>OHEL01001276.1_pt1 | contig 11299 bp, 4 predicted proteins | sample 1567251 | NCBI WGS metagenome assembly OHEL01 (sample SAMEA3879601, study PRJEB24766) | human gut metagenome | biome: human-associated habitat; feature: feces | place: USA | collected 1985/1987
CCTGCTCCATAACTTCCGCAACAACCCGAGTATCGTCATGTGGTGTATCGGTAACGAGGTGCCGAATCAGTGGATCGAAGGCGACGCCAAGATTGCCCGCTTCCTTCAGGACATCTGTCACCGCGAAGACCCGACACGTCCCGTTACCCAGGGCATGGATGCCCCGGATGCTGTTGTGAATAATAACTTTGCCGCTGTCATGGAAGTGGCCGGTTTCAACTACCGTCCGTTTAAATATCAGATTAATTATAAGAAACTGCCGCAGGAAATCATCCTGGGAAGCGAGACTGCTTCTACGGTAAGTTCACGGGGGGTATATAAGTTTCCGGTAGTGCGTGCATGGATGAAAAAGTATGATGACCATCAGGCTTCCTCTTATGATGTGGAACATTGTGGCTGGTCTAATTTACCCGAAGACGACTTTATCCAGCATGAGGATTTGCCATATTGTATCGGTGAATTTGTGTGGACCGGTTTTGATTATTTGGGAGAACCTACTCCTTATTATACGGACTGGCCAAGTCATTCTTCTTTGTTCGGGATTATCGACTTGGCGGGATTGCCAAAAGACCGTTATTATCTGTATCGCAGCCACTGGAATAAGGAAAAGGAGACATTGCATATTTTACCTCACTGGAACTGGAAAGGCCGTGAAGGAGAGGTAACTCCGATTTTCGTGTATACGAATTATCCTTCCGCAGAGTTATTTATAAATGGAAAAAGTCAGGGAAAGCGTACTAAAGACTTATCTGTAACGGTTCACAACAGTGCCGATTCTGTTTCTATGATGAATTTGAAACGCCAGCAGCGTTATCGTTTGATGTGGATGGATACTAAATATGAACCGGGTACTGTGAAAGTTATTGCCTATGATAAAAATGGAATGGCTGTTGCAGAGAAAGAAATACATACGGCCGGTGCACCACATCATATAGAACTTGTTCCGGATAGAACTCTCTTGCAAGCCGATGGGAAAGATCTTTGTTTTGTAACGGTGAGAGTGGTGGATAAGGAAGGAAATCTTTGTCCGGATGCAACTGATGAAATCAGTTTTAAAGTGAAAGGCGCAGGTGTTTATTGTGCGGGAGCCAATGGAAATCCGGCGTCGTTGGAATCTTTCCAGTTACCGAAAATGAAGGTTTTCAGCGGTATGATGACGGCCATTGTCCAAACGACGGATAAACCGGGAGATATTGTTCTGGAAGCTATCGGGCGTGGATTAAAGAAGGCTGTTCTAAACCTTCAAAGTGAAAGTAAATAAGAATAAAAGCCCGTTTGAAAGTACATTGAACGGGCTTTGTTTTTTTGTTCACTCAATATCATAGATAAAAATTAGATCACAATTTTTATACATTGCTGTTTTTTTTCATTGTCGGTAATTAGGTATACGAAAAAAAGCCCTTTACCGACTTTCTCTTTTAAGGTTATGTTTTTTTGTATATGAACTTTTTCTTTATAAAAAATAACACCTGTTGTGTTGATCAGTGTGACTGTTCCTGTAAAATCCTGTCCGGAATGATTGGTGATAGTGATATACGAGTTATTGTTACTAACAGAGAAAGGAACTTGACGTTCCTTTTCTATTGTATGTATATCAGTTATTGATCCTCCCGAAAATGTATATGCATAGTATAATCCTCCAGCAGCTCGTTGTGTCATTTTTAGGGTGACTGTTATTTGGCTTTTTCCTATTGTCAGTTCTTTTGCTATTGGATAGAGAACTTCAAATATTTCATTGGGCTTATTTTGCAATAATTCTTGCTTGCCTATTTCTTGGTTATCTATGAGGATAGTGAATTTTCTTTCGTTAGCTTCTCCACCCCAATAGGTTAGTTGTAAAATATTGGCTTTATCTGCCGAGCATTTCATATCGAATGATATGCTTGCATTTGTTTGGTTGGCATCCACCCAAGGGTGTCCCATGTTAATACCAGTTCTTTTATTACCGGTGAAACTAAAGTTGTGTTCAATCAGGTAGGGTTCTTTAGGTAACAAATAATCATGTATGATTACTGTCTTTTCAGCCATGTATTTCTTTTTAAATATTTTGGCGTGATAAATAGGACCTGCTGTGTTATTGGAATTGATAGCTCGTAATTTTACAACCACTTTGTTTTTTCCTTTTGTCAAGTGAAATGGTACAGGATAAGCAATACGGAAGAACTCATTAGGTTTGATTCTGGCTGTTAAACTTTCAGATGCAATTATTTCACCGTCTATTAAAATGTCAAATTGATTGGTTTTACCGCCATCATTTCCCCAATACATAAGCGACAGATCGACGGGGATATCAGGGTCTACTGTCATCTCAAAAGAAAAATAACCTCCTTTACTTGAACACCATTTTCCACCGGAAATGCCTGTTCCTTTGTTCACATTTTCTCCTTTAAAATTGTGATCTATTTCCGGTTGTTGTTCATTGGCTCGGAAATAATCCACCATCAAACGCTCCAATTCCATTTCTTCTTCCTGTTGTTTTTTGTATTCCTCACGTTTTTTTTCCCATTCTTCAGGAGTGAAATAGTCGAAATACACTGTATAACGAGTATTATGCATTTTATAGAAAGGTAGGAAATTAACCTCTTTATTTGATTCATCTTTGCCCCAGAAATTACCGGGGGTGGTACCTGGAGTCATCCAGTCAGAAATGTTTTTATTCTCATGGCGAATAAAGACGGGGGGAGTTTGGGTAATATCTGTTTTGCCTGCCAATACAATAGGACCATTGAGAAATGCGGTTTTATATTTGTCTCCTAATAGCTGTTCTTTAGTGAGGGTCTTGGGAAGATTAATTTCTATTTTATCATTTGTTTTCCATTCTCGGGTGATAGACACATATGAACCGGGGGTACTGTTGAATACTTGTTCTGTTCCGTTTATTTTTATGCTATATCCGGATTGCACCCAGTTGGGAAAGCGTACATGAAAAGTCAGTGTCTGGGGTACTGTTTCTGTAATGGTAATGGTTGTGTTGTCAGTATCCGGAAAATTGTTTGTTTGTTTCAGTTTCATGTTTTTCTCACTCCAGTCCAATTCGGAAGGAATGTATAGGTTGATATACAGCTCATTTTCATTGTGTGAGTATATCTGTTCAGCGTATTTTACGTGATTTTCAAATCCTGTACCTACACAGCACCAAAAGTTGTTTTCAGCGTTACAGTAGTTCTTTTGTGAATTGGCTGCCAACGGAACACAATAGCAAACCATTCCTGTTTCGGGATTTTGTGAAGCAAGAATATGATTATATAATGCACGTTCGTAGAAATCCATCAGTTCTGCGGAAGGGTTCCATGCAAAAAGATGGCGTGTGAGCTTGAGCATGTTGTAGGTATTGCAGGTTTCGGTTGTCTTATTCGATAATTCTCCCGATAATTTCCCCGGTTCTACAAAATGTTCGTAATTACTATTACCTCCAATACAATAGGAATGCTCGTGGGTAACCGTGTGCCAAAAGTAACTGGATATGGTATGATGGTCTTGGTTGCCGGTAAGTTCATAAGAACGTGAAGTGCCGATTACTTTGGGGATTTGCGTATTGGCATGCAGTCCGGCTAATTCATTTTTTCTTTTCGATAGTGGATCTAATACTTTTTTGTGATAAAATTTATTGGCTATTTCCAAATGTCTGGTATCTCCTGTAATGGCATATACATTATATAAGGCATCGTTCATACCACCGTGTTCACAAGTAAGGATATTTTGCCACTGCTCTTCAGTCAGATCTTTGAATTTGTCGCATGCCCAGTCGGTAAGTGCAATAACAATGGTTTTGGCTGTTTCATTTTCACCAAAAATGTAGGCATCTATTAATCCTGACCATAGTTTATGAAGATTATACCATGGTACCCATACGTTATTCAGATTAAAATTGCGTCCATCAATAATTCCTTTGGATACGTCATCCCACAGTTTGTCTTCGTTGGGGATGGCACCCACATAACCGGTCCCACGCTTGTCTTGGCATCTTTTCAGTTCGGAAATGCAATAATCAAGACGTATTTTAATGTCTTCTTCTCCTGTGGTTGCATATAACATGGACAGGGCAGATATATAATGTCCGAATGAAAAACCGCTTTGATCGGTATTTTCCCAACCGCCATAAATGGTTCCCTTAGTGGGTAGTCCGGCGTTTGCATGGAAACGATGTAAGAAACGATCGGGTTTAAGGGTTTCCATCAACCATTTTCTGTCAGCGTTCATTGCTGTTTTAAACGGACTGTCTAACAAACGGATTTGTTTTAGGTGGAAAGAATAGGCTTTGATTTCTATCTTCGGTTTGACCGCCATTTTGGTATCGTCTTTCATAGGGACGTAATTTTGGGAGTGTGCCTTTTGTGGGTAGGGAATAAATATTCCTATAAGTACGATTAATAGCACTTTTACTTGTTTTCTTGTTTTCATGGTTTTACTGTACGAATTTTGTTCTTATTCTGGTTTTGCCGGTGCAAATATAGTGGTGGAACTGGGGAGGGAAATGCAGTATTGTTCATAAGATAGTCAAGGATGTTTTTTATGACTGATGTTATTTGCTTTTTGATAGTCTTTTTTCTATATTGACGGTTTTATCCGAACGGAATTTTGAGAGTGATTTTAGAGATGAAAAGCAAATGAAATACTTTTTAATAAAAAAGTGACGTGTGCCGGTTAGTATTTTATCGGCTTCGGTTGTATTATATATAAATGTATTAAAATCGTTAACCGATAAAACACTTATTAATGAATAGAAAAGCCTTTTACCCTGTTTCATGGGTTCCTACTGTTTATTTTGCGATGGGGCTGCCTTTTGTTGTATTGAATATGGTTTCCGTCCTGATGTTTAAAGGACTTGATATTTCCGATGCACAAATTGCTCTTTGGACTTCGTTGATTATGTTGCCTTGGACCCTGAAATTTCTTTGGAGTCCGTTTTTGGAAATGTTTAAAACTAAAAAGTTCTTCGTTGTCTTCACGCAGATTGCTTCAGGAGTCGGTTTCGGGCTTGTTGCTTTGTCATTACAGCTTCCTCATTTCTTTGCCTGCTCCATTGCGTTATTGGCGGTGATCGCTTTTAGCGGAGCTACTCATGACATTGCAACGGATGGGGTTTATATGACAGAACTGAGTAAGTCCGATCAGGCTAAGTACATCGGTTGGCAAGGTGCTTTTTACAATATAGCCAAGATTGTGGCTTCCGGTGGATTGGTATATCTGGCAGGATGGCTGGTTAAACGGTTTGGAGGAGTTGAAGGAGCTTCCGGTGAAGTGGTGTATGAAGCGAATGTTCATGCCTGGATGATCGTAATGTTTGTGATGGCGATCGTAATGATATCATTGGGGCTTTATCACACACGAATGCTCCCTTCCGGCGGTGCTGCAACTTCCGAGGCTACTTCGTTTAAGGAAACATTCGACAAACTGGTGGAAGTCATTCTTGATTTCTTCAAGAAAAAACATATTTGGTATTATATCGCCTTTATTATTCTTTATCGTTTTGCCGAAGGCTTTGTGATGAAGATCGTGCCGTTGTTCCTCAAGGCGGATACCGCGGCCGGAGGGCTGGGGCTTACCAACCAGCAGATCGGGTTGTACTACGGCACGTTCGGCGCCGGGGCATTCCTTTTGGGATCGCTGCTCGCGGGCTACTATATCGCCCACCGCGGACTGAGGCGCTCGCTCTTCACGCTGTGCTGCATTTTCAACCTTCCGTTCGCGGTCTATGCGCTGCTGGCATGGTTCCAGCCGCAGTCGATGTGGCTCGTGGGCGGCGGCATCGTCGTGGAGTATTTCGGCTACGGGTTCGGGTTCGTGGGGCTTACGCTCTTCATGATGCAGCAGGTGGCCCCGGGTCGGCACCAGATGGCGCACTACGCTTTCGCCTCGGGCATCATGAACCTTTCGGTGATGCTCACCGGCGCCGTTTCGGGTTACCTGAGCGACTGGAAGGGCTACGGCGTCTTCTTCATCGTGGTCATGCTGGCGACGATCCCCGCCTTTGTGATGACCTGGTTCGTACCGTTCACCTATGATGATAAACCAACAACCAAATAACATGAGCAATCTGAAAATAATGGGCCCGGCACTGCCGGATATGCCGTGGGAAGAGCGTCCCGCGGGGAGCAAGGAGGTTATGTGGCGCTATTCTGCCAACCCGATCATCGGGCGCGACGCGCTTTCGACCTCCAACTCGGTCTTCAATTCGGCGGTCGTGCCGTTTAAGAAGGGCAAGTACAACTATGCGGGTGTTTTCCGCTGCGACGACACGAACCGCCGCATGCGCATCCATGCGGGCTTCTCGGTGGACGGCATCGACTGGGACATCCGCGAGGAGGACTTCAGACTGGTGGGCGGCGACGCCGAGATCTCGGAGTGGGTCTACGGCTACGACCCGCGTGTGGCTCAGATCGGGGACAAATACTACGTGACGTGGTGCAACGGCTACCACGGCCCGACGATCGGCGTGGCGTGGACGGAGGATTTCGAGACGTTCCACCAGCTGGAAAACGCCTTCATCCCGTTCAACCGCAACGGCGTGCTGTTCCCCCGCAAGATCGGCGGGAAATTCGCGATGCTTTCGCGTCCGAGCGACAACGGGCATACGGCGTTCGGCGACATTTTCTATTCCGAGTCGCCCGACATGGAGTTCTGGGGACGCCACCGCCACGTGATGTCGCCCGCGGCGTTCGAGGTTTCGGCCTGGCAGTGCATGAAGATCGGCGCGGGGCCCGTGCCCATCGAGACCAGCGAAGGGTGGCTGTTGTTCTACCACGGGGTGCTCCGTTCGTGCAACGGCTACGTCTATGCGTTCGGCTCGGCATTGCTCGACCTGGATGAGCCGTGGAAAGTCACGGCGCGCAGCGGCCCGTACCTGATCTCCCCGCGTGAGACGTACGAGTGCACGGGCGACGTGCCGAACGTGACGTTCCCCTGCGCGGCGCTGCACGACCCCGCGACGGGGCGCGTTGCGGTCTACTACGGGTGTGCGGACACGGTTACGGGATTGGCTTTCGGATATATCCCTGAAATCATCGAATTTACGAAAAAACACTCGATCCTGTGATGCCGCTGCGACGAACGCTCTTAACTGCTGCGCTCGCCGCAGCCGTTTTCTCGACACCGCTGCGTGCGCAGGAGCCTGCCGATTGGGTCGACCCGTTCATCGGGACGACCAATTTCGGGACGACCAACCCCGGCGCCGTATGCCCCAACGGGATGATGTCGGTCGTGCCGTTCAATGTGATGGGCTCCGACGAGAACCTCTACGATAAGGACGCCCGGTGGTGGTCGGCGCCCTATGAGTACCGCAACAAGTTCTTCACGGGCTTTGCACACGTCACCCTGAGCGGCGTAGGATGCCCCGAGCTGGGCTCGCTGCTGGTAATGCCGACGGCGGGTGCGCTGGACGTCGATTACCGCAACTACGGCAGCGCATATACCGGCCAGACGGCCTCGCCGGGCTACTATTCGAACCTGCTGACCAAGTACGGTATCCGCACCGAGGTGACGGCCACGCCGCGCACGTCGGCCGAGCGCTATACCTTTCCGGAGGGTACGGGACATATTCTGTTAAACCTGGGCGAAGGGCTTACCAACGAGTCGGGAGCCTGGGTGCGCCGCGTGAACGACACCGAGGTCGAGGGCATGAAACTGCTGGGCACGTTCTGCTACAACCCGCAGGCGGTGTTCCCGGTCTATTTCGTGATGCGCGTCTCGAAACGCCCCGCGGCTACCGGCTTCTGGAAGAAGCAACCCCCGAAACAGGGCGTCGAAGCCGAATGGGACAAGGATGCCGGCAACTACAAGCTCTATACGCAATACGGCAAGGACATTGCCGGCGACGACGTCGGCGTGTGGTTCTCCTACGACATGCAGCCGGGCGAGCAGGTCGAGGTGCGCATGGGCGTTTCGTTCGTGTCGGCCGAGAACGCCCGCCTGAACCTCGAAGCCGAGCAGCAGGGGCGCTCGTTCGACGACATTCGCGCGGCCGCACGCCGCACGTGGAACGACGACTTGGGGCGCATCCGCGTCGAGGGCGGTACCGAAGCGCAGAAGAAGGTCTTCTATACGGGGCTTTACCATGCGCTGATCCACCCCAACGTGCTGAGCGACGTCAACGGCGAATACCCCGCGATGGAGAGCGCCGAGATCCGCACGGCCGAGGGCAACCGCTATACGGTCTTCTCGCTGTGGGATACTTACCGCAACCTGCACCAGCTGCTGACGCTGGTCTACCCCGAACGCCAACTGGAGATGGTGCGCTCGATGGTCGGCATGTACCGGGAGTGGGGCTGGCTCCCCAAGTGGGAACTTTACGGCCGTGAAACCTTCACCATGGAGGGCGACCCGTCGATCCCCGTGATCGTCGATACCTGGATGAAGGGGCTGCGCGATTTCGATATGGACGCCGCCTACGAGGCGATGCGCAAGTCGGCCACGACGCCGGGCGCGCGGAACAGGATGCGCCCCGACATCGACCCCTACATCGAAAAAGGCTATGTGCCGCTGGGCTTCTACGCCCGCGACCTTTCGGGTGACAACTCCGTGTCGCACGCCCTGGAATACTATATCGCCGACCACGCGCTGTCGCTGCTGGCCGACTCGCTCGGCAAAAAAGACGACGCGGCGCTGTTCCGCGCCCGCTCGCTCGGCTATAAGAACTATTACAGCACCGAGTCGGGCACGTTCCGTCCGATTACCAAGGAGGGTAAGTTCCTCACGCCCTTCGACCCGCGCCAGGGCGAGAATTTCGAACCCGTCCCCGGCTTCCACGAAGGTTCGGCCTGGAACTATACGTTCTACGTCCCGCACGACGTGGCCGGACTGGCCCGGCTGATGGGCGGCAGGCGCCGATTCATCGACAAGCTGCAGATGGTCTTCGACCAGGGGCTGTACGACCCGGCGAACGAACCCGACATCGCCTATCCTTACCTGTTCAGCTATTTCCGGGGCGAGGAGTGGCGTACGCAGCGCGAGGTGCGGCGTTTGCTGGACAGGTACTTTACGACAGCCCCCGACGGCATCCCCGGCAACGACGACACGGGCACCATGTCGGCGTGGGCGGTCTTCTCGATGATGGGCCTCTACCCGGACTGCCCGGGGGAGCCTTACTATACGCTTACATCGCCTGTTTTCGACAAGGTGACCGTTACGCTCGACCCGAAATACTATCCGGCCGGGGAGCTCGTTATAGAAACGGAACGCTCCGGAGCCGGCGACGTCTACATCGGCTCGATGACCCTCGGCGGCAGACCGCTGAAGAAATACCGCATTTCGCATGGCGAACTGGTGGGCGGCGGTCGGCTGGTTTTCGGATTGCAACCCGAACGCAAATAAAAACAACATATGTCCCTATGAATTTAAAATCTCTCTCAGCTCTCGGCGCAGGCCTGCTTTTGGCGGCCTGCTCGCAGGCACCCCGTACGGATTCGCTGACGCAGTATGTCGACATGCGTATCGGCACGGGCGGCCACGGCCATGTATTCATGGGCGCCAACGTCCCGTACGGCGCCGTACAGCTCGGCCCCACGAGCATCCCGCAGTCGTGGGACTGGACGTCGGGCTACCACATTTCCGACACGACGGTCATCGGTTTCAGCCACACCCACCTGAACGGCACCGGTATCGGCGACCTGTTCGATGTCACGGTGATGCCCGTCGTGGGGCAGGTGACCTATGCCCGCGGCACGGAGGACGACCCGCAGTCGGGCATGTGGTCGTATTTCAGCCACGCCAATGAAAAGGCCCGCCCGGGCTATTACGCCACGCGGCTCGACCGCTACGGCATCGACGTGGAGCTGACCGCCACCAAGCGCGTCGGCCTGCACAAATATACCTTCCCGGCATCGGTCGATGCCGCCGTGGTCTTCGACCTCGAGAACGGCGGTTGCTGGGATGCCCCGACCGAAACCTTCATCGAGCGTGCCGACGACCATACGATCAGCGGCTACCGCTACTCGACGGGCTGGGCGAAAGACCAGCGGGTCTATTTCACGGCCGAATTCTCCAAACCCTTCAAGTCGCTGGCCATTTACGAGGGCGGCGAGGGCGGCGGCCTGCGCGAAGGCGACAGCTTCAGGGCGGAGCGCCTTTACGGCCGGGTCGGTTTCGACACTTCGGCCGGAGAGACGATCTATGTCAAGGTCGCCATTTCGCCCGTGAGCATCGAGAATGCACGCCTGAACATGCAGGCCGAGCTTCCCGGCTGGGACTTCGAAGCGACGGCCGCAGCCGCCGACCAGGCATGGGATGCCGAGTTGCAGAAGGTGCGCATCGAGACTTCGGACGACGCCGCACGCCGCATTTTCTATACGGCGCTTTACCACACGATGGTCGCCCCGTCCGAATTCTGTGACGTGAACGGCGACTACCGCGGTTCCGACGGCAAGATCTACCGCGCCGCGCCGTTCGTGAACTATACGACTTTCTCGCTGTGGGACACCTATCGCGCCGCCCAGCCCCTCATGACGATCCTCCACCCCGAGAAGATGCCCGACATCGCCAATACGATGCTCCATATCTACCGGCAGCAGGGCAAGCTTCCCGTATGGCACCTGATGGGTAACGAAACCGACTGCATGGTCGGCAATCCCGGTATCCCGGCCCTGGCCGACGCCGTGCTCAAAGGCTACGGCGGCTTCGACAGGGAGCAGGCCTACGAGGCGCTCAAGCAGTCGGCGATGCTCGGCGAGCGGGGTATGGATCTGCGCATGAAATACGGCTATATCCCCTGCGACCTCTTCAACGAGGCGGTGGCTTACGACATGGAGTACGCCCTCGCCGACTGGGCCGTGGCACAGGTCGCCAAAGAGCTGGGCAAGACCGCGGATTACGACTATTTCCTCGAACGAAGCAAATCCTACCGCCATTTCTTCGATCCGCAGACCCGCTTCATGCGCGGCCTCGATTCGAAAGGCCGGTTCCGCACGCCTTTTAATCCGTTCCGCTCGACACACCGCGCCGACGACTACTGCGAGGGCAACGCATGGCAGTACACCTGGCTCGTGCCGCACGACGTCGAGGGGCTGATCGGCTGTTTCGGCGGCAAGGAAGCCTTCACCGGGAAACTCGACTCGCTCTTCGTCGTCAGCTCCGTGCTCGAGGGAGCCGCCTCGCCCGACATCTCGGGCCTGATCGGTCAGTACGCCCACGGCAACGAACCCAGCCACCACGTCGTCTACCTCTACACGATGATCGGTCAGCCGTGGAAGACCGCCGACAAGGTGCGCGAGATACTGACGACGCTCTACCACGACCGGCCCGACGGGCTTTCGGGCAACGAGGACGTGGGGCAGATGTCGGCATGGTACGTCCTCTCGTCGCTGGG
>OHEL01001302.1_pt1 | contig 11107 bp, 7 predicted proteins | sample 1567251 | NCBI WGS metagenome assembly OHEL01 (sample SAMEA3879601, study PRJEB24766) | human gut metagenome | biome: human-associated habitat; feature: feces | place: USA | collected 1985/1987
CTTCATAGGCTTTGTCGATGTCGCGCATGTCGCTCGATACGCCCGATACGCCGAAAACGCCCGATTGCTTGTTGAGCATGTTGTTCACTTCGGCATAGCTCATTTGCTCCTTTTCGCCGATGAAGGTGACGGCGCTCGGATCGACGTTGCCGCAGCGGGTGCCCATGACCAGCCCGTCCACGGGCGAGAAGCCCATCGACGTGTCATGCGACTTGCCGTTGAGCACGGCCGTGACCGATGCGCCGTTGCCGATGTGGCAGGTGATGATCTTCGAATTCTCGAAGTCGAGGCCCGCGAGCCGGGCACCGGTCTGTGCCACGTATTTGTGGCTGGTGCCGTGGAAGCCGTACTTGCGCACGCGGTACTTGTCGTAATAGGCGTGGGGCAAGGCGTACATGTAGTTTACGGCCGGGATGGTCTGGTGGAACGAGGTGTCGAAGACGGTGACCTGCGGGACGCCCGGCAGGACTTTCTCGATCGACAGCACGCCTTCGAGGTTGGCCGGGTTGTGCAGCGGTGCGATTTCGAACAGCGAACGGATCTTGGATTTCACCTCCTCGGTCACGATGCAGCTCTCGGGGAAGAACTCTCCGCCGTGTGCCACGCGGTGGCCGACGGCCTTCACCTCGTCGAGCGAGCCGATGACGCCGTGTGCGGGGTCGGTCAGTGCGTCGAGCACCAGCTTGATGCCGGTGGTGTGGTCGGGGATGGGACGGTGCAGCTCGAACGGTTCTTTGCCGACGGGCTTATGGGTGAGGTCGCCTTCCGGCAGGCCGATGCGTTCCACGATTCCTTTCGCGAGCAGTTTGCTCGATGCGGCTTCCATGTCGATCACCTGATACTTGATCGACGAGCTGCCGCAGTTCAATACCAAAATTACCATTGTCTTTCTATGTAGTTAATTCCTAAATGTTGTTCCGATCCACATGCCGAGCGCTGCAAAAACGATGCATACCGCGACGCTCAGCGCCACATAAATCGCCGCCGCATTGTAGCATCCGGCCCGCAGCAGGCGCACCGTGTCGGCCGAAAAGGTCGAAAAAGTGGTGAACCCGCCGCAGAAACCCACGATGAGCAGCCATCCGAGTGTCTCGGAGCTGGTAGCTTCGAGCAGAATGCCGATCAGCAGCGAACCCGCGGCATTGACCGTGAACGTACCCGCCGGGAATCCCAGCAGCGTCTGCCCCGCCATTATCCCGCCGGAAAGCAGGTAACGGACGATGCTGCCGGCAGCACCGCCGCATCCTACGGCCAGAAGTTCACGAATCATAAGTTAAATATACGCCAAATTTTAAGGATATGCAAATTTACAGAAAAAATGCTTACGGATTGTTATTTTTCCTGCCGTTTTTTCGAGGTTTTTTGTCGTATCGGGGTTTAAGGTTGGCGGATTTGTCCGTCGCCCGAGACGATATACTTGTAGGTCGTGAGCTCGGGCAGTCCCATCGGGCCGCGGGCGTGGAGTTTCTGCGTCGAGATACCCACTTCGGCGCCGAAGCCGAACTGCCCGCCGTCGGTGAAGGCGGTCGAGACGTTGACGTAGACGCAGGCGGCGTCGACGCTGCGCGTGAACTGCGTGGCGGCCTGCTTGTTTTCGGTGACGATGGCCTCGCTGTGGCGCGACGAGTAGCGGGCGATATGCGCCAGTGCCCCGTCGAGCGACGCGACGGTCTTGACGGCCAGTTTGTAGTCGAGGAACTCGGTGCCGAAATGCTCTTCGGCGGCATGTTCCAGCAACCCGGCGGGGTAGTGCCCGTCGAGGGCGGCGAAAGCCTCTTCGTCGGCGTAGACCGTCACATGCGCCCCGGCCAGCGGTGCGCACAGCTCCGGAAGGTCGGTGAGGCGGCCGCGGTGGATGACCAGGCAGTCGAGGGCGTTGCAGACGCTCACGCGGCGCGTCTTGGCGTTGCAGACCACGGCACGTCCCTTTTCGAGGTCGCCGTCGATGTCGAAATAGGTGTGGACGATGCCGGCGCCCGTTTCGATGACCGGGATGCGGGCGTTCTCGCGGACGAAGCGGATCAGCCCCGCCCCGCCGCGCGGGATGACTACGTCGACATAGCCCACGGCGCTCAGCAGCGCCCCCACGGCTTCGTGCCCCGCGGGGAGCAGCGTGAAGGTGTTTTCGTCGATGCCCTCGGCTGCGAGTGCTTCGTGCAGCAGCGCCGCGATCGCCTCGTTGGAATGGTGGGCGTCGCTGCCCCCTTTCAGGACGCAGGCGTTGCCCGTCTTGACGCAGAGCGCGAAGATGTCGGCCGTGACATTGGGGCGGGCTTCGCAGACCATGCCGACCACGCCGAACGGTACGCGGCGCTTGACGATGGTCATGCCGTTGGGGCGCGTCCAGCGCGCCAGTTCCTCGCCCTGCGGCGAACGCAGGTGCGAAACGGCCTCCATGTCGGAGGCGATGGCGTCGATGCGTTCGGGGGTCAGCCGCAGGCGGTCGAGCATGGGCGACGAGGCGGGCATGGCCTCGATGTCGCGGGCGTTGGCTTCGAGCAATGCGGGCGTATGCCCGCGCAGGAGCCTTGCGGCGTGTTGCAGGATGCGGCCGAGGCGTTCGGGTTCGACGTCGGTCAGCGCCGTCCCGGCCTTCCGGGCGGCCTTGAACAGGGATTCGTAGTCCATAATCGTTTATTCCAGGTAGAGGTAATCGCAGTGGACGAGGGGCTTGAGCCCTTTGCGTCCGATGTTGCGGCGGGCGGTGCCGCTGTCGCACGAGATGCGTCCCACGGCCAGTTGTGCCCCGTCGGGCGAGAGGATGCGCACCAGGTCGTCGCGCTCGAAGTCGCCTTCGACGGCTGTGACGCCCACGGCGAGGATGCTGGCGGCCTTGCTGGCGCGGACGGCTTCGGCGGCGCCCTGGTCGATGCGCAGGATGCCCTTGGCGAACCCTTCGCTGCTGGCGATCCATTTCTTGACGCCCGAGGCTGCCCTCGGAGCCGGTTCGAACCGGGTGCAGGGCACATCCTTTGCGGCCAGTACGAGGTCGGTGAGGATGCCGTCGCGGCGGCCGTTGGCGATGATGACCTCGATGCCTTCGGCCGCCGCACGCGACGAGACGCGGCTCTTGGTGGCCATGCCGCCGCGGCCGCGCGACGAGCGTACGGGGTCGATGTATTGCGAAAGGTCTTCCGAGGGTTTCACGCGGCGGATGACCTGCGACGCGGGGTCGGCGGGCGAGCCGTCGTAGATGCCGTCGATGTTGCTCAGGATGATGAGCGCCTCGGCGTTCATCATGGCCGCGACGAGCCCCGAGAGCTCGTCGTTGTCGGTGAACATCAGTTCGGTGACCGAGATGGTGTCATTCTCGTTGACGATCGGCAGCACGCCGTTGGCGAGCATCGTCACCATGCAGTTGCGCTGGTTGAGGTACTGCCGCCGTGTGGAGAGGCTCTCCTTGGTGGTGAGCACCTGCCCGCAGACGATGCCGTATTCGTTGAAGAGGTCGTAGTAGCGGTTGAGCAGCTTGACCTGCCCCACGGCGGAGAAGAGCTGCCGTGCGGAGACCGAATCGAGCTTCCCGGCGCGTTGCCCGAGGATGCTGTGCCCCGAGGCCACGGCCCCCGACGAAACCAGGATGACCTCGGTGCCCGCGCGGTGGAGCCGGGCCACCTGGTCGACCAGGGCCGAGATGCGGGTGGTGTCGGGACGGCCGTCGTCGCGCGTCAGCACGTTGCTGCCCACCTTGATGACGATGCGCCGGTATTTGTTCTGTGTGTCCATATGCGTTTCATTCGCCGGGAATGGCCCGGCTCAGGGTTCGAATTTGTAGCCCACGCCCTTGATGGTGACGATGCGTTCGTCGCCGATCTTCTGGCGCAGTTTGCGGATGTGCACGTCGATGGTGCGGTCGCCCACGACCACCTCGGTGCCCCAGATCTTCGTATATATCTCTTCGCGCGAGAAAAGCTTCCCGGGTGACGAATAGAGCAGGTCGAGCAGCGCGAATTCCTTGCGCGGAAGGGCTATCTCGTGGCCGTCGCGCGTCACGGTGTAATGCTCGCGGTCGACGGCGATGCCTGCCGCGGCAGGTTCCGCCGGCGCGGTTTCGGCGTCGATCCGCTTGAGGATGGCCTGCACGCGGCTGACCAGCAGCTTCATCTTGATCGGCTTGGTGAGGTAGTCGTCCGCCCCGACACCGAAGCCCGTAAGCTGCTGATCCTCCTCGCCCAGCGCCGAGAGAAATACCACCATCGTGTCGCGCAGCTGCGGATCCTGGCGGATGGCACGGCAGGTCTGCGCACCGTCCATGACGGGCATCATCATGTCCAGCAGGATCAGGTGCGGACGGCACTCGGCGGCGGCCTTCAGCGCCTCGGCGCCGTTCTGCGCCGTGAATACTTCGTAGCCCTCCTTCTGGAGGTTGTACCTCACGAATTCGAGGATGTCGATTTCATCGTCGACAAGCAGGATGCGGTGGCTCATGGTTCCGGTTGACAGGTTTTGCATCGCACGCGGCACCGGTGCGGTTGCGTGCCGCGCATATCTTGGGCGAAGTTAGCAAATTTCCGGCTAAATCGTTCGGTAGCCCGGGAAAAATGGTTATATTTGCGAGATTTATATACTTCCGTATATATGGAAATCAAAAACGTGTACTGAGATGGCTACTGAAAATCCGAATCTTCCTGCTCCCGAGGAGCGAGTCAGCGATGCTGCTGAAGATGTGCAGACCGTAACTTCCGAAGTGACTTCCGAAGTCCCTGAAACCGAGGCCTCCGCAGCAGCGGAGGCGGAACCCGTCGTGGAAACACCCGCGGCAGAAGAACCCGAGACGGAAAAATCCGTTGCGGGAACGCCCGCGGCAGAGGTGCCCGTGGCTGAAGCGCCTGCGGCGGAGGAGCCCGTGGCGGAGGAGCCCGTGGCGGAACCCGGGGCCGCGCCGCGTGCGAAGCGTGCCCGTATCAAGCCCGTTGCCGAGGCGGTGGAGACCGAATCCGGCGAGGAGGCCGTGCCGGCCGGTGCCGAAGTGGATTTCGCGGACGAAGAGGCGGCGCTCGCCGCGCAGGATGCCGGGCTGGAACTGGAGGGCGAGACGGCTGAAGAGGCCGCTGCCGACCAACTGGCCCAGGAAGCGCCGTCCGCCGAGGACAAGTTTGCCGGGAAGGGCAAGGAAGAGCTGGTAGCCCTCTTTATGCGTATGCTCGAAGAGCAGCCCGTGCAGTCGATCCGCCGGGATGTGGAGGCGCTGAAGATCGCTTTCTACCGCATCCGCCGCGCCGAGGTCGAGGCCGCACGCCGCAAGTTCGTCGAGGAGGGGGGCAGCGAAGAGGATTTCGCACCGGCCGTGGACGGCGCCGAAGTACAGCTCAAGGAGTTGTTCAAGGAGTACCGCCATCGCCGCGACGAGTTCATCGCAAACCTCGAGGCCGAGAAGGAGAAGAACCTCCAGGTCAAGCTCGGGATCATCGAGGAGCTCAAGGAACTGGTCAATTCGGACGAGACGCTCAACCATACCTTCAATAAGTTCCGCGAATTGCAGCAGCGCTGGAAGGAGACCGGCATCGTGCCGCAGCAGAACGTCAAAGACCTGTGGGAGACCTACAACCTGCATGTCGAGAATTTCTACAGCTTCATCAAAATCAACAAGGAGCTGCGCGACCTCGACCTGAAGAAGAACTACGAGCAGAAGATCGCCCTCTGCGAGCAGGCCGAAGCGCTGGTGCTGGAGCCTTCGGTCGTGGAGGCGTTCCACAAGCTGCAGAAGCTGCATGACGAGTGGCGCGAGACGGGCCCCGTAGCCAATGAATATAAGGAGGTGCTCTGGGAGCGCTTCAAGGCGGCGTCGAGTCGTATCAACAAACAGCATCAGGAGCATTTCGAATCGCTCAAGGGCGAGCAGGTCAAGAACCTCGAACTCAAGACGGAGCTTTGCGCCGCCACCGAGGAGCTGGCCGCACAGCCGCTCACGACCCGCAAGGAGTGGAACCGTGCGAGCGACCGCCTGCTGGAGATCCAGAAGACCTGGAAAACCATCGGCTTCGCACCCAAGAAGGACAACAACCGTATCTACGAGCGTTTCCGCACGGCATGCGACAAGTTCTTCGAGGCCAAGCGGCAGTTCTATGCCGGGGTGAAGGCCGAGATGGAGCACAACCTGCAGCTGAAGACCGAGATATGTGAGGCCGCCGAGTCGCTGATGAACAGCGAGGAGTGGAAGAAGGCCACCGACGAGCTGATCGCCCTGCAGGCCCGCTGGAAGGAGATCGGTGCCGTGTCGCGCCGCCATTCGGATGCGATCTGGAAGCGTTTCCGTGCCGCATGCGACAAGTTCTTCGAGCGCAAGGCTTCGCATTTCGCCAGTGTGGACGGCGAGCACGAGGAGAACCTCCGGCAGAAACTCGCCTTGCTCGATGAGATGGCCGCGGCCGACGTCAAGGCCGGCGGATACGACGTGATCCGCGAGTTCCAGCGCCGCTGGGGCGAGATCGGGTTCGTGCCCATCAAGCAGAAGGATGCCGTCCAGAAGAAATACAAGGCCGCCGTCGATGCGCTGTTCAACACGCTGCGCGGTTCGGAGCGCGACCGTTCGATGAACCGTTTCCGCGAGAAGGTCTCGACGCTCAAATCGGCGGGCAGCAACCGCCTGCGTTCGGAGCGCGAGCGCCTTTACAATAAGGTACGCCAGCTCGAACAGGAGATCGGCCTGCTGGAGAACAACATCGGTTTCTTCGCCAAGTCGAAGAACGCCGAGGCGCTCGTCGCCGATGTGAAGGCCAAGATCGACCGCGCCCGCGAAGAGATGGCCGCCGCGATCGAGAAGGTGAAGCTCATCGACCGCCAGGCACAGGAGGAGAACCAGGAGCACAACGAAAATAAATAGATATAGTCAGTAATGAAACTTTCCAAACCCAAGTACATATTTGTTACGGGCGGTGTCGCATCGTCGCTCGGCAAGGGTATTATTTCGGCCTCGATCGCCCGCCTGCTGCAGGCCCGAGGCTATTCGGTGACCATCCAGAAACTTGACCCCTACATCAACGTCGACCCCGGCACGCTGAACCCCTATGAACACGGCGAATGCTACGTGACCGAGGACGGCGCCGAGACCGACCTCGACCTGGGGCACTACGAGCGTTTCACGAACCAGCCCACGTCGAAGGCCAACAACGTCACGACGGGAAAGATCTACAAGAGCGTGATCGAGAAGGAGCGCAAGGGCGAGTACCTGGGCAAGACCGTGCAGGTCATCCCCCATATCACCGACGAGATCAAGCGCCGTATCCAGATGCTGGCGCAGAAGAAAGTTTACGACGTGATCATCACCGAGATCGGCGGTACGGTGGGCGACATCGAGTCGCTGCCGTTCATCGAATCGGTACGCCAGCTGCGCTATTCGCTGGGCTACAAGAGCACGGCCCTCGTGCACCTGACGCTGATCCCCTATATGGCCGCTTCGGGCGAACTGAAGACCAAGCCCACGCAGCATTCGGTCAAGGCCCTGCTCGAAAACGGGTTGCAGCCCGACATCCTCGTGCTGCGCACGGAGCATCCGCTGTCGACCAACCTGCGCCGCAAAGTGGCGTTATTCTGCAATGTCGACGCCAACGCCGTGATGGAGTCGATCGACGTGCCGACGATCTACGAAGTGCCGCTGAAGATGCACGAACAGCACCTCGACGAGGTGGTGCTCGACAAACTGAACCTGCCGGCCGAGAAGGAACCCGACATGGCGGCGTGGACGGCCTTCGTGGAGAAGGTGAAGCACCCGGCCAAGAAGATCGAGATCGCGCTGGTTGGCAAATATACCGAATTGCCCGACGCTTACAAGTCGATTTGCGAATCATTCATCCATGCAGGGGCCGTGAACGACTGCAAGGTCAAGTTGCGCTATGTCAATTCGGAAAAGGTTACAGCCGAGAATGTGGCCGAGAAGCTGGGCAGGATGTCCGGTATCCTCGTGGCCCCGGGCTTCGGCAACCGTGGCATCGAAGGTAAGATCGTCGCTGTGCGCTATGCACGTGAGAACAAGATCCCGTTCCTGGGAATCTGCCTCGGTATGCAGTGCGCCGTGATCGAATTCGCACGCAACGTGCTGGGTCTGGCCGATGCGAATTCGAGCGAAATGGAGTCTACGCCCCATCCGGTGATCGACCTGATGGAAGAGCAGAAGGGCGTGACGGCCAAGGGCGGCACGATGCGGCTGGGCGCTTATCCCTGTACGCTGAAGAAAGGTTCGAAAGTCGCGGCGGCCTACGGCAAGCTCCATATTTCGGAGCGTCACCGTCACCGTTACGAATTCAACAATGATTACCTGGCTGCGTTCGAAGGTGCCGGTATGCAGGCCGTGGGTATCAATCCCGACACGGGGCTGGTCGAGGTCGTCGAGGTCGAGGGGCATCCCTGGTTCGTCGGTACGCAGTACCATCCCGAATATAAGAGTACGGTGCTGAGCCCCTCGCCGCTGTTCGTGGCATTTGTGGGAGCGGCACTCGAATATGCCGGGAAGAAATAATATCAACACTCATAACAGCGAAAGAACGAAACAATTTTAAATGGATAAAAAAACAATTTTAGGTATTGTCGTCGTGGCGGCGCTTTTCCTGGGGTTCGCCTATTTCAATACCAAACAGCAGGAGAAATATCAGCAGGAAATGGCCGCGTATCAGGCCTACCAGGATTCGGTGGCGGCAGCGACGCGCCCCGTAGTCCCCGTAGCCGACAGTACGGCCGTGGCAGCTTCGAGTGCGGTTGTGCCCGAGGCTGAGGCAAATGCCGCTGATGCCGTACGCCGGCAGCAGGTCGCTGCGCTGGGCGAATACCTCGCCGGTGCGCGCGACGCGGAGGCGGAGGAGTTTACCGTCGAGAACGATGTGATGATCGTGACCTTTTCGACCCGCGGCGGCCGGATCACGGGCGTGACGCTCAAGGATTACACCAAGTATGCACCCCGCGGCAAGCGTGACCAGCTGATCGAGCTGATGGATCCCGCGAGTGCCAGGTTCGACCTTTCGTTCTACGTGAAGAACGGCTTGAACAACGTCAAGGTCAACACGATGGACTATGTCTTCCGGGCCCAGCCCGAACAGGTCGAAGGCGATGCCCGGAGGGTGGTGATGCGCCTGCCCGTGGCAGCGGATGCCTGGCTCGAATATGAGTACCTTATATATAATAAGCAGGTGCCCGAGCGCGACTACCTCGTGGACTTCAACGTGCGGCTGGTGAATATGGCGCCGCAGATGGCCAACCAGGCGTCGATCGGTATCGACTGGTCGAACAATTCCTACCAGAACGAAAAGGGATTCCAGAACGAGAACATGTACACGACGATTTCGTACCGGTTCCCGGGCGAGAGCTCGATCGAGGATCTGGGGATGAGCGAAAAATCCAAGTCGAAGAGCATCTCCACATCGGTCAACTGGGTGGCTTTTAAGCAGCAGTTCTTTTCGTCGGCGTTCATCGCCCCGCAAAATGTCACCAACGCCAACCTGGCGTTCGATACGGCGGCTCCCGGTTCGGAATTGCTGAAGAGTTTTTCGGCGCAGATGACCGTGCCCTATACGGTGCAGACCGAAGGGTATGACTTTGCATTCTATTTCGGCCCGAACAAATACGCCATCCTCAAGAAGGTCGCCGCTGCGGACGGTGAGGAACTGCACATGGAGCGCCTGATCCCGCTGGGATGGGGTATCTTCGGCTGGGTGAACCGCTGGTGCGTCATCCCGGTCTTCGACTTCCTGCGCAACTATATCGCCAGCTTCGGCATCATCATCCTGATCCTGGTGATCCTGGTGAAACTCGTCATCTCGCCCCTCACGTACAAGAGTTACGTTTCGATGGCAAAGATGCGCCTGATAAAACCGCAGGTGGACGAGCTCAACAAGAAATACCCCAAGAAGGAGGACGCCATGAAAAAACAGCAGGCGACGATGGAGCTCTACAAGAAAGCGGGCATCAACCCCATGGGCGGATGTATCCCCATGCTGATCCAGATGCCGATCCTGATCGCCATGTTCCGTTTCTTCCCGGCTTCGATCGAGCTGCGCGAACAACCGTTCCTCTGGGCCGACGACCTTTCGTCGTACGACAGCATCGTGAACCTGCCGTTCTCGATCCCGTTCTACGGCGACCATGTGAGCCTTTTCGCCTTGCTGATGGCCGTGTCGCTGTTCGGGTATTCGTATTTCAACTACCAGCAGACGGCTTCGTCCCAGCCCCAGATGGCAGGTATGAAGTTCATGATGGTCTACATGATGCCGATCATGATGCTGTTGTGGTTCAACAGCTATTCGAGCGGCCTTTGCTACTACTACCTGCTGTCGAACCTCTTTACCATCGGCCAGACGTTGCTGATCCGCCGCATGGTCGACGACGATAAGATCCATGCCGTCATGCAGGCCAATGCCGCCAAACGGAGCAAGGGCAAGAAGTCGAAGTTCCAGCAGCGCTACGAGGAGCTCCTCCGCCAGCAGGAGGCGCAGCAGCGTACCAAACGCAAGTAAACGGTTCGCACCGGCGCAGGGCCGGCAGCGGGGATTGCCGGATACGGCGCAGGCCGATGCGTGAAGCCCGGTGGCCCGCGCGGTTCCGCGAAGCCCGACGATACGCGATATGAATAGGCCGGAGGCGGTTCCTGCGATGCGGGTTTCCGGCTCCGGCCTCGTTTTTGCTCCGTCGGGTTTGCGATCGTATATCCCGACTACGCGGCGGCGGCCTTTTCAGGTGTTGCCGGGCGGCGAGGCAGAAGTCTCCTCGGGAAGCGCTCCGGGGAGGATCGGGCCGCGGGCGCAGCCGGGGCGGTGCATAACAGCTGCCGGGGCGCGCAGCCGGGGATGAAAAAATCCGGGCAGCAAGGCCGAAGTTGCCTCGGGGCGGGACGGAGTTTCGGGCGCGGCCCGGGAGGGGGCACGACAGCTGCCTGGGTGCGAAGCCGGGTGTGAATCCGGGGCGCAGGATTTGGAGCACGGAAATCCAAGGGCGCAGAGTGGGGAACGAAAATCCGGGCCGTGAGGCCGGGCGTATCAAGTATATGATTGCCAAATAGTATTGCAGATAACGATGAAACGAACTTTTTTTGTATTGCTCCTGTTGGCGGCCGGAACCGCACTCCGGGCGCAGACACTGGGCGGGGAGTACCGCCTGTCGCGGGTTTTCCCGGTCGAAGGCC
>OHEL01001306.1_pt1 | contig 11077 bp, 6 predicted proteins | sample 1567251 | NCBI WGS metagenome assembly OHEL01 (sample SAMEA3879601, study PRJEB24766) | human gut metagenome | biome: human-associated habitat; feature: feces | place: USA | collected 1985/1987
GGAGATAGACCGCAAAATGAATGGCACTACCCTTATCATAATCGCACAGCGTATCCAGAGCGTAAAATCATGCGACAGGATAGCCGTCCTTGACCACGGCAAGCTTTGTGCCTGCGATACTCATGAAAATCTATTAAAGACCTGCGAGGTATATCAGGATATCTACGCTTCACAGGTAAAAACGTCAGGAGGTGAAGTGTAATGCCTCCAATGCCTCCAATGGGACCCGGCGGAAGAAAGCCGGGTGGACCTCACGGTGCAAGGCTCACAATGGAAAAGCCTAAGGACGCAAAGAACACCCTTAAAAAGCTTATCGGCTACATAGGCAGAAACAGATATCTGTTTTTCGCCCTTATCGGTGTAATGCTCATTATAACTCTGCTCAATCTTGCCGCACCGTCAATACAGCAGATAGCCATAGACTGCATTACCCTCACCAAAAAGAAAACAAGCGTTGACTTCGGTGCGCTTGGCAGAACGCTCATAGGTCTTGGTGCAGTTTATCTCCTGTCCTCTGTTTTCACCTATATGCAGGGAATATTCTCTGCAAAGCTTTCACAGTACACAGTAAAGACTATGCGTAAAGACTTGTTTTCAAGCCTTGTAAGACTTCCTGTAAAATATCTCGATACCCACAGTCATGGCGATATAATGAGCCGTATGACAAACGACGTCGAGAACATTTCCACAACTATCTCTCAGTCTATAGGCTCGCTCATCTCAGGCGTGCTTACCATAGTGGGAACAGTTGTCATAATGCTCCTGTATTCACCGCTTCTTACCCTTATCTCACTGTCTACAGTATTTCTTACCATATTCGTTTCAGGCATTCTCACAAAGTATATGAAGAAATACTTCATCAAACAGCAGGTGCTTCTTGGCGAGATAAACGGTGAAGTGGAAGAAATGGTCGTTGGCTATAGAACGGTCGTTTCCTATGGCAAAGAGCAGGACGCTGTTGACAAGTTCGAGAAAATGAGCAACAATCTGAAAAAATGCGGCATAAAAGCTCAGATATTCGGTGGTGTAATGGGTCCTTGCATGAACTTAATATCCAATTTCGGCTTTATCCTTATCGCTGCATTCGGCGGCTGGTTCGCAATAAAAGGCTTTATAACAGTGGGAACTATTCAGGCTTTTATACTCTATTCAAAACAGTTCTCACGTCCTATCAATGAGATTGCAAATCAGTTTGCAAATATCCAGACCGCAATAGCAGGTGCAGAGCGTATCTTTGAGGTCATGGACGCTGATAAGGAAACTGACGAGGGCAAGGCTGACTTTGAGGTGGAAAACGTCAAAGGCGATATCAACTTCAAGCATATCGACTTCTCGTATGTTCCTGAAAAGCAGGTGCTGAAAGACCTCGATCTTGAAGTAAAAGCAGGTCAGAAAATAGCCATAGTCGGTGCAACAGGCTCAGGCAAGACCACCATAGTGAACCTCCTCACAAGATTTTATCCTGTTGACAGCGGTGAGATAACCATAGACGGTCAGAGCATTTACGATATCCCGAAAGACAAGCTCAGACGTTCCATAGCTATAGTCTTGCAGGATACGGTGCTTTTTAAAGACACCATAGAGGAGAATATCCGCTACGGCAGAGAAAACGCCACCCTTGATGAAATAAAGGCGGCGGCAAAGTTTGCGAACGCAGACGAGTTCATCGAAAGACTTTCCGAGGGTTACGACACAGTGCTTGCCGAGGGCGGCTCAAACCTTTCACAAGGTCAGCGTCAGCTTCTCTCCATAGCAAGAGCAGTGCTTGCCGACCCAAAGATACTTATTCTTGACGAAGCCACTTCCTCAGTTGATACCAGAACTGAGATGCACATTCAGTCCGCAATGGTGGCTCTTATGAAAAACAGAACCTCCCTTATAATCGCTCACCGACTTTCCACTATCCGTGATGCCGATAAGATAGTCGTTATCGACGGTGGACGTGTTGCAGAGCAGGGTAGCCATGAGGAGCTTATCGCCGCCAAGGGCTGTTACTACAGACTTTATCAGACGCAGTTCTCAGGCGTTAAGACCTGATACAATGGTGTTTGGAAAACGTATATAGCCAATATCGTACATTCAAACAAATCAAGGCACAGGAAAACCTCTCCTGTGCCTTTTTATGCGCAAAAAAAGGACGGCTCTCATAAGAAAGCCGTCCTTAATGTTATCTGAAATATTACTTTGTAACAAGTGCCAGAGTATCTCTTGCAATGAGAAGCTCTTCGTTTGTTGGGATAACGTAAACCTTTGTCTTAGACTCGTCAGTGGATATCTCCTTGAGGATTCCACGGCAGAGATTCTTCTCAGCGTCGATGTGGATACCGAGGATATCGAGATTTGAGCAAGCAGCAGCTCTTACCTCAGGTGCGTTCTCACCGATACCGCCTGTGAAGATAACAGCGTCAAGACCATTCATTGCAGCAGCGTATGAACCTATGAACTTCTTGATCTGATAAGCAAATATCTCGCTTACGATAAGCGCTCTCTCATTGCCCTCGCTTGCAGCAGCCTGAATATCTCTGTTGTCAGAGCCTATACCAGAAAGACCAAGGAAGCCTGACTTTTTGTTCATGTATTCTGTCATCTGGTCAGGTGTGAAGCCCATTTTCTTTTCAACATAGTCAACAGCAGAAGGGTCAACAGAGCCGCAGCGTGTGCCCATTACAAGACCGTCAAGAGGAGTAAAGCCCATTGATGTGTCAACAGACTTGCCGCCGTTGATAGCTGTGATAGATGAGCCGTTTCCAAGGTGGCATGAAACTATCTTAAGCTCCTCGATAGGCTTGCCCATTACTCTTGCAAGCTCGCCTGAAACAAATCTGTGTGATGTTCCGTGGAAGCCGTATTTTCTTACATGAAGATCAGTGTAGCACTCGTATGGCAGACCGTAGAGATAAGCCTTTCTTGGCATTGTTGAGTGGAAAGCAGTGTCGAATACAACTACCTGTGGTGTGCCTGCCGGGATAACTGCCTTGCAAGCTCTCAGTGCAAGAGCGTGTGGGTGGTTATGTACAGGTGCAAGCTCAGCCAGCGAGTCGATCTGGTCGATAACTTCGTCTGTTACAAGGCAGGTCTCCTTGAATATCTCAGCACCCTGAACTATTCTGTGACCAACGGCTGATATCTCAGACATAGAGTCGATGACCTTTGTTTCGCCTGATGTGAGTACCTCAACGAGCTTTTCAAAAGCCTCAGTGTGAGTAGGGAAATTGCAATCCTCCTCGATATGTCTGCCGTCGCCTGTCTTTGCGCTCACATGGCCGTCGATACCGATACGGTCGCAGTTGCCCTTTGCGATAACAGACTCGTCCTTCATATCCAGAAGCTGATATTTAAGTGATGATGAACCTGCGTTTACAACTAAGATTTTCATTGGAAAAAATCTCCTCCCGATTATAATATGTCAGATAACGGGCTTGACTTTAAGCCCATAATATCATATACTTATAGTATATCAATATTAATGATAAATTTCAAGAGCTTTTTTCATAAATATACATATTGCACAATTTTTTTACTAGGGCTTAACATATTAGTATCATAATTCGCAGTAAGCTTTTGAAAGACGGAATAAAATATGCATAGGGTAGAAAGAGGAGTAAAAAATGAAAATTGCGGGAATAGTTGCGGAATATAATCCGTTCCATAACGGACACAAATATCAGATACAAGCCACAAGACAGGCTGGCGCAGAGGGTATCGTCGCAGTAATGAGCGGTGATTGCGTGCAGCGTGGCTCAGCGGCTGTTTTCTCAAAATATGACAGAGCGCAGGCGGCGATAAGAAACGGTGCAGACCTTGTTATAGAACTGCCATGCCCGTTCTCATGCTCAAACAGCGAGGTCTTTGCAAGAAGTGCAGTAAGGCTTCTTGCAGGTCTTGGGGAGGACGTAGTAACGACCTTGTCTTTCGGCTGTGAAAGCGGTGACAGGAACGCCCTTGAACAGGCAGCTGAAATATCCGCAATGCTTGAAAATTCACAGCAGGTAAGAGAACTTTTATCTCAGGGAAAGACCTACCCGCAGGCTATGTATGAAGCCTCCATAGGTCTTTATGGCAGAACCGCTGAAGAGATATTCTCCACACCCAATAACGTCCTTGCAGTGGAGTATATAAAGGCGGCAAAGCGTATAGCCCCATGGCTAGTGCCTTATGCTGTAAAGCGTGAAGCTGTCGCACATGATTCTCAGGCAGAGTCTGGTGATTTTGCTTCGGCTTCTCATATAAGAGAGCTTATAAAAGAGGGCGGTGAGTGGCAGAAATTTGTTCCATATGATTTTGAGGGCTGTAAGCCGTCCTTTACCCGGCAGGCAGGCAGAGAAATGCTTTTCAAGCTCTGCACAGCTTCAAGAGAAGATTTTCTAGCCCTACCTGACTGCGACGAACACCTTGCCAACAGATTTATGTCAGTCGTAAGCTCCTGCCCTGAAACTATGGATATCTTTGAACAGCGTATAAAGTCAAAGAATATCACCATGGCAAGAGTAAGAAGAATGGTCCTGCACCTTGTTCTCGGCATCAGAAAGGAAGATATCAGACAAGTGCCATACGGCAGGATCCTTGCCTTTAACCGCACAGGCACACGCATACTTGCGCAGGCTGAGAACAGAACTCTGGAGTATGATACCTCGCTGAAAAAGCTTGAGGATATCTCCGATTATGCAAAGCGTGTTGCTTTCCTTGAAAAGAACGCAGTAAGACTTAGAGAAACAGCGGCATACGGCAGATGTATTTCAAACGAGTATACAAGAAAGATAACCATAACCTGAGATAAACAGGAGGGCGGAAAATGAGAAGAATGAAAGGTGCGGCAGGGCTTTTGACAGCTTTGCTCTTGGCTTTTCAGCTTTCGGCGCAGACTTTTGCACTTGCCAGCGAGGATAACGGCATAAAAGTCGTTCCCGTAAACTTTACCCATAACGGCTATAGCTATGAGATAGAGGGCGTGGCCAAAAGCACAGGCGGTGATCATCAGATAAAGTCCCCTGCAAGACTAGCCGCCCGAAAGCTCCCATCCACCTATGACCCAAGAAGCTCAGGAGAGATCACAACAGTAAAAGATCAGGCTTCAACAGGTGCTTGCTGGGCATTCTCAGCCCTTGCCTGCGCAGAGCAGGATCTTATCAAAAAGGGGCTTGAAAACCCCTCCGCAGAATTTTCCGTGCCTGTCTTGGTGCTGTCCTCAAATTCAGGCACAGCCACAGGTAAAGACGATTTCTCATCAGGGGGAAACTGGCTCTTTGCGGCCTCCGCTCTTGCAAATGGTCAGGGACTATGCTATGAGGATTACGAGCCGTTTTTAGAATCCGGCACAGAGAATATGATAGTTTCCGAAAATAAGAAAAGCGTCAGCGAATACAGGCTGAATTATGTCATGGAGCTTTCAAGCACCACGCAGGTGAAGAGTAAAATAATGGAGCTTGGAGCAGTTTCCGCAAGCTATTTTGCAGGAAATGGCTATATGAATCATAACAATACTGCCTACTATGATCCCGACGCCTCAAAAAACACTATCATAAATCATTCCGTCACAGTGGTGGGCTGGGACGATAACTACAGTAAGGATAATTTCAGATATAAGCCTGCCAATAACGGTGCATGGCTTGTGAAAGGCTCGTGGGGCGCAGATCAGGACAATGACGGCTTCTATTGGGTGTCCTATGATGAAGCCGAGTTCGGACAGTTTTGCTGCTATGACTTTGAAGAAAGCTGTGATAATACATATCACTACAGCAAAATGACAGGCTATGTTGTGAATGCCAGTAATGACGGCTCTGTTTACGGTGCAAATGTTTTCACAGCTAAAGCCGATGAAAAGCTTGATAAAGCAGGCTTTATGTATGTGGGCAAAACGGGCAGTGCGGATTACACCCTAAGCGTCTATACCAACGTTTCCGACAGCGACCCTATAGGCGTCCTTGAAACGCAGATAAGCGGCTCAGTGTCCGCAAACGGCTTTTATACAGTTGACTTTCCCGAGGATATCCTCCTTGAAGAGGGCGAGAAATATTCCATTTCAGTAAAATTCAGCGGCGACAGCGGCAGGGGATATCTACTTGCAGAAAGCGACCGAACATCAAAGGCGCAGTCAGGGCAAAGCTATGTTTCCCTTAACGGCAAATATTGGTCTGACGTTGGAGCAGATAAGACCGACTCCATAGGAAGTCTTTTTATCTATGCTTACACTGACGATACTGCAAAGCCCGATAAAAGTTCACTTGAAACCACCCTTGCGAAGTACGGCACCCTTGCAGGCTGTGAAAGGGAAGCAAACAACGCCCGAATGGTGCTTGCAGACGAGAACGCTTCTAAAAATGATATCTTAAACGCACAAAAGCTCCTTATCTCCGCCGCAGAAGAACAGGACGAAGCCCTTGTTATAACCACAGAAGCCCAGTGGGAAAGCTTTGCAAAGCGTGTCAGCAGTGGCGAAAGCTTTGAGGGCAAGCTAGTCACCCTTGAAGCTGACCTTGACTTTGACGGAAAAACTATCTCACCCGTAGGCGATTCTGAAAACCCATTCATGGGCTATTTTGACGGCAACGGACATCTTATAAAAAACGCAGTTATCTCCTCAGGGGAGTATTCAGGGCTTTTCGCATACATAAAAAATGGTGCAGAGATAAATAACATTTCCCTGAAAAACTGTATAGTGAAAGGCGATTACGCAGGTGGAATAGTGGGTTTTTATCAAGGAACAGCCATAAAAGCCTGCACCTTTGACGGCACCGTGTCAGGAGAAGTCTATTCAGGTGGCGTCATAGGAAGACATTCCTGTGGTATCATAACAGAGTGTTCTTCAAACCTAAGGGAAAACAGCTCCGCCATTACAAATGCCTTTATAGGAGGCAGGGATATTGCCGTTTCCGTTGTGAACGCATACGGCTGTTACAGCAATGACAGCGACAGCCTGGTTTCAAGCCTTTCTGCAAAAAATGCACTTTCTCAAGGGGCATATGCAATGAACACCTACGGTGAAAAGTTCAAAGACAGCGCAAAGTGGACAATGGACGGCACTCTTGTGCGCCAGACCTCATATAGCGAGCAGGCTTCCCATAAGATAACATTCTCCGCTGTGGCACAGACCATAGAAGTCTGCACAGACTATGCAGGCAAAGCCGTGTTCCCGAGTGTGAACGTTCAGCAGGGCTACACTCTCGGCTGGTATCGTAAAGGTGAACCTGTGAACAGCGACACAGTTTTCACAGAAAACACCACAGTTTCCGCAAAAGTCACCCCAAGTGGCAAAGCAAAGATAGATTATATCTTGAACGGTGGCGAAAACAGCCCCCTCAACCCTGATGAGCTTGGCGAGGGCGAAACCGCACAGCTTTCCGCCCCCACAAAAGAGGGCGCACAGTTCACAGGCTGGTATGCCGACCCACAGCTTAATGGCAATCCTATAACGTCTGTGAGCTTTTCAGATGGCTCAAAGACGCTTTATGCAGGCTGGAAAGCCAATACCTGCAAGGTCGATTTCACCGATATAAACGGCACAGTTTTGTCATCTCAGACCGTAGAATACGGCAAAAGTGTCGATCCGCCCAAAGCACCGACCATAATAGGCAAACGCTTTACAGGCTGGGATAAAGACTTTTCAAAAGTCACAGCCCATATGACAGTGCAGGCGGTCTATACCGACAGAAAGCTTATAAAAGACTGCGAGATATCAGGCTTCAAGGACAGCTTCACATACACAGGAAAGAATATTGAACAGCCTGACGTAACGCTCACCTATGAGGGCAAAGAGCTTAAAGAGGGCGTGGATTACACTGTTTATTATAAGACCAATCTTAACGCAGGACCTGCAAAAATGACCTTTGTTGGAAAAGGCGAATACAGAGGCTCTGTTGCAAAAAGCTTTACTATCCAGCCAAAGGACGCTTCCAAGTTCAAGCTTTATTATGCTACACCGCTGTCGTTCACCGGCAAGGAGATAACACCTGATGTGCTTATAAAGGACGGCAATAAGACCCTAGAGCGTTATGTTGATTATATGGTGATGTATTCCTCAAACGTAAACGTTGGCACGGGCAAGATAACAGTTGAATTTTACGGAAACTATAAGGGCAAGCAGACCGTTTCCTTTGTTATAAATCCTGCAAAACAGCAGATACAGGTGCTTGAAACAAGATACAAGGGCTTTTTTGTGGATTTTGTGCAGAAAGGATCTGCAACAGGCTATGAGGTCCAGTATGGCACAAGATCTGATTTTTCAAATGCTTCCACATACAGATCCACCACCAACAAGACGGATAAGATGACGGTACTTGGATTAGGGGCTTCAAAGACATATTATGTAAGAGTTCGCTCTTATACTGTCAAGGGCGGAAAGACCTATTACGGCAATTGGTCAGACGCTAAAAGCATTGTGACGGCAAAGACTAATTTTGCAAACGCAAAGGTCAGCGGTATTTCTTCAAAAAGCTTTACCGGCAAGGCGATAACGCAGAAGATCACAGTAAAATACGGCTCAAAGACCCTTAAAAACGGCACAGACTACACTGTGAAATATTCTGCAAACACAAAGGTCGGCACCGCAAAGGTGACTATCGCAGGCAAGGGCATTTACGGCGGAGTTATCACCAAAAGCTTTGCTATCTATCCTGCAAAGCAGGTGATACAGAAGCTTTATGGTACATATGCAGGCTTCTTTATAGACTATGCACAGAAAGGCTCTGCCACGGGATATGAAATATCATACTCACAGCGTTCCGACTTTAAGGGAGCAAAAAGCGTAAAGGTAACAAACAACCGCACCGATAAAAAGACAGTTTCTGGGCTTGCGAGATATCAAAAATATTACGTCCGTGTAAGAAGCTACACTGTTAAAGGCGGAAAGACTTATAACGGAGCGTGGTCCGATAAAAAATGGGTCTATACTCAATGATATGACAGACGATAAAAATGCCCCTGATCATTTTCTGGTCAGGGGTATTTTTGTGTGCCTAGAAAAGTTCTGCTTTGTACTTGATAGAATCCTCCTCCGTTATCTCACGGATAACTCTGCATGGATTTCCTGCCGCAAGAGAATTTGGCGGTATGTCACGGGTGACAACGCTTCCTGCACCGATAACACAGCCCTCGCCTATGGTAACTCCGCCTGTGATGACAACATTGCTCGCTATCCAGCAGTTGGAGTGTATGGTGATAGGCTTGCCGTATTCATCATCATAAACAGTGCCGTCAGACTTTTTCTTCATGTTACGCTCCTGCCACCTGAATGGGTGCATAGGCGTTGCAATGGTGCAGTTGGGACCGAAAAACACGTTGTCGCCAATCGTCACAGGGCAGGTGTCAAGCACTGTCAGATTGAAGTTTGCATAGCAGCCTGAGCCGAACTTTGTGAAAACGCCATAGTCAAAATACACAGGACCTTGGAGAAAAAATCCCTCGCCATGGTCGGGCAGAAGCTCGTCAAGGATAGCGTTTCTTCTCTCATCATCTTCATACAAACTGTTGTACTGCTGTGAAAGCTTGTGAGCCTTTGTCCTCAATTCTGCAAGCTCCTTGTCGGAGGAGTCATATATCTTTCCAGCAAGCATTTTTTCTTTTTCAGTCATTATAAAACGCCCTTTCTGTGTGTAGTTTCATTTGATTTTGTTGAGAGTATAGCACAAGTTCCGGGCTGTGTCAATAGTTTTTGGGGGTCGAGTGATAGAATAAAAAATGGTATACAAAAGTGGAGAATGCTTATGGGCAAAGCACTCTCCACTTGATGAGTATACTATTTAAAAAGCTTGGCATGGTAGAAAAAGTTATAGGTAAAATCCCTGCATATAATTTGTGTACATAAATGTGTCCTCGTCATCAGCGGTATTGTCACCAGCAGGCTTTTTTCTGCCACTAACACAAGAAGCCAAAATTATCAGACCGCCTAGAACAATTGCAACGCTCACTCCAAGGACTACCAAAACCGCACAGAAAATTTTCACTATCATAAACACCGCTCCAATCATATTTCTCATACTTCGCTATAATTACTATTATGATTATATGCTGGTTTTGCCTGATAATCAATAAAAGCCGTGTAAAATGCAGATAAAAATCAAGTCAGCTTTTGTCTGTGACAAAAAACTTGTGGTAAAAATATTTTTCAAAACGTTTCATGATTTAACAATTTTAAATGAAGAAAATTATAGCTTTCAGCTTAGTATAAAATTGCACAAACTGAGCTTTTTGTAAATGGTTAGCATTGTATATTACACTGAAAATGTACGATTCTTGAAAAAATATACATAAGTATGGTGTAAATACTTGACTAGATTAAAATTTTGTGATAAAATTATTAACGTGAATAAGTGTAATTATGGTTACTTATATGAAATAAATATGGAAGAGGGAAAAATAATGGGAAAAATAGAACCCTTTAAACAAAAAGTATGGCTTGCGTCACCTACAATGCATGGTGAGGAGCTTGAATATGTTACTGAGGCTTATAATACCAACTGGATGTCTACAGTCGGTAAGAATATAAATGAGGTCGAGAAGATAGCGGCGGAGAAGTCTGAAGTCAAGTATGCTGTTGGTCTTTCATGCTGCACGGCTGCGCTTCACTTGTGCTGTAAGCTTGCTGGCGAGAGGCTTTATGGCAAGCCTGCTATATCTCATGGCGCTCTTGAGGGCAGGAGAGTTTTTTGCAGCGACATAACCTTTGACGCTACTCTCAACCCAGTTGTTTACGAGGGCGGTATCCCTGTTTTTATCGACACTGACAGAGATACTTGGAACATGGATCCTGTAGCGCTTGAAAAGGCTTTTGAGATGTATCCTGAAGTCAAGCTGGTAGTAAGCGCTGAGTTATACGGTTTTCCTGGAAGAATGGACGAGATAAAGAAGATATGCGAGAAGCATGGTGCACTTTTGATCGAGGACGCTGCTGAGGCTATGGGTGCTACCATTGACGGCAGACAGTGCGGAAGCTTTGGCGATTACAGTGCGGTAAGCTACAATGGCAATAAGATAATAACAGGTTCTAGCGGCGGATGTTTGCTGACGAACAGTCTTGAAGATGCAAACAAGGCTCGTAAGTGGTCAACGCAGGCTCGTGAGAATGCGGCATGGTATCAGCATG
>OHEL01001317.1_pt1 | contig 10972 bp, 6 predicted proteins | sample 1567251 | NCBI WGS metagenome assembly OHEL01 (sample SAMEA3879601, study PRJEB24766) | human gut metagenome | biome: human-associated habitat; feature: feces | place: USA | collected 1985/1987
CACTCTTTCTCTCCGTCTCCGTCGGCAATATGGACACTCTTTATGCGAGAACCGAGTGCGGCGATCAGCCGTTCGGGATTTTTAATGTGATTCATGTCGATGGCAGCATAAACATCGGCCGGCATTAAATCCATGATTTCAACCATCTCCTCGACCGTACGGCCCAGTGGGCGTTCTACTCCGGGGCTGCGAAGCAACTTATACCCGAGAAGATTTTCCAGTACGATAATGGCTCCTGTCTCCTTTACATCTTTATTCAGGGAGGTGATGGTTTTTATCAACTGGCTCATGCGTTGCTTGCGTTCGTTGAGGCCCAACCGCCAGCTTGGATGAAACAGTATAACTTCCGGCTCCAATACACCGACAACATCAATATAGCCACGGTAGGCATTTTCCGAATGCGAACGGATCGTTTCGTCAACGTGCGACGGGTCACAGTCGGCCCCATAAGGCATATGTATCGACCAGATGTTGATTCCGGCACTGTCGGCATCGTGTTTTACCCGGCGGAACTTCTCTTTTAATTCGGCATTTGGAATAGGATGATCTCCATTGAGATACCTGCAGACCGCGCTTCTTTCAGATTTTCATAGGTCAGTCCCTCTAAACCGCCGAAAACGCTTATGGTTGTTCCTATACGCAACTTCTGCGGAGTGCGTACTTCATCTCCATTCATGGTATCCATGCAAAAACCGCTTATGGAAACCATCAAGACAGATATCCATGCATAGATTGATTTTCTTTTTAACATACTGTTTATTTGTAATTTAAAACTTAGTAATAGCTTATTTGTGAGTAACGATTAAAAATCAAGTCCATCGTCCCAGCCGGTGTTCTGTGTAATCATGCCTTTGGTAAGTGTGCGTTCATTGCTTGGAATAGGATAGAGATAATCGCGGTCCTTATTGAAAGCCCTCATCAATTGTCCGTGAGCCAGGATATAGCCGGTCTCTCCTTCTGAAAGGAATATATCCTGATTTATTTTCAATGGAGTTACTCCCGGAGCAGGAATACGGCGGTCCAGATAAACCACAAAGTCGATTTTTCCATTACCATCCATGTCATAACGGCCTTCACCGGGTACATAAGGACCATAAAATGGCTGGGCCAGAAGCTGACCTTCACGCCATCGGCATAGATCGGAAAAACGGATACCTTCACTTACCATCTCTATCGAACGTTCCCGGCGGATCTCAAGAATAACTCCTTTATTGGGGCTACTGTCTACATTCTTATATCCATAAAGTTCAGATGTAAGGAACGGGTCGGGATCAGCATTTGCAGCCGATTTATTCAGATGAGGCATCCCTACGCGGTCTCGGATTAAATTGACAGAGTGATCGAGATCGTCTTGTGTCAATGTCCCTAATTCGGCTTTGGCTTCGGCGTAATTGAGATATACTTCGGCCATACGGTAAATAGGCACATCTATTGTAGAGGCATTGATATAATTGGGTCCCGAAATATACTTCAGCATCGGATATCCTGTCACGGTATTGGCAAAATTGAAAGTTCCTTCTGTACCATCGACGTATTGGGCATTTTGTGTCAGTACTGTCTGTGCAAGGCGGGGATCGCGCTCTTTTGTCTCTTCAGTAAATGGCATCGTTGCCCATCCCTCTCTATCGGTGAAGCGGCTGCCGTCTTGCATTAAATAAGAGAAAACGAGCGCTTTGGTATAACCGGCCATACCTTTGGACGGCATCAGTGCATAGGCGTCGACTGCATGTGCGAAATTACCCCCATAACAACGTGCAAGGATCACTTCCTGTGCAATGGCGTTCTCTGAAGTAAAGAGCGAATAATAGGGATTTTTCCCTGTCGAGTAGATAGAATACTTTTTATCATTCATAATATCAAGTGACGCATTGACGCATTCCTGCAAGATAGCTTCATAAGGTAAGTTGTTTTTATTAAATGTGTGGCCGGCATGGTATTTACGGAAAGTACCTTCAAAAAGACACGCACGCGATTTTAACGCAAGGGCTGCATAACGCGAAACTTTGTAAATAGAGGATGATGCCGGAAGATTTTCTGCCGCCTTATCACAGTCTTCTATAATATGATTTATGATGACGTCGCGACTGTCGCGCGGCTTGGCCAGAAGTTCATCTTGGTCTGATGCCAATACTTGGTCATACCATGGCACTTCGCCAAAGCGTTTCAGCTTTTCAAAGTAAAAGTAAGCGCGCCAGAAATAAGCAACACCATCGTAACGTTTGCGGGCGGTTGCATCTTCGCAACGGTGGGAGTTCTGAAGATAATAATTGATATATCTCAGATAAGACCATGACCATCCTCCACCGGAGGAAGGAACAGTGCGTGTCAGCCCTACTACGACATCGCTTTGAGACAGACCGTCGACAATTAGGTTAGACGGTTCGTCATACAGATTGACTGCGGTGGGTTCCATGAGGTAAAACTGGTTGGTATAAAGTTCCAACTCTGACTCTGTATGAAAAAAAGTGTCGGGACTGATGGAATCCTTAGGAAACTCATTAAGGTCACACGATGCAAAGCCTGTTAATAAGGCGGCGGATATGAATATATGTTTTATAGTACGCATAGCTGGTTTGTTTTTTTAGAATGTAATATCGATGCCAAATGAGAATACCTTGCTGAAATTGTATACTTCACCGGAGTTCTCAATGTAAGATGAAGATGAAACTGCCGCTTCGGGGTCGATGTATTTACAGTATTTTTTCATCGGCGACCAGTAAGCAAGATTCTCTCCGGTAAAATAAATGCGTATCTGCTGAAGATATTTTTTTAATACCGGAAGGGTATAACCTACTGTCAGATTCTTAAGCCGCAGATAGGCCACGTTCTGAATATACCGGTCATTAGGCGATGTCAGAGTATAGTGGGAATTGGTATTATCGGAGTATGCTTCATAACCGCGAGGGAATGGAAAGTATGCATCCAGATTATCTTCACTCCATACCTGATCTACCAATTGCTGGCTTAAGAATGTATTGTGCGGACGACAATAGGGACCCCAGAAAAGATTGGCCTGGCCGGAGCTGGGATACCAGTTGCGTTTGCCTACACCTTGAAACAGGATAGAAAAATCAATACCGTTCCACGAAAAATCACCACCGAATGTATAAGAGTATCTTGGAAGTGAATTACCGATGATTACCCGGTCTCCCGGATCTTCGACAGTGTTTTTCCCGATGGAAATTTTATTGTCGCCGTTGAGATCCAAGAATTTTGGATCACCTGCATGAAGTCCCTTACGGGTGGCAGTAGCATCGATGCGTTTGGTAAAGTAGGAACAGTCCACTTTTTGGGTATATTCTGCCGCTTCTTCATCCGTACGGAAAAGACCATCGATTTTGTATCCCCAGATATCTCCGAGTTTTTCGCCTACATAGTGTTCCGAAATTAGTCGGGTATCATTGTCGAACCGGGTGACTTTGGTCTGGTAATCGCCAAGGCCGGCACGTAATGAGTAAGAGAATGGCCGGTTAAGCAGGGTCGTTCTGTCACGCCAGACGAAACTGAGTTCCCAACCTTTGGTGCGCATATCGGCAGCATTGGTGCGCGGTTCGCTTGCACCGTAAACTCCGGGGAGCGATGCACCCGGCATCATCATGTCGGTAGTGTTGCGTACGTAATAATCGCCGCTGAATGTCAGCCTGTTGTTTAGGAAAGCAAGGTCGACTCCCCAGTCATACGTCGTTACTTTTTCCCATGTTAAATCATTGGCTACAGGGGCGTCTTCACGAGCGTATGTCAGTTTATCCGTACCGTTGAATGTAAAATCTCCATTGGTGAGATTGGTATTGATCTTTTGAACAAACAGATAGTCAGATACCTGTTGGTTGCCAAGGCTGCCGATAGAAAAACGTATTTTGGCATTGTTCCACCATTGTCGCATAGGTTCCCAGAAATTTTCCTGACTGATACGCCATCCTACAGAACCTGAAGGGAAGTATCCCCAACGGTTGTGACTCCAGAAGCGCGACGATCCGTCGGCACGGCCGGAGGCTTCGAACAGGTATTTGCCATCGTAGTCATAATTGATACGTCCGAAGACACCGAGTGTCTTATATTTCGATTGTCCGCCACTGACGGCATAAGTCGATCCGGCTGATAAGTTGAAGTCATTCAGGTCTTCCGAAAGATTTCCATCAACCGATATTGCATTCTTGCGGTAGTAACGGGTGTCATATTGCATACCACCTACAATCTTGAAGTTATGTACTTTATTCCAAGTGTGTGAATAATCGGCAAATGCTTCAAATGTCTGTTTATAGAGTGACTGGTTAGTTTCTTGAAGGTCGTTACGGAACTTGCTGGTGGTTTCCCATGAAATCACGCCTTCATGTGAAGAATATGGTGCATTATTATAGCGATACTGTCCGAATTCATGAGAAAAACGATAGGCATGACTTAAATGTAGGGTTAGCCCTTTAACGATATCTAATTCAAGGTTGTTTTTAATCGTCGCTTCATTTACTACCTCTTCGTTGGACGTTTTTCCATAAGTAAGCATCAGATTCATGTCACCGAGTACACCGGCTCCTTGATTTACTATTTCAGTGCTGTGTACGATAGTTCCATCAGGATTTCTGGGGACAAATAACGGAGAACCTCCCATGGTTACGTTACGAAATGTCGTTTGCTGGTTTTTCATTCCCGGCCACCACATTTTACCATAAAAATAGTTCAGGTTGGTACTAAAGCGGGCCCATTTTGTAATGTTGATATCCAGTTTTCCGCGAATGCTGTAATTGTCATAAGGGTCATTCTGCTGGTTCATAACCCCTTGGGTATTGTAATAGCGGCCGCTGACGTAGTATTTCACCCTGTCATTTCCCCCTCTTATCGATACATTATGCTCATGTTGCATGCGGGTACGTTTGTAAATGTAATCGTACCAATCGAAATTTCCGTAATACTTGTATGTTCCGTCTTCTTCGGTTACTACCCATGGGCGGGCGGGATTTTCCGTCTTATCGCCGCGACGCATCTCGAGTTCGTTCCAGTCGTCCTCATCATATTTAAGGTAGTTTATCCCTTTATTCGAATAATAGAAAAAGCGGTCGACTACTTTGGCCCAGTCGTAACCACTGGTTATGTAGTCGGTACTCGTGGTGTTTTTTAATAAACCGAAACGGCCGTTATAAGTAACCTTTACGTTCGAATCACTGCCGGTTTTAGTAGTAACCAATACTACGCCGGCTGAGGCCTTTGCACCGTATACCGAAGCTGCTGCAGCATCTTTTAATATGGAAACCGATTCTATATCGTTAGGGTTGAGTCTGTTTAGTTCCATTTCTACACCGTCGACAAGAATGAGCGGGGTTCCTCCGTTTAAGGATGCGGCACCGCGAATATCTATTTCATAACCCGAATCGGCCCTACCGGTATTAATACCGATGTTTAGTGATGGATCCAGGCCTTGCAGGGCTTGTGCAGCCGAAGAGACAGGACGCCCGTTGATCTCTTCATTTCCGATAACTCCGACAGCTCCTGTCAGGTTTACCTTTTTCTGGCTGCCGAATCCGACTACTACTACTTCATTGAGTATAGTCGAATTTTCAGTCATGGTAATATTCAAAACGGTCGAGCTACCTACTTTTATCGAAATATCGGAAAAACCTACATAAGAAAATTTGAGTGTTTGTCCCGGAATCGCTTCAATGGAATAATCACCGTTTACATTGGTGATTACGCCTTTGCCCGATTCGGGATTTTGGACGGTAACACCGATCAGTGGTTCTTTATCTGCACCGTTTATCACTCTCCCGGTAATCAGGCGTGGCCTTTGTGTCGCAGGTGTATTCCCGGTAGGTTGTTTCCGACTTTGGATGACAATACTTTTGTTGGTTACCGTATAGGTGACATTTTGCCCCGTAAATATATGGCTGAGTATTGTACTTATGGATTCATTTTTAGCTGAGACTGAAACTTTACGATTCATATCCACCTCATTCGATTCTACTGTTACGGAAAATCCATATTGCTGTTGCAGTTTCAATACAGCTTCGCGTACAGTCACATTCTTTACTTGAAAATCAATACCTGTAGCAAGTGCCTTACCGGGAAGCAGTACACTGATAACCAGCGTGAGCACTATGAAAGTGTTTCTCATAATTGATTGATTTAAATGATAGCTGTTGTACATGTTATAAGATTTAATTATAATTGATTGATCGGAATTGATTCATTGACATTGTTTTCATTTGTCATAGCAGGGGTGTTTTTTAGTATTTCATAAAATGCTTCATCCTATCTATATTATTGGACTTAGTTTTCTATGAGTCGTCGTCCCATCGTTTCCGGGTGGATGAGGGAACTTGGTCTTTCATTGTATTGGATGGTAGTTTTCTTATCATAAAAGAAACTGATATAGATGGTTTTACTTAAAGAACTCGTGATAGGAAGAGATTACGTAACGGGGAGTTGTTTTTTTGTTTCAATTCAGTATCTCTTACGTGAATTGGTTGTGAAATGCATGTTTTTATGGATAGATAAATTGTGATATTTTATCCACAAATGTATTTGAGTGACATTAATGGCGTTGTATGTTGTAACGGTTTTCCGGTATGTAAAAATAAAACAATATATGATCTTCTATTTTTTCTTTCTATTTAGTGTGTAGATGGTTAAAATAATAATATATTTGCGGTGGTTTTTATATCTTAAAAAAAACAAAGAAGCGTAAAGCTGTTATTCATAGTTGAAGAATAGGCTTAACAGCCCTCATGCTTTTTTTATCTATTTAACCGCCGTTGATGGGGGCAGACGGAATAAACAATTACATACAATGACAAACAGTATAAGGTATGGCATTTTTTTGCCTTTCTTTCTTTTGTTCAGTTTCTTTTCCCAACATCAGATTTTTGCCCAAGGCAAAATAGAAGTTGTTTCTTTTCAACGTATGGAGACTGACATCACCGCTCGTGTCACCGCTCCCAAACGTGACCAGAATGGCGAGCTCTGTGCTTTGATCCGTATCGTTACCACAGTTAAAGATTTGATGTTCGAACCTGACGCCTTAGGTATCACTGCCCGTGAGAATAAACCCGGCGAGATCTGGCTTTATGTTCCCCGTGGTGCCCGTCGCATTTCTATTATGCATGATCAATATGGTGTTTTGCGCAACTACTTCTACCCTGATATAATCGATAAAAGCACTGTTTATGAGATGGAGGTCCGTGTGAATGACGGTACTTCCCAAGCTCCTGTGGATACGAATACGCAACTGTTGGTGATGCGTCCCGAGCCTGCTGATGCTACCGTTTATATCGATGATGAAAAAGTTCCTACCGAGAAAGGCCTTTTTACTGCCACGATGAAGAAGGGTAGCCACACTTATCGTGTTGAATCTCCTATGTATGCTCCCGAAGCCGGTGTAATCGATCTTGGCAGTGAACAAAAGATTATGAGCGTTACCTTGAAACCTAAGTTCGGCTATCTGGAAGTCTTCTCTTTGCCCGAACAGGATGCCAATGTCTATATTGACGGCATGTTGGCGGGACAGACCCCTTACAAGAGTGACCGTATGCCTATCCGTGATTACCGTATACGCATTGAAAAGGATCTTTTCTTTCCCATTGATACCTTGGTCAGCATCTCTTCCGGTGAGACGAATAGCCAGACTTTTACCATGATTTCCACCATCAAGCCCAAAGAGCCACGTCGTATGCTGGTTATGGCTGAGGTTGGTTATCATTCTTCTCAAGTTTCTTATGGTGGTATGATCGGTTTTGTCCGTAAGAACGGTGCCTATGTGAAATTCCGGAGTGATTTCGGTTCTGCTTCTGCCGATCTTGAATGCGACGACAGTGGTGCTCTGACTTCCGGTGGTGAAGGTACTCCTTATTATAAAGAAGGATTCAGCCAGAAATCCCGCTTGTCTGTGACGGCCGGTTATTTGCGTCAGCTTTGGAAGCCTGTTTATGTGTATGCCGGTGGTGGCTATGGTAGCCGTACACTGGCATGGGAAACGGTCGAGGGTGAATTGGTGAAGAATACGGATCATTCTGCATCCGGTGTTGCTGCCGAGCTGGGTGTCATCGGTCGTTTAGGGAAGTTTGCCCTTTCGGTCGGTTTTCATACCGTTAATTTTAAGCACCATGAGGTTGCTGTAGGTATTGGTATAATGTTTTAATTATTTGCAATGAAAATGAAAAGAATCGGATATCTTCTTATATTATGTAGCCTGTTTTTTGTGATGTCGGGCTGTGAAAAGGATACGGAGCCTGTAAATTTTGCTCCTAAATTAACAACGGGTAAGGTTGACGGTATCTTCCGTACAGGTGCTACGCTGTTTGGTGAAATGGTAAAACCCGAGGGGGTAGTTGTGAAAGAATACGGTATTCTTTATTCCACTCTTCAGAGTATGGCGGAATATGAGACAAAGACAGCCGATAATGACAATAATGGTAAATTCAGTGCCCAGTTAGTCGATTTGGAGGCTGGTAAGACTTATTATTATTGTGCTTATGCCAGCAGTGGATATAGCATTGCCCGTGGTGAGGTGAAGAGTTTTGTTACGGTTGCCAGTGAAGTTCCCGTTTTCAGTACTTTACAGATCAAAGATGTGGATGAGAAAAGCTTTGTGGTGAATACTTCTATCCTTGACGAGGGTGGCAGTAATATTGTCATGAAGGGTTTCTGTTGGAAGGAAGTGAGTGGTGATTCCGATGATCCCGAGGTAATCGATGAATCGAAGAATCTGGATCTTTCTGCCGAATATCAATGGCGTGTGAACGATTTGAAGCCCGGTCGTAAGTATGCAGTTCGTGCATTTGCAGTCAATAGTAATGGCCTGGGGTATGGAACCACTACGTATCTGACAACTAATGCTACAGATCTTCCGGTTGTATCTTCTTGTACTCCCAGTGATTCGACCTCTACCTCTATCACTATGTTAGCCCGTATTTTGGGTAATGCTTCTACTGTGACTGAGAAAGGATTTTGTTATAGTTCGACTAAAGAATTGCCGGAGGTTACCGATATGCGTGTCATTTCCAATATACCGGATACGGTGATATACGAAACTGTCAGTGGATTGGTTCCCGGAAATACCTATTATATCCGTGCTTATGCTACCGGTTCCCAAGGAACGGGTTATGGTGATGTATTTTCGTATACGATTCCCGGAGGAAATGTGGGGCAGGGCATTAATTCTGCAGAAGATTTGATGGCTTTTCGGGATGCGTGTAATGCGGGAGCTGATTTATCAAATTGGAAAGATGCATCAGGTGTTGTGAATATTAATGCGGATATAGATATGGCGGGTAAGGTGAGTTGGCAGCCGATCAATAGATTTGACTATGTTTTGGAAGGAAATGGGCATACCATATCAAATTTGAAAATCTATTATTCGGAATTGCAGGAAAAACCGGCAGCCAGTACCGGATGGATAGTACTTGGTTTTATCAATCAAAATTATGGGGTTATACGTAATCTGACGATGGGAGAAGGATGTGAACTTAAAATGACTCCGGATGATAGTCCGATAAATATAGCTGAATCAGTAATTACTTTTGGCATGTTTTGTGGAGCTTTGTGGGACAATGCTTCTATTTCCAACTGCAAAAATTATGCTTATGTGAAGGCTTGTTCGGGAGCCGGGATAGTAGGTATGATGTATGGAGGCATGGTAGAGAAATGTATCAATTATGGAAATATTGTGGCTGTTGGTACAGAGGTTATAGCAGAAGAATATGTGGATAATTCTACGTCAGGAATTGCATATGGCTGTGTGAAGTCGTTGAATCAAATTCGCGGCCGCATTGTTGATTGTCAAAACAATGGGGTAATAAAAGGCGGCTATAGGGCAGCCGGTATCTGTTCGCGGCACGAAGAAGGTGGAGACATAGTCGGTTGCATAAATTATGCGAAAGTAACTTCTGATGAATGGGCCGCCGGAGGTATTTGTTCTGAGGTCGGAATGGGAAATGCCACTCTTGAATCCTGTGTGAATATGGGAGAAGTGTCTTCTACGAATATTGCCGGTGGTATTGTGGGAGTAGCGGATATTTATAATCTGACTTTCTCTTTATCTCGTTGTAGACATGAAGGACAGGTAAATTCGACGGATATAGCAGGTGGAGTATGTGGATTGGTAAAGAAGACAGATGGAATACTATCGATGGATAGTAACACAAATTCTGGTACTGTTAATGGAGTCGCTGGTTCTGAAACCAATATCATTGGAAAAGATGAACGTATCTCTTTATAATAAATCTGATATTTGGGAATAGCTCCCTTTGGTGAGCAGATAAAGGGAGATGTATATGTTGTCAACGAGGTTTCTCCTCCTCCTTTGGAATTTGAATAGTATATACCGGGGCAGTAATACTATCCCCTTTTGGGAGGGGAAGAAGACTGTCATAACGGATTAGTCTTCCTCAGTTACACCTCTTTTCTTTGTAGAATCTTCCTTTTAGTATTTGAAGAAATACTGGAAGGGAGATTTTTTCTACTTAATCTTTTGATACAACGCTTTTTGCATTTCTTAATTTGTTTTCTTGTGATAGGGTGTCCCGGATATCACGTCTCTGTTTTTGAACATTGTTGATAGTTCTCTTGGGATATAATCTTCTGCTTGTCGAAATATATATTTTTTACGTACAAAGAAATGTATTTTTATATATCAAACAACTTCAATAACATGTCTTGGGAAATGTCTAAGAAATGTTTTTCTTATAGACATAATTAAACTAAAGTGTGAACTTTTTATTTTGCTTCTTTTTTTCTTTACGGAATGTGCGTGTTTTTATTTTTAGTTTTATAATGCTTGTCGTATTTTATAAATATTCAGTTGGTCCCTCACCGAGAAAAGCGTCGTTTCTCTACGAGGGGCGGACTGTTTCTCTACGAAGAACGGCCCGTTCCTCGTAGAGGAAAATAATGAATTATTTAATGTATTGATATATAGAGGTTTGTCTAATATTGAAAATGTCTCTTATTTTTAATGTTTAAATTGTACTTTTATTTCTTTCTTTAT
>OHEL01001324.1_pt1 | contig 10924 bp, 11 predicted proteins | sample 1567251 | NCBI WGS metagenome assembly OHEL01 (sample SAMEA3879601, study PRJEB24766) | human gut metagenome | biome: human-associated habitat; feature: feces | place: USA | collected 1985/1987
ATGTGAATACTGTTCATTCATAAGTGTGGAATGAATCATAAAATCCGCTGTCGCAGAAGAATTGTCATCCAATTGCTTTTATCCATGTAATATCCCGGCAGAAAGCCTTTCATGTGTGTCATAACACTTATCATATCCGGCTTACATTTTACAACCATAATATCAACCCTATCTTTTGTATCCAATCCGATTTTAAAGCCTTCCAAATTCATAAATACTGCGTACCATTTTCCATTGTCATTACGAAGTATTGCACTATCTGGTAAATCATTCCACAGATATTCTGGAATTGTTCCATATTGTTTTTTTACATATTGAAATATAGTGTCTCTGTACATACTGTGTATATCTCTGATCTTGTACTTTCATATTTATAAGTTTTGTACCAATAAAATTTCTGATAGTATATTCAATTTATAGAAAAAAGCGAAAATATTTAGTATAATGCTTCTTATAAAGAACTATATTTCATTTTGAATTATATATTTTCAAGGAGTATTTATATGAAAATAATAAAAATTTTGAATTATATATTTCCATTGATAATAGGCGCCTTATGCTCATATATGGGATCATTGACACATATTGGAAAAAATAATATATTGCAGATTATTATGATTTTTACATTAAGTGTCATTTTTTCTATTTTATTATTTTATGATGCAAAAACAGAACTTGATAAGTTGCAGAAATCTTATCACAATAATTATTCGAATATTATAACCAAGTTCCTAATTCTCAAAAATATTGTTATACAATTGTTTGCAATAATTATTGGAGCAGTTTGTTCATCTTTAGGAAATTGGGATAAAAATCAATCTGGTTTTTCTATTAAATCTAATATCCTTATCATTTTTGGAATTATTTATATATTGTTTGTTATATACAGTATATATAATGATGAAAAAATAGATAGCAATATTAAGAAATATGTTTCTAATATTGAAATGTTGAATGAGATATATGAGAATGTTCAAACAAGCATAGTCTGTATTAATCATGCAATTATAAAAGAATTAGAAAAAGTTCAAAAAAATATTTATAAAGTGAACATAGATACCGCTGGAATTGAATATAGTATAAACAGATTGTGTAATGAACTTTATAACACAATAGCCAAATTTGACAAAGGAAGTTTTTGTGTATCGTACTCTAAAAGAATTGACCAAAAATTCATAATGAATATCGGATATGCAGGCGATAACAATATTTTCCACAAAAATATTGTAAAAAGAAACATTGATATAGATAATCATCTTGATAGTAAAATTATGAAAGTAAATAATAAAGATATATTTATTTATTGTCAGAAAGAAGATATCAACAAATTATTTACTTATGGCAAAGGATATGAAAATAGATATAATATGTACTTTGCTATTCCGGTATACATTAACGATGAAATACAAGGACTTTTTCAAATTACATATTTTTCAGAAAGTACTCTTTTTAACGAAAAAGAAAACATAGATTTTTTAATAAATAAAATTTTTCCTCAATATATTAGTATTACATTATTAATTAATGAAATTTATAACAGTTTTAGAACTATGGACACCAGCGATTAATACAAACACCCAAAATATCAATGCCCTTTTTTATAATGTGTTTTTATAAAAAAGGGCATCACTCTCTTGTAATATGTATAGGACACTGAATTCCTCACTCTAAAAATCTCCCTGTGGATATGCATAGTTGTCCAATATTGTCCCATAATTGTTTATTGTTATAAATGGAATAAACGATTACAATCCCGTCACTTATTTTAATACGGAAGATTAAAAAATATTTCGTTGCAAAACAGATCAGGCAGGTCGAAAGACCTGCCTGTGTTATCTATTCATGGTTTGATTAAGAAGCTCCTACGGAATGCCCCTAAAAAACTTCGGGAAACCCCACTAAACTTTGGAGACCCGACCACTTATTGCAGAAAACGGCATAAAAAGAAACCAGACTCCAGATTCTATCTGTTGTCTGATTCCTTTTTTCATTTAAGCATATTTTTATTTTATGCAAACATCCTTCTGTATTTCACTATTCCTGCATCTTCATATCAAATTCCTCTGAGCCTGACACACCCTAATCCAAACAGACTATACAACACATATCTTACTTAATGTTCTTCTAAAATTTGCTGCTCATAAGCCTTTGCCGCCAATGCTTTTCTGCTAAGTTCAGCATTTTGCTCTTTATGTTTAAAATACTCTTTTGTACGAAGTTCCTGCATATCCCTATGAACCTGTATGCGTTTCTCTATATACTCCTCTAAAAACTCCTTTTCTCTATCTTGCTCTTTTTCTTTTTTTACATTATTTTCATGTTTTGATGAATTTCCTTTAATGTAACTATCATTCTCTTTCATTCCTTGAGTATATCCATAGCATCCCTCCCATGTATCATCTATATGCATATATGATATTTGTGGAATATAGTTTCCAAAATTAACTGCCTTATTCTTCGCTAAAGCGTCTAATATTTTCTTCTCATATTCCGGATCAGTCTGCATTCTTTTATAAGCGGCATCCGTAATATCAATAATATCATTTCTATTCCGCTGCGATGGATGTGTATATAATGAATTCATCTTTTCATTAAAATACTCCTTGTATTCCTCCAAGGTCATATCTTCCGAGAAAACCTGACTTTTGTCTGTGACCTTTTCCGCAAATCCCGCTTGTTTTTCCTCCTTCCTCAAACCCATGTAACTCTTTGCTGTTTCATAATAACTGCCATAAACTGAACCTACTTCCATTACTACATTCTCCTTCCTTTTTCATATTTTTTTATTTTATTTCCTTCTGCTGCAGCATTACTGTGACTTTAAACACATCGTTTTTTATTTTGATATCCATATCTCCAAGATAATGGTCTGCCACATTCTTTACATTTTTTAACCCTATTCCATGCTCCATCAAAATATCCGGCAGATCGCTCTGTTTCGTTGTCATCGGGACGATACCTCCATCTTTCCATATCACTTTCCCATCAAAGCTGTTTTCCACTTCAATCAGTAGGAAATGATTCTTTTTCTTTAAAGTCAGATTGATATATCGCTGTTCCTGCTCCAGTTTCTCGCAGGCTTCTATGGCATTGTCTAAAAGGTTATTCAGAATGATACCTATATCAAATGCAGAAATTGTGTCTGTTTCCCCCAAGTTAAATTTTACTTGAAACGAAATACCTGCATTTTCCGCTTTCTGGTATTTATCATTGATAATCACATCTGTGACCGCATTTCCTGTATTGAATTTATAGTCCATAGTCTGTATGGTTTCATCCAGCTTTTCGATATAACTCTCTACTTCATCATATTTCTCACTTGCCACCAGCCCTTTTATATTCGTCATATGGTTTTTCATCTCATGCCTTACTCTGCGAATGCTCCCGTAGAAGTTCTCTGCTTCTTCCAGTCTCTGCTTCATGGCTTTGACCTGTTGTTCTTCCACAAAATGTTTCTGCCGTTCTTTTTGAAGCTCCCTGTAATTCTGGTAGATGTATATTGCCGAAATTTCCCCCACATAGATAAGAACCGCAATTATCGGTAATTTCCACAACATTTCCTGCTTGTCATCATACAACAGAAAAACTCCACCCTCGATTTGCACTACGGAAAGGTCTACGCTTATTCCTACAATCATACTCCCTACAATATTCAGTACTGAAAGGAATATCGTTTCCTGCCATCTCAGCATAAACGGTTTCTTTACGATTTTTATCACGACACCTGTCATAATCAGTAATACCAACGTGTACGATAAAAGCAGGATGCCCATACCTATCGCCATACCCAGATAAACCCGAAATATATATTCCTCACTCAGAACATCCAACCCTCTAAATATGCTCTCCACTGTACATTGATAAATACTGTCTGCAATCAAATAACTTAACGCATGAAAATTGTAAAACAGCAGCAGTATGAATACCGCCTTTTCCAAATGTTTTTGGTACTTGCAAAAACAATATCCCAACACAATGACAGCGGACATTATATATCGTATTACCCCCGGCTTTTCCAGCCATAGCCCCATGCAGATATTCATCACTGCCAATATTCCTGCAACAATCCATATCCCTTTCTCCCACCGAAAAAATACATTCCACAATACCAGAAAAAGAACGATTTGCAGAATAATAGGATAGATTTCAAAAAGCTTGCGAATGATTTCATATGTAACCTGACTCAATTATCTTTCCTCCAAAATGTATTCCAAATAACGCTTTACAAAGTCCTGATATTTATACTTGGATATCAGCAGACTGTCCCCGTTTCTCATTTTCACCTCTGTCCGGTCATATCGTTCCACATATTTTATGTTAACCAGATACCCTTTGTGTATACGGAAAAAATCCGGCTTAAGCTCGCTTTCCAGTGAGCTGATCTTGTCATAATATTCAATTTTTTCATGCCGCAAATACAAGGTCACTTTTCGATTACTGCTTTCAATATAGTAAATATCATCTGCTGAAACACTTCTTGTTCTATTTCCATTCCGAACTAATACTTCTTTTGGTTTTTCCTTTTTCTTTGCCATCAAATATTGATACTCCCGTATGGTCTGTGCAAAAACCTGCTCAAAATTGCTTTCCATCTGGCTCCTGAGCTGCTTTGCCACAGTCATTCCATCCTCATCTTCCATAGAGATATCCAGAAAAAGTATGTCTATTTCTTCTGCATTTGTCTCATCCTGAAACTCCAATAATTCCTTGCCCGATGAAAACTCTGTTATCTTACAAAAAGGTTCCTGCTTCTGTATCAGCTTGCGTATGTAAATGCGTATATTTTCCTCATCATCGCAAATTGCTATGTTCAACTGTTCCACCTCATTTTCATGGCTCATTATCAAATATGGATAACATCATCTATTGTTCATTTATATTATCGGCAGATTTCTTTCTTTAAATTCGGAAATGTTGTGACTGGACTTCTGAATGTTGCGACTGGACTCTAATCTTCCCGACAATTATCATCTGAATTGATTTTCTCCATCCGTAACCTTGCCTGTTCCCTTTGTTCGTCACTTAACCTTCTCGGCTTACGATAACCACATAACAGGAAAAAGCAGATAGATTGCTACCTGCTCTTTCCATAAAACTTTATAAACTTGCTTCCTGACGCTTGGTCTTTGGTTTCTCCGGCATCTTCTGATCGGATATTTTCTGCTTCATCTTTGGAAAATCCTAATGCAAACATATTACCGAAGTAAGAAAAACAAAGTACCTTTGCAGTATCCTCTTGCTTCTTTGCCATTTCTCGAACAGATGGGATTTTTTCGCCTGCTGAAAGTTGTCCACTATAAATCGCACACCTTATTTTTTTATAAGTTGCAAATAAATATGTTCCACATCGTGAAACACCCATTCATCATAAATCATAGATTTTATCTCCTTTATCACACCAACAGACAATACGATTAAAAAAATTGCCTGATTTACTCATTCGCTTTTTAAGCAGAAAAAGTACAATGAAACTATCAAACGAAAAGGAGATTAAAATATGGCAACATTATTAGAAGCAAATGAAGTAACAAAAATCTATGCTAAAGGGCAACGTCCAAGCCTAAATAAAGTATCTTTCAATGTAGCAGAAAGTGAATTTATCGCTATTATGGGTGCTTCTGGCTCTGGAAAGACTACATTGCTTAATGTTCTTTCCACTATTGATACCCCTACAAGTGGCAGCATTGTAATCAATGGTGTTAATTTAAAACAACTGAGCGACACAGGTTCCGCGGATTTCCGCAGGGATAATCTTGGATTTATATTTCAGGAATACTTTTTACTTGACAGCCTTACCATCCGAGAAAACATCTCTGTCCCACTCACTTTACAAAAGCTTCCGCATAAAAAAATCGAAAAAATGGTGCGAAGTTTAGCAGAACGCTTTGGCATTGCCTCTCAGTTAGACAAATATCCAAACGAGCTGTCTGGCGGGCAGAGACAACGAGCATCGGCGGCAAGAGCCATTGTAAAACAGCCAAGTATTTTATTTGCTGATGAACCGACAGGAGCATTGGACTCAAACTCTGCTACCGAGTTATTAAAAACTTTGAAAGAAGCAAATGAAGAATTGCATACCACTATACTAATGGTCACACATGATGCATACGCTGCAAGTTTTGCTAACCGTATTCTGATTTTCAAAGACGGAAGCATTATACGCGAACTTCTTAAACAGGATGCCGATAGACGAACATTCTATGAAACCATTGCACAGGAAGTAGCCAAATTAGATACGGAAAGATAAGGGGGCAAAATTTATGAATAATTTATCAATGGCACTTAAAAATCTAAAAAAAAATTTTTCATTTTACGCCCTTTACCTGCTTTCTGTATCATTTGTAATTACTGTCTTTTTTGCATTTACTTCATTCTCAATGAATACAATTATGCTTGAAAAGATATCTGGTAACGGGCGGGTTGAAATGATGTGTAACGTAATTTCTGTATTCCTAATGGCTTTTGTTGTTTTTTATATGTCATATTCCAACCGTTTCTTTTTACGTCGTCGAACAAAAGAACTTGGTGTTTACGCATTATTAGGATATAGAAAAACCACAGTGTTGTCATTGCTGACAACAGAGAATTTACTGGTTTGTTTTGGAGCGTTTATAGTAGGAATACTTCTCGGTAGTTTTTTTCATAAAGGCATTGTTTTTGGCATAACCAAGTTACTGGATTTATCTATCAATAATTCAAAAATACCCTTTTTCAATGTCAATGCCATTTCAAAAACAGCTTGCTTTATTTTTGCTATCGTGATTGTATTGATGCTGTCTAACAGCAGGTTTCTTTTCAAGACATCGCTTATGGGATTAGTTAGATTTGAAAAAAGTGCTGAACGAAAAATGAAATTTCATGCTGTTCCTGCCATCGTTGGCTTTTGCTGCATTATTTTGGGGTATGTTCTTGCATTGGATATCCTCAGAGGAGATAAATCTGTTTGGTTTTCGATTGGTTATACCCCCATTGCCATGCTGACACTTGTACTCGTAGTTGTGGGAACAATACTTTTTATTTCATCCTTTCTTCCTTTTGTAGTACACATAAGCAAAAACAACAAACGGAAGTTTTATACAGAAACAAAAATAATTACTTCCCCAAATTTCATATACCGTATGCGTTCAAACTCTAAGACTTTAATCATGCTTACACTGTTATCCGCAGCAACGCTTACCGTCTCCAGCGTTATGGCTTTATCTTTATACTATCCAATAGCTGCTGTGTCACGTATGGCACCGTCAGAAATTGAATGTAGAATTGAAAATGAAAGCGAAATAGATGCAATCAAACAAATTGTAAATGAGCATTCGTCCAAAAATGATGTTTCATTCCTGCAAACGAATATTTATAAAGTTACATCTACTTCCGAACAAGTTCCTTTGTAATATAGTGCAGGAAGCTCTAAAGGCGATTCAGATAACGAAAAAATTCTGCGAAATGCAGGGTTTGAATGTATCTCTTATTCAAACTATATGGCTCTCTTAGAAGCACAAGGGAAAAAAGGGGCTTTGGAACAAATTGGCGAGCTACACGATAGTGAGTGTATTTTAGTAAAATACCAGCCAGCTTCAGACAATGATGAAACAGGTAATGTTTATCCTTTGCTTATAGGTAATGAAGAAATTTCTGTAACAGTCATCGCAACTACTTTAGATAATCCCATTTCATTTGCAAATAGCATTGGTACTTTGATTGTAAGTGACGACTTATATGATGCAATAGCAGAAGAAATTAGCCCCGAAACGGAAGTCCTAAGTATAAATGGACAGTCAATCAAAGATAATGAAGCTCTGTTTCTTGATTTATCCGAATATTTAAATGATAGTCCTTATTTACAGGGAAACTCGCATAGGATACATGAGATATTTTCCCTAAGCAGTTCAACCTTCTTACTGCTTGGATTTCTTGTAATCTTGTTTTTTATCGCAACTGGAAGCATATTATATTTTAATAATCTTTCTGCCATAAGCGATTCAAAGGCTGATTATGAAATCTTAAGAAAAATGGGATACACAGACAGAACGGTGAAAAAAATAATAAAGAAGCAGACGATATCTTTTTTTAGTATTCCGTTTTTATTCGGGTTGGTAGACTGTGTCTTTGCAACATTAGTATACAGGACAGCCCTTATGCAGAACATTCTGAAAGAAAGCCTTATTCTGTATATTCCTATGTTTATCGCTATTCTGCTTACATTTATAATTTATATGATATATTACTGTATGACTGTCCATACTTGCTGTAAAACAGTTCTAAAGAAATAAAAAGCTATATGAAATCATCGAGTTTTATAGCTCGGCGATTTCGTACACTTTATTTGTTCACAGAGAGATAATATAATTTAATGAGAAAATAGGAAGGAGGCAAAACATGAAGCAAACAATTTTAAAGCTACTGCTTTTTATAAATTCTATTTTACTCATTGCATATATGGGGCTGACCGCTCATGCAGATTTTCATTTAAACACCAGAGGTGTCATTCCCTTATTTTTATCGTCTTTGCTGCTAATAGATGTTACTTATGTAAGTTCCTGCAACATTAGGGAAAATAAAACTATTTCCCTATTTTGTGGTTTATTAGCATTAGAAAGTTGGTATATACTCTTAGCTGCTTCGGGCAACTCCATCACAAACACTATTTTTTTCGCTTTAAGCCCGGTAATATGGTGTGTTTCCATTAAATTCATACTAATGTTTTTGTTCCAAAACAGCGGATACAAATATCAGAAATTAATTAATCTCTGCCTGATGGGAACTTGTATTTTTGCTCTTATTGGCATATTGGTGTCAAGTAAAATATTTTTCCTTCTCTATTTCATACAATTTATGGCAAGCTGGCTGTGTTTTATTTTTACAGTGATATATCATAGAAAAAGAGTTGCTTTTGTTTTTAAGTCAGAATGGAGGCATATCATTTTCTCCCTTATAGCAGTTATAGTTTTATTCCTTACTTATTATTTTTCAACAATGAGAGTTCCTGAACATCTTTCAAATTTTGGTGTATATATTCCTATACTATTGTTTTGGGTAAGCATCCACGGTATCATACTGAAAGAACAAAACAGCCTTCCATTATCTGCCGTATTCAGTAATCGCCAATTAACATTACTTATATTTTCTGGAGTAATTATTTTTAGCTTGATAGCAATAATCTTAGATGGTGGATATTCTTTGCTTTTTATTATGTTGGATGCCCTGTTTGCGTTTTTATATGTTTGCAATATTGCTTTGGATTTCAATTTCAAGAAAGGACATAATAAGATAATCAAGGAAAGCAAATACCATGTCGCACTACAACAATTACAACGGGAAGAACAATTAAATCTTGAATTTGCAAACTTTCTCCACGATGATATTCTTCAAGACCTGCTTTCTGTAAAAAATATGATGAAAAAAGCAGACCGCCCTGAAGTACAGAAAATTATCACGGAAACTCTCGATAATATGAATACTTATATTCGTGAGCAAATGCAGGATTACCATCCTACGTTGCTTCCAAAACTTACTATAAAGGAAAACTACCAAAACTTGCTTGATGGTATTTCGCAATCTTTTCCGAATCGTAATATCTGTGTCTCCTTTGATTGTTCAGACTCCTTATTTCTGGTTGAGCCATACAATATCTTTGTGTACCGCCTGCTGAAGGAACTTGTCACGAATGTTTACAAATATTCGACAGGGGAAAAAGCATGGATAACCCTTACGCAGGATAATGGGATTATAATACTGAATGTGAGTGACAATGGAACTGTTGATGCAGATGTTCTCTCATCTGCTGACAGGTTAAAACATCGAGGACTTGCAATGATTACGGAACGAGTGAATGACATGGATGGCTCAGTAACTATATCTAATAACCATCCACATGGGATTTGCGTACAAACGATATTGCCGATGAAAGGAGATGTTTCTTATCAACATTTTGTTAGTAGATGACCATGCTTTATTTTCTAAAAGTTTGGAGATTGCATTGTCAGATTATTCAGAAATTGAAACCTTTGATAGTATCAATGATGTTTCTCAATTAGACAATTATATTGTATCTAAGAAACCAGACATCATCCTTATGGATATAAACTTGAAGAATATATCTTCTGAGGATGGTCTGGAATTAGCAAAACAAATACTAAGTTGTTATCCAGAACAAAGGGTTGTAATTCTGTCTGGTTATGATTTGCCCGTATATCGAAGTGAAGGAAGAAAAATAGGAGCAAAAGGATTTGTTAATAAAAATATTGAACCTGAAAAGCTCATATCTATTCTTTCTAAAATAATGCAGGGGATACTTTATTTTGACAGGGAAATTCCATTCATAGAAGGATTGACCGATAGTGAAAAACAAATTATACAGCTTATAGCAGAGGGACAAAAGCGAAAAGACATAGCAAGCACACTTTATATTAGTGAACGTACCTTATCAAATCATTTGCAGCATATATTTGAAAAACTTGATGTTACATCAGCGGTTGAAGCCGTGACAAAAGCGATTCAACTCGGATACATCCCGCCAATATGTTAATTAAGAGCCGATGATCTTGTGAAACAGTTTACAAGTGCATCGGCTCTTCGTCTTCTTTGATGATTGTCACACACAAACCATATATATTATTCTAACTTTTCCTCCTTTCTGACCACAGAGTAGTATATAAAATAGATGTTTTACACCCACGGAACGTAGAAAATGGTGAATATATGCGGATTCTACGCTTCGTAGAGTATTGTCTTTTTACTTTTTGCCAAACTTTTTCCATCTACCTCGCCGATAAATTTTTCTATCAGTCTGTTGACTTCATCCGGCTGATCCGTATTGGAATTATGACCAGCATTCTGTACCCGAAGCCGGCAAGCCGTGCATATTCTTTCGGATCTGAATCATAGGACATCATCATCTTTTGCATAAGATTCTGACCATAATCCGTCT
>OHEL01001332.1_pt1 | contig 10899 bp, 8 predicted proteins | sample 1567251 | NCBI WGS metagenome assembly OHEL01 (sample SAMEA3879601, study PRJEB24766) | human gut metagenome | biome: human-associated habitat; feature: feces | place: USA | collected 1985/1987
TATCCATAACTGATACCGGCTCCCGCGCCCCATCCCTGGTGACGCTCGCCCTCTGTACCCAGCCATTTGATATCGGTTACATTATATAATAGGTACGGAGTATGCACGCCGAGGAAATGGCCGTTAAACGTCTCGCAAAACCAATACCTCAACTCCGGGTGCAGACGCAAATGCTTCAGTGAACGGCCATAACTCCCATCATCGTTCTTGCCGCTGAACGGATTCAAGCCTGCCTCCAACTCAAGTGTCCAATGACGGGCGAGATAAACTTCAGCCCCCAAATTAAACGTGGCAGTAGCCCAATAAGGAATATTACTCTTGATCCCAATCATGGAGCCTTTCCCTTCGACCGGCACCCCCTGCGCTCTCGAAAGAAACGGGACTGCCAACAAGAATAGCATGAAAATCGTCTTCTTCATTCTTTCTTATTCATTATGGTTGTTAATCTTATATCTTCTCACCCTTCTGCCCCTCAAGACCCAACTTCCTAAAATCAACTAACGGCAAGAATGGCCCGTGGACTTATTTATGGAATAAGGTTTAGCGTTTCAAAAACGTTAGAGGAGAATAAGCGTTAAACAACATCTTATTGTCGTTTATATAGTATATCAATAAACCACACGGAACGTTTCAGAAAAACATGTACATGTTTTCCTGAAAAGACGTACATGTTTTTTGGAAAACACGTACATGAAATCCAATAAATATTATGGTGTTTCTATACAGCTACCAATCAATGGCTTACATATAGGCCTATCCAAACGAGCTTATTGTATTATTTGTTTTTGATATTCAGGAGGAATTTGTAGAGTATAGAAATTCCTCTTTAGTTGAGAGAGTGAATCAATAAAGGTGAATATGGTTCATTTTAAAGACATAGCTTCCCCTAAATTCCTTATTTGGTGAAAAGAACTTGACAATTTTAATGCAGAAAAGTTGTGATAATAAAATATTTATTATGTATTTTTGTGAACTAATAGGGAGGAAGTTACTATTTTAACGCTAAAACTCCTTATTCCATAAATAAGTTCACAAACCATCCATCCTTTTCTCTAAAATCCGATTTACAGAGCCTATCACCTTCATGTTCGCATGAGCCAAACGTGATATATCCAATTCTTCCAGATAAAAACGAGTCGTTTTCTCCGACGAGTGCCCCAACGCCTGGCTGATCAAGGCCATCGGCATATCGCAACGTAAAGCTTCTGATGCCCAGCTATGGCGAACAACATACGACGTAAACGGATTCGGTAACCGTAAAGTTTGCCCAATCCGTTTCAGCCGGGCATTATGCTGAGCCAAGCTACGCTTATACCTCAAATGGTCCGGATTCCCGGGCGGAAGAATCGGGAACAAATACGACGATCCGGTCGCTCGCTGCCGATCCGCGTATTTCCGGATCAATTGCAACATACTACTGGTTATCTCCAACCGGATCATACGTCCTGTCTTATGACGGTGATATACCAACTCATTCCCCCGGATATTCTGCCTCGTCAAGTACGCTATATCCACAAAAGGCATCCCGCAAGCCATAAAACTGAATAAGGAAAGATCTATCGATAATTCCACTTGCGGGTCATCCGCCACCTTGATCTGAGCGATTTGCTGGAACAAAGATGCGGGAATCGCACGCCTCGCCGTCATCGCACGCCGGAGTTTCAAATTCTCAAACGGATAATACGACGCAGGAATCAACGACTCTTGGCAAGCCGTATTATAAAGCGCCCGCAAACTACTGATATACGTATTTACCGTATTAGTAGCTAATCCTTTTCCCTGAAGATACGTGATGAAATCTATCACCAACGCACGATTCAAATCGGCCAAACAGAACCCCGGGTTCTTCACGAATCTTAAAAAATGCCTTACGGCCACCTCATACAACTCAGCTGTCCCTTCTTTCTTTAACTGCCGTTTCATGTCTCTTCGTTTTCCCATATAATCCATCAATGAGATTGCTAACTTTTTCTTACGTCCTCGTTTCATACTCCTTTCACTAAATTATTTATACTTTACACGAACAAATTAATTCAAATTATTACTTTTGCTCCCGAAAATAAGAAAATAGGTAACAATTAAAAGCATAAAAGCAACAATAAATAATATGGCAAACAATCGAGTCACATTCGGTAGTAAATTGGGCGTAGTACTAGCTACCGTAGGATGCGCCGTCGGATTGGGAAGCGTATGGCGCTTCCCGTATATGCTGGGAGCAAACGGAGGTGCGGCCTTCCTACTGGTCTACATACTTTTCATGATATTCTTGGGCATTCCGGTAATGATAACCGAGTTTTTCATCGGCCGGCATTCCCGCAGCAATACGGTGGGTTCTTTCAAGAAAATGGCTCCCGGTACAAAATGGTGCTGGATTGGGTACAACGGTATCTTGGCCGCGTTTTTGATCTTAAGTTATTACTCGGTCGTCTCCGGTTGGACGCTTGAATATGTTTGGCAAACGCTAAGTGGCCGTTTGTATGGACAGCCGGATATAGACTATACGGCCGATTTTCAGGATTTCGCTTCCAATGTCTTCCGTCCGATCTTTTGGATGGGCGCTTTTATCGGGTTGACTCACTTCGTGATTGTCTCGGGTGTAGAAAAAGGTATCGAACGGGCCTCTAAGATCATGATGCCGCTTTTATTCTTGATCTTGCTGATCATGTGCGTACGTTCCGTGACCTTACCGAACGCTGAGGCCGGATTGCTTTTCCTTTTCAAGCCAGACTTTAGCAAATTGACTTCCTCAGTGGTCTTGAGCGCACTAGGACAGGCTTTCTTCTCTTTGAGTTTGGGTATGGGCTGCTTGATCACTTACTCCTCTTACTTCGGGAAAGATACGAATATGCAGGCCACCGCTTGGCAGGTGACAATCATTAATACGCTTGTCGCCGTATTGGCCGGTATCATGATATTCCCGGCGGTATTCAGTTTCGGCATCACCCCTTCCGCTGGCGCGGAACTCGTGTTTATCACGTTACCGAACGTATTTGGGCAATTACCGCTGAGTGGCTTGTGGTCCTGTATTTTTTATATCTTGCTAGCGATGGCGGCACTGACTTCCACGATCTCTTTACATGAGGTAGCTACGGCCTACGTTCTTGAGGAGTTCCATATGACACGCAAGAAAGCGGCTTTGATCGTTTCCTTAGGAGTCTTTTTCTTAGGTATTTTCAGTTCACTCTCATTCGGGGTGATGAAAGGATTCACGATTGGAGGCTTGGCCTTTTTCGACGCGCTGGATTACTTGACCGCCAAGATCATGCTACCGCTGGGAGGTATGCTCACTTGTATTTTCGTAGGTACACGTGTCGATAAAAAAGTATTGAAAGCCGAGTTGACCAATGAGGGGACTCTTAAGTTACGTCTTTTCGGCGCTTACGTATTCTTTATGAAATACGTGGCCCCAATCGCCATCGGTATCGTATTTTTGAACGAATTAGGGATCTTGAAATGGATTACCGGTAAATAATACCGAGAATTCCTTGTCAATAGAAACGGAACTTCTACCTTTGTCGGTGGAAGTTCCACAAATCAAAACATAAGACTATGAAATGGCGTGATTTACTTTATTTCTCCAAGGGAGAAAGGCAGGCTCTTACCCTACTCCTTTCCTTAATAGCGATGGCATGGATCGCAATTATCGGGACGGATTTCTACCGTTCCCAATTTCAAACAGTTCCATTGGTAAACACCGGAATCAAACGAGATTCCTCACGGATCTATTCGAATAAAACACCTTCAAATTCCATTCGGAAAGAAAAAGAATCCCATTCGAACGAAACTAAAATCCCTTCCGAATGGAAATCCAAACGCATCCGAAGGGAATCAAAGCCCCATTTTCCCTCTTATCCCCAAGCAGAAAAATGGCCGCAAGGAACGGTTGTCGAATTAAACTCGGCTGATACCACCGCCCTTAAAATGGTTCCGGGAATTGGTAGCGTTTTTGCCAAGCGGATCATTAAATACAGGGACTTACTAGGAGGATTTTATTCCGTGGAACAGCTAGGAGAAGTATATGGTATTGACGAGGATCGTTATGAAGCGATGAAATCGTGGTTTTCCGTGGACCCGTCAGTTATAAGTCATCTATTTGTCAACCAACTGTCAGCTAAAGAACTGGCCAGTCACCCATATGTCAGTTATAAACAAGCTAGGATCATCGAAAAAATGATCCGGAAAAAAGGGAAATTACAAGGTTGGGAGGATTTATCCCTATTGGAAGAGTTTCCGGAGCACGAACAACAACGATTACGATATTATCTTTCATTCCATTGATATTTTCACTATGTTTGTAACAAAACATATTCTGTATGATCTATCTGAAGCAAGTAAAATTACTGGACCCGGACTTGGTAGCCGGCAATCCCGAGGAGCTAAAGTATCCCTATAAAGCTCCGGCGGTACGTTTTACGGAATCATTCATTTTCCGCAAGCCGGTTACTTTCCTCGTGGGAGAGAACGGGGCGGGAAAATCCACCCTGCTGGAAGCGATGATGAGTAAATATGAGGAGAGGGATGAGGAAGAACCGGGTATGCTCTATGACGGAACCGAGGCCTACAAGATTTACGCCAATGTCTTACCCGAGCATATTAAGCTGATCGAGACCCGAAAACCGGAAAAGCATTTCTTCTTCCGGGCAGAATCCTTTTTTAACCATGCGGCCGAATTGGATAGGCAAGCCCAACTGGAATTACGTAAGTACAGCAAGATCTACGCCTATAAAGCTTACGGTGGCAGGAGTTTATTGGAGCAATCGCACGGCGAGAGCTTTCTCAGCGCTTTCCTGAATTATGCCAGCCGCAATACATTATTTATATTAGACGAGCCGGAAGCCGCACTCTCCCCACAACGGCAGCTGGCCCTTTTGGTGCGTATCCATGAACTGGTGAATAACGGTTGCCAACTGATTATCTCCACGCACTCCCCGATCTTGATGGCTTATCCGAACGCGGACATTTATGCCATCGATGATACCGGAGCGCACATCACCCCATATGAGGAAACAGAGCATTACCAGCTCACTAAATATTTCCTCACGCATACGGAGCAAATGATGAAAGAACTGCTTGGGTGAGATTACTTCTCCCAAGCATTTACGATCTCGGCAATGTAAACGATATGCGCATTGCCGTTCTTCTCATCATACCAACGAGGGAAAACGCTAGGATCTAAAAACTTAGCCTCCTCGATCTCGGACTTATAGACCACTTTACATTCCAACGTAAGGCGAGCTTCCTCGAATACAGGATTACCAGCCTCCGTAAAGAACGGTGTCAACCCCGTAGCGGCCACTTTATCAATCTCCCGGCCGGATTTAGAGCCACAAATGCTATGGGCTCCGGTCCTAGGAAAGTAATCGTGAACTCATTTTTAGCGTCGATAAACTCACGGGTATAACGCTCCGGACGAATAAAAGCAAACACCACCGGACGGTTCCATAACACTCCCACGCCGCCCCAACTGGCAGTCATCATATTAAACTTCTCCTTATCACCGGCGCTTACCAGCATCCACTCCTTACCAATCAACTCGATAAAGTTGTCTTTGATCTCATTCGGATTAATCGCTTTCATATCTCATTTTATTTTCCCTCAAAGATATAAAATATTCCCTTATTTACCGGTACTCATTACCCCCGAGTCATTATCGGCATTATTCACTTTCTTCTGACCGGCGCTAAATTTACGACCGAAAGAGAAGTTATAGGAAATCGTCGCCACAAACAAACGGGAACTTTCCTTGATGTAATTCGAACGGTGGAAAGAGGCGTATTGGTTCCAGTTCTCGGTCTCCTGCTTATAGTTATCCGTAAACGGATTAAAGACACGCAAGCCAATCATCAAGTCTTTATGCCTATAACCGAGCTGGATTCCTTGGATATTCTCACCCCCACTCATCGTCTCGCCCTTAAACCAGTTCCAATTCGTCATCAACATATACATGAGTGACCAATTCTTCCAAGTAACGGAAACATTCGCGTCGCACCACCAGTTCGTATATCGATGCGTGTAGGTATTACCGTTACTCATATAATGGTTCATACCACCATTGACTGAAAATTGCAAGATGTCCTTGATCGGACCGCCCCGCAAGTTGACGGAAGCGACAACCCGTTGCCAGTTTTTCTGATTATCCCAAGTCTGGATGATCTTATTCCCTTCCAGATATTTCTCGTCCATGATAGCGTCCGGCTGATACTCATAAGCGCCCAAGGCATTCACGTAAAACAGACCTTTGCGAAACTCGTAATTCAATTCCGTATAATAACTCATATAAGACTTCAAGTTAGGATTACCCCGCTGTATTTGCAAGGAATCGATCACTTGGTCGATAGCGCTCAGCTCACCCAAAGAAGGAGTCACATTCCCCATCGTTGATTTCAAACGGATGGAAGATTCCCCGGGCAAAGCATAAAACAAGGTCAACCGGGGACTCACCGTATAACGTTCATAATCCGCATCCTCACCCCGTTGGCTATAAGACGATCGATTCACGGTCAAACCCAATGAGTAATCCAGTTTTTTCACCTTTCCCTTGAATTCCGCATATACGGAACTCTCCATCTGTTCCATATGCGTCTTATAGTTATGCCCATTGATATAACTGTTATCCGAGAAAGATTGGTTATGGCGTAAACCGCCGCTCAACCGATTACCATTCGTTAATTTCTTCTCATAGATAGCCTCGCCGATAATCGAGTATTTATCACCATCCACCACATTATTTACATCAGTCAACAATTGTTCATGTTTACTCTCTTGATAGATACGGGTCGATTTCGTTTGGTTATAAGTCCCTACCACGTTAAACACCAAGGTCTGGTTATGCTTCAAATCCCGTTGGTAATACAAATCCAGCGCAGGAGCTTGATAGGCTGATCCCGATAGATCGATCATATCCACTTTATCCTCCGGATTCGCCTTATTCATCAAGACTCCTTGATAATCCCAATGCGGTTGATGATTATTCCGGTAGCGGAACGTGGCGTTAAACATATACTTATCCGGCTTTTGATAGCTATAGTTCACATTCAGGTTATGCATGAACAAACGAGCGCGCGAAGGTTCGCCTATTTCCACACGGTTCAAGGTCGTTCCATTCGCTAAATGGAACTCTTCCTCGTTATTCCGTTTCATTCCATAGAAATCACGAGGACCGATCCGATAAGAAGCGCCCCATTCCGAGTTCTTATGATTGATCTTTCCCCAAGCATTATGTTCACCCCACATGGAATTGATACCTTGCGCCATGTCCAGACCAAAACTACCTCCCGTATCCGGCCGGCGAACAATATAATCCAGCACGATATCGGCATTGCCGTAACGTAAGCCCGGGTTATCATGATATTCTATACGGATGATATCCGAGGGATTCAAGGCCTTGATCTCATCCTGCTCCACCTTCACACCATTGATACGCACTTGGACTACCCCATTTCCCGTGGCCTTGATCTCGTTGTTCAACAAATCCACCTGCACTCTCGGTAGCATCATCTGCTGCAACAAATCCATACCGTTTCCCGAAGCCTTCATCTGGCGATCCGATGGGAAGACCACTTTTTTATCGGCATGGCTCGTCTGGGCAGAGGCGCTAACCGTCACCCCGTCTAAGGATACCGCATCATCATTTAAGGATATTTCTCCCAAAGAAATATTCTTGGACAAGCTTTCCAAGGAAATATACTCCGTCTTAAAGCCTAGACTAGAGACAGATAGAATATAACTCCCTTTTTTAATCTTATTTAATAAAAAATGCCCCTTCATATCCGTAGTCGTACCCGCTACAAAAGAAGAGTCCATTGTTTGCAATACCACATTTGCAAATTCCAAGATTTCTTTGTTGCGAGCGTCCCGCACCATTCCCTTTATCTCCAAGTTCTGAGCAAAAGCTCCCTGTACCATACCGCCTAGCAGTATGATCCAAATCATCATCCGTTTCATTTTTATCGTATTTTTTCCGAATATAGCAGGGTGGCCTTTCCCGCTTATCATTTGTTTCTAACTATAAGACGACAGCCGTTTGGAAAACGTTACAAGAAAATGATAAAAAAATAATATTTCGATGAATTTGCTTCGTAGATACGTATCTTTGTAACCAAACAACAGATTATAAATCATGGAGCTATTGAATAATTGGATCAACGGAGTCAACGATATATTATGGTCATACATCCTTATTATCATGTTATTGGGATGCGCCGTATGGTTTACGATAAAAAGTAGGTTCGTGCAATTCCGCATGATTGGCGAGATGATCCGATTATTAGGCGATTCTGCCGGGAAAGGAGAAAAAGGGGAAAAGCATATCTCCTCTTTCCAAGCCTTCGCCGTATCTTTAGCCAGCCGTGTAGGAACCGGAAACCTAGCCGGTGTAGCGACAGCCGTAGCGATCGGCGGACCCGGATCCGTATTCTGGATGTGGCTGATCGCTTTGCTTGGTTCTTCCAGCGCATTCGTGGAGTCTACGTTAGCTCAATTATATAAAGAAAAAGGGAAAGACTCGTTCATTGGCGGTCCCGCTTACTATATGCTACATGGTTTGGGGTTACGATGGATGGGGGTATTATTTGCCGTATTGATTTCGATAACCTTTGGTTTTGCCTTTAATTCCGTACAAAGCAATACCATCTGCGCAGCTTGGGAAGGCGCTTTTGGCATCAATCATGCTTGGATCGGGGCGATTCTTACGGTACTTACGTTAATCGTCATATTCGGAGGTATTCATCGTATCGCGAGAGTAAGCAGTATTGTCGTACCGGTCATGGCATTAGGATATATAACATTGGCGTTGGGAATCGTACTGTTTAATATTACCCGCCTACCCGCTGTTATAGAAACCATTCTGTCAAACGCTTTTGGTTGGGAACAGGCGATAGGCGGCAGTGTCGGAGCAGCGTTGATGCAAGGGATTAAACGAGGTCTATTCAGTAATGAGGCCGGTATGGGATCGGCACCGAACGTAGCGGCTACGGCGCATGTCTCCCATCCAGTCAAACAAGGATTGATCCAAGCATTAGGCGTATTTACCGACACGCTGATTATCTGTACCTGCACGGCGTTCATCATCTTGTTTAGCGGAGCGCCATTAGACGGCTCCATCAATGGAGTCCAGCTCACGCAACAAGCTTTGAGTAACGAGGTGGGTAGCATCGGTAGTACGTTTGTCGCTTTAGCGATCCTTTTGTTCGCGTTCAGTAGTATTATCGGTAATTACTATTACGGAGAAGCGAATATTCGTTTTATCACGTCCAAGAGAAGTGTCTTATTTATTTATCGTATATTAGTCGGTGGAATGGTCATGTTCGGTGCGTTGGCTAGTTTAGACTTGGCTTGGAGCCTAGCGGACGTGACGATGGGACTTATGACGATCTGCAATTTGATCGCGATCTCATTGTTGAGCCGTCAAACATTCCTCTTATTACAGGATTACGTAGCCCAAAAGAAAGCGGGTATTAAAAGCCCTGTATTCGATAAGAACAAGATACCCGAGTTGAAAGACAAAGCGCAGTGTTGGTGATCAGACAAACGTATTGAAGTATGATAAAAAGCAAGATGATAAGCTTTTACATAGCGGTCATGATGATATGGACCTGTACGGTAAAAGCTCAAGATGATAATAAATCCCTAATCCACAAAATTGGATTCGACGTACGTCCCTCGTATGTCGCCCCGACTAGCAAATTCCTGAAAGATGATGGCTATGGAAACGGGCTTACTTTACGTAAGGCGGCTTCATTCCATTTGAAATACGGGTTCCAACAGAATCCGAACTCTAAGGAGGGCCAGCTCTATCCGCACACTTACCAAGGAATAGGCGTTTCTTATAATACCTTTGGCAATCGGCAGGAAGTAGGTAATCCTTGGGCGGCATATGTTTTCCAAAGCTCCCGCATCGCCAAGATCTCTTCCCGGCTATCCTTCGATTATGAGTGGAATTTCGGAGCCTCATTTGGTTGGCATCCGTATGATGATAACAATAATTACCGCAATAAGATCATCGGTTCTAAGATCAATGCCTATATCAATCTGGGCTTTTTCCTCAATGCGAAACTATCCCGTTATTGCAACCTGCTTGTCGGGGCGGATTTAACGCACTACTCAAACGGAAATACTCATCTTCCGAATGCGGGATTGAATACGATTGGTGGCCGGATCGGACTCGTCTACACGCTCAATCCTATCGAGGAAAGCCATCATGAGATAGGTACCGCACGTTCCTTACCTGAAAATCAGTTGTACCTCTCTAGCTTTTGGCAACGTGTCAGTTACGATGTCATCCTATACGGCGCGACCCGTGCTAAGGGGGTTATGCTTGGCGACGAGGCTCATATCTTTCCCGGTCATTTCGGTATCCTCGGATTCAACCTCAACCCGATGTACAAATTCAACCGGTTCCTAAAAGCAGGTATCTCCCTAGACGGCCAATATGACGAAAGCGCGAATATTTATTCCGACGAGATCATCCAAGTCGGCGAAGAACCCCGATTCTACCGCCCGCCCCTACACGAGCAAATCGGTATCGGCCTCTCCGCCCGTGGCGAGTTCACGATGCCATTCTTCTCGATCAATATAGGAGTCGGACATAATTTATTTTACAACAAAGGCGATCTGAAAGGATTATACCAGATCCTAGCCCTCAAGGTCTCAGTCACACGAAATTTATTCCTGCATGTCGGATACCAACTGCACAAGTTCCATAATCCGAATAACTTGATGCTGGGGGTTGGGTATAGGTTCCATAATTAGCCTCACTCATAAATCAAGCAAAACAACCGTTCCGGCGCAAGTACCTCATTAGCCACGTCAAGAATTTGCCCGGCGGTTATTTTCTCAATCTGGGCGAATACTTCGGGGAGAGTATCGTAACGGTTGTAATGGAGGTAGCTTTTTCCTAAG
>OHEL01001343.1_pt1 | contig 10823 bp, 8 predicted proteins | sample 1567251 | NCBI WGS metagenome assembly OHEL01 (sample SAMEA3879601, study PRJEB24766) | human gut metagenome | biome: human-associated habitat; feature: feces | place: USA | collected 1985/1987
CCTGCCACACTGAAATCAAATACTTCATTTACGGTGTCTTCAATAATTTCCTTTGGTATTTCTTCTGTACCAAAGGTATCTATCTTTATAGATACTGGCTGTGGGATACCGATTGCATAGGCAAGATTAATCTCGCACTTCTTACAAAATCCGGCAGCAACCACATTCTTTGCGGCATATCTTGCCATGTACGCTGCGGAACGGTCAACCTTTGTCGGGTCTTTACCGCTGAATGCACCGCCGCCGTGACGAGAAAATCCGCCGTAGGTATCAACTATAATCTTTCTGCCTGTAAGACCTGAATCGCCTACAGGGCCGCCGATTACAAATCTGCCTGTCGGGTTGATGAAATATTTTGTGTTTTCGTCTAAAAGCTCGGCAGGAATGATTGGCTTTACTACATATTCAACCATATCTTTTCTGATCTGCTCCAGTGTAACATTTTCATCGTGCTGTGTAGACACAACAACGGTGTCTACCCTTACAGGTGTGTCACCCTCATACTCAACGGTTACCTGTGTTTTACCGTCAGGACGAAGGTAGGAGAGAGTACCGTCTTTTCTTACCGCTGTAAGCTGTTTTGCAAGCTTGTGAGCAAGTGAGATAGCAAGCGGCATAAGCTCTTTGGTTTCGTTGCAAGCGTAGCCGAACATCATACCCTGGTCGCCGGCACCAATCTGATTGTTGGCGTCATTTTCGCCGTCTTTAAGCTCGTAGCTTTCGTTTACGCCCATTGCAATATCAGGGCTCTGCTGGTCAATAGAAGTGAGTACAGCGCAAGTAGTGCCGTTAAAACCGCACGCCTGGTTGTCATAGCCGATGTCATTTATAACTTCTCTTGCGATACCTGCAATGTCAACATAGCAGTCTGTAGAAATTTCGCCCATAACATGAACTACACCTGTTGTAGCGGTTACCTCGCAGGCAACATGAGCGTTTTTATCCTGTTCGAGAATAGCGTCAAGAACAGCGTCGGAAATCTGGTCGCAAACTTTGTCGGGATGTCCCTCTGTTACTGACTCAGAAGTGAAAAAATGTTTTGCCATTATAATTCTCCTTTGCAAAAAATAAGCACCTTTCAGCCGAAAGGTGCTATTAAGACTCATCTTTCGGTAAATACCGCAGGATTTGGCACCTTGCAAATGCAGGTTGCCGGACTTCACAGGGCCTGTTCCCTCAGTCGCTCTTGATAAGATAAATATTAACTTATTGTTTTAATTATATACCGTTATATCGACAAAAGTCAACAAGAAATAACAGGTATATTGTAAAATCGGATAATCAAACAAAAAAATTATGCGATTTCATCAACGGAACAACATTCTGTACAAGGTACGCTGTGTTTTACTCTGTCCTCAACCTCGGCACGCTTTGCATTGTTAAAGCGGTCTACCGTACCTACAAGATAGCCTGTGATTCTGCGGATTCTTTCAAACGGAACAGAATCGTAATCGTATTTAACATCAACATAGTCGCCGTCAACTGTGAGTTCAACATTCTTGATATATTTATCCGGATTTGCCTCTCTAAGCTGTGTTGTGTAAGCGTCAATTTCCTTTTTGCTGAGCTTTCCGCCCTTTACATTTACTGTCATAATAAATCCTTCCCTTTCGTAATTTCATAATCCTCTTTAATATATAATGTAACTTTTAATTCTTTAAAAGCATATATCTTGTAGAGTAAATCTATTATAGCACAACATCTTGTTGTATGCAATATTAAAATAGGAATTATTCGCACAAATAAAAGTAAGTATTTTTGTTTATTTTTACAGTTGACAAATATATAAAAGCAAAGAGGACAAAAGTTTTGCCCTCAAATAACAATTTTTATTATTTTAATTTCCCGATTTGTAATTGTATATGAATATTTTAACACAAAATTTTTTATTTCAAGCAAATAAGGCGATGCTTCCACCGCCTTATATATTATTCGAGCACCAATAAAACTCTGTCTATGTTGTTACCGAAAAGTCCTGCGTAGCCGTCCTGACCGTTTGAAGTTTGGTCGTCGTGCTGCCAGTCAAAATATTCTTTGCTTATTGCCGAAACTTTATATTTTGCGACAAGATATTTGTTAAGACTTTCGGCAATACTCTGCGGTGTGGTGTAATACACTCTGATTGCGTCAATTTTACTGCCGTTGCCCGCATAACCGTTTTCTAAATCGTCAATGTCATATCCGCTGACTTTCGGCAGCCACCCGCTTTTAGTGTGAACCTGATACCACACCTTGCCTTCACTTACTTTTATTGCAATATCCGTAATTGCTTTGCCTTTTAAACCTGCGTAATCTTCAAGATTTTTTACTTCGGGCAGCCAAACACCGTCACAGCGCACTCTGTAGAAAATATCCGGTTTGGTTATTTTTCCTTTGTCTTTATCGTCTTCTTTTTTGCTGTTGAAAACGCTTTCGTTAAATATGATGTTCGTATCAATATTTTTGCCGTAACCGCTTACTCTACCTGTTGAACTATTCTGCCATATATCACAGTTTAATTCATTTACGGAGTTATATTGTGCAAGCCAGATACTATATTTTGATTTTAACTTATCGTAATCAAGATAGTTGTTAAACCAATTTAAGTTTGCATACACACCTGCTCTGTAGTTACTTTTCTTGATCGTTTCGCAAAAGCGTTCCGAAATTTCTGTAAGTTTTGCTTTGCCGAGTTTAGTTTGTGAATTATCTTCCAAATCATAATAAATCGGCATATCAAGAGATTTGTTATTAATGCATTCAAGGCAAGCCCTTGCCTCTTTTTCTGCATCGCCGACGCTGTCTGCGTAACTGTACCAGTACACACCAATCATCATATTTTCGCTTTTTGCGTTTTTGTAATGACTTTCAAACATACTGTCTTTCTGACTTGATTCTCTGCCGTAGCCTGCTCTTATAATGACAGCTTTTATACCGTCGTTTTTCATTTTGTTAAAATTAATGCCTTGCTGAAATTCTGAAATATCAACACAGCTTACTTTTGCCATAAAATCATCCTTTCAAATTGATAAAGTTTACTTTAGTATAATATTAAAAATAATACCAAAAGTTAAACTTTTCATTTACAGTGCTTAAAGTGCAAAAATTGCAGAAATTAGGCTAATTTTATTGTAAAAAATTTTATTTTGTGCTAATATTACCTTATAAAATAAAATGAAATCGGAGGTATTATGATGGAATTATCAAAAGTAACGGAAACTCGCAGAAGCGTAAGAGAATACATAAATAAACCTGTTGAAACAGAAAAGTTAAGAGAGATGATTGCGGCGGCTCAACTTGCACCGTCATGGAAAAACTCGCAGGTATCACGCTACTATGTGGTAACAGGCGAAAAACTTGCAGATGTTAAGAATGCATTGTCGCCTTACAATCAGAAAAATGTTGCAGACGCTCCCGCACTTATTGTTACCGCAATTGTGCTTAATCGTTCCGGATACGAAAAGGACGGTACACCGACAAACGAACTCGGCAACGGTTGGGGATTTTACGACTGCGGTTTGCAGAGTATGAATCTTTTGCTTAAGGCAACAGAACTTGGACTTTCAACTCTTGTAATGGGTATAAGGGATAACGAAAAAATCAAGGAAGTTTTGAATATTCCCGAAACCGAGGCGGTAGTAAGCGTAATCGGAGTTGGCTACAGCAATGCAGAGCCTGCAATGCCAAAGCGTAAGGCTATTGAGGATATTGCAAAGTTCTTTTAATTCTGAAAGTGAAAATTAAATAGTTTTATAATTATAAAAAATTCCTGTATAGCTTTTGCCATACAGGAATTTTTATTGCATAATATTCAGATGAATTTAACTGCTGTGCCGTAAGCAAGCACTTCGGCAGCCTGCTGCATAACAGAAGCTGATGTGTAACGAACGCATACAATAGCGTCCGCACCCATTCTTGCAGCCATATCAATCATACGCTGAGTGGCAATATCTCTTGCCTTGTTCATCATTTCAGTGTATGATTTAAGCTCGCCGCCAACCATAGTTTTAAAGCTCTGTCCCATATCGCTGAACATATGCTTAGACTGAATTGTGTTGCCTTGCACAAGACCGAGTGTAGCAAGGTTTTTGCCTGAAATTGTTTCTGTAGTAGTAAGTATCATAATTTTTCTCCTCAATTAAATATCTATTTCCTCAAGGTCGCTTTCGCTAACTTTGCGAAGTTCTTTTTTGCTTAAAATATCGTAAATTACAGGAACAATATAAAGAGTCATAATTGTTGCGTACAGCAAACCGCCGATACATACAATAGCGATAGGCTGCATAATCTCTGAACCTGTGCCTATACCGAGTGCCATTGTTGAAAGTCCGAGAACGGTTGTGATTGCCGTAATAAGGATAGGCCTCATTCTTGTTTTGCCTGCCTCTACAATTGCCTCTCGTCTTTCTTTGCCCTCAAGTCTTAGGTTGTTGATGTAGTCAACAAGTACAATACCGTTGTTTACGATAATACCGCAGAGCATTACAAAACCGAGCAATGCCACAACGCTGACATCAAAACCTGTAATAAGCAATCCGAGGAATCCTCCCGTAAATGCAAGAGGAATTGTAAACATTATGATAAACGGTGACTTAAGGCTCTGAAATTGAGCAACCATAATAAGGTAAATAAGAATTACGCCTAAAAGCATCATAAGCAGCATTTGATTTACAGCTTCCATTGTGCTCTCGTTTGAACCCGAGTATTCAATACTGCAGCCGTCAGGAAGTTTATAATCATCAAATACAGCTTTTGCCTTGTTTGAAACATCGGTGTTTGTATAACCGTCTTTTAAAGTACCACTGACTTTAATATAACGCTTTTGGTCACTTCTTGTGATTGAATTCATTGATTCGGAATCTGAAATCTCAGCAACTTCGGAGAGTTTTGTGGTCTTTTCGTTGCCTTCTTTGTCTGTATAAGTGAGTTTAATATCCTTGATATTGTTCTTTGTAACATCACTGTTTTCGTCTTTGATTACAACCACATCAAGGTCTTTGCCGCTGTTTGTAAGGGTAGAAGATGTGGTTTCCGAGGTGATTGCGGCGGCAATCTGCTGATATACCTGTGCAACCGTAAGTGACTTTTTGGCAGCCTTTGTTTTATCGACAGTTACCTTGATTTCGCCCGAAGTAGCGCCGATACCGTTATCGGTTTCGTCAATACCGTCAACCGCAGCAAGTTTTTCCGCCATATCTTTTGCGGTATTCTGCAAAGTTTTGAGGTTATCACCGTAAAGTTTGATTGACACACCGTCATCACCGAGCATAGCTGACATTGAGCTTGAAGATGAACTGCCGCTTACAACCACATCTCCGTCAATACTTTGAAGTTCTGCTTCAATTTCTTTGCTGATACTTTCGCTGTTCTTTACTTTGTCGTCTTTGAATACTGCATATGCCATAACAGAACCTTTGTCTGCATCGGAAGAAGATACAGAGCCTGTAAGACCCATAAGGCTTGTTGTTGAACCTGTCATAACACCAACAGTTTCAAATTCGTCATACTCGGAAAGAGTGTCGAGTAGGTTTTGTGCGGCATCAATGGTATCATCCATAGTAGCCGAGTCGTCAAGGCTGACTGTTACCGAAAGCTCCGTGCTTGCCATATTCGGCATAAAACTGAAGCCTCTTGCCACAGCACCGAACATACTGCCAAAGAGAAGTACAACTGCAGCGATAAGTGCGACTGCTCTGTGCTTTAATACAAAACGAATAGATTTTTCGTAGCCGCCGAGCATTTTATCAAACATTCCGTGCTTAACAGGTTTAACCTTTCTTAGCATACGCTGACCCATAGCAGGCACAAGCGTAAGGGCAACAATAAGGCTTGCAAGCAGGGAATAGGTGATAGTAAGCGCCATATCCATAAATATCTGACGGGTAAGACCCTCTATGAATACGATAGGGAAGAATACGCAAATTGTTGTAAGTGTAGACGATGCAATTGCGCCCGCAACCTGTTTAGCACCGTTTAAAGCGGCTTTTACAGGCGGCACACCCAAATTGCGCAGTCGGTATATATTTTCAATTACTACAACCGAGTTGTCAACAAGCATACCTACGCCGATTGCAAGTCCCGACAGCGAAATCATATTGAGAGTAACACCGCTAAAATACATCAGCACAAGTGCAAAAATAACGCTGATAGGAATTGAAAGCGCAACAATGAGGGTTGGTTTAATATCTCTTAAGAAAAGGTACAGAATTATAATTGCAAGTACAGCACCCATAAGAAGATTCTGTAAAACGCTGTTTATAATAATATCTATGTAGTCGCCCTGGTCCATAAGGGTGGTAAAGTGCAGACCTTCGTTTTCCTGTGTAAGAGAGTTGAGCTTTTTGGCTATATTTTCGGAAACAGTAGCGGTTGCGGCATCACTCTGCTTTGAAAAACTGAATACAACGCCGGAGTTTCCGTTAATCTTTGTGAATACCTCGTCCGAATTGTCAGCTATAAATACATCTGCAACATCGCTTAGTTTTACAACGCCGATACCGTCAATTCCCGTGTCAAAAAGAGCAAGCGACTGCATTTCTTTATCGCCGTCTATTTTGTCGCCGACACGCACAAGATATTTAATATTTTCGTCATCACTTACATATCCTGCAGGCATTGAGAAATTTTGTGCCGTAAGAATATTTGAAACATTGCTTATTGTAACAGTGTTTGTCATATCGGCGGCTTTTTTGGCTTTATCTTTTTGGTCGGAGAGTTCATCACTTGCGGATTTTAATTCTTCTTGAGCGGAATTAAGCTGGGTTAATGCACTGTTTACTTCACTTTGCTTTGTGTTTAGCGCAGAAAGTCCGCCCGAAAGCTGATATGCCGCAAGAGATTGCTGCTTTTCTATCTCTGAAAGTGCCTGATTTACAGATACGGTATTGTTGTCAAGACCTTTTACAGCGGCCGCAATTTGTGTAATACCGCCGTCTACTTGAGATATTTTATCCGCAAATTCCGCTATTGTATCATCAAGTTTTTCCTCTGTGGTGTCAAGTCCTTTTAATGCCTCAACTGTTTGAGTTATTGCTTTATCTACATTTGTAAGAGCATTTTTTGCATTATTAAGTCTTTCTTCAAGCTCTTCTTTCGGAAAACCGTATTTATCGAGTTCTTCATCTATTTTAGCAAGGATTGCTCTTACCTGTGCAAGCTGCTCGTCTGTAAGATCGGGGTTTGCAAGTTTGCTAAGTGCATCTTTGTAGTCGTTGTATATTTTTTCAAAAGCTTCTATCTGTTGTGTAAGCTGTGCTTTTTCGTCCTGCAAACTATCAAGTTTTTCTTTTATCTGTGTTAATGTTTGGTAGGCGATTGTCAAAGTTTGCTTGGTTGCAGTAAGCGACTGCTGTTGGTCAAGCAACTGCATTTTTGCATTCAAAATTTCAGTGTAACCGCTTTGTGCCTTACCTTGGGCGTCAGCAAGCTGTTTTGCAACTTCTTCCTGTTGAGAATTTAAGTCGTTTATTGACTGCTCAATGGTATCGCTGCCTTGCTCCGCTTTAGAAATATTGTCCTGCAATTCTTTCTTTGCATCGGAAATTTTCTTTTCCGCATCGCCGAATTTGTCATTGAGAGCGTCATTGATTTTTGCGTTGAGAGTGTCAATCTTGGTTTGCGAAATAATAACATTTTCCTTTTGAGTTACAATACCTTTTGTAGATACAGAGGCTACACCGTCAATTCCCTCAAGCTGATTTTTCAGTTCGTTGTTTACATAGTCGGAAATTTGCACTGTATCGTAACCGTCGTAATCAACCGCAACCATAGCTACAGGCATCATATTAGGGTTAATTTTCATAAGGTACGGACTGCCTACACCGTCAGGCCATGCATCTTTGATAGTGTCAAGATTGCCTCTCATATCAACGGTAGCGGTGTCCATATTTGTACCGTCCTCAAACTCAAGTGTCAATATTGAATAGTTGTCAGATGAGGTGGAGGTGATGGTTTTTACGCCGTCAATGGTTGAGAGTGACTGTTCAAGAGGTTTTGTTACCACCGATTCAACTGTTTCCGGAGTTTGTCCCGGATAGGTTGTAAGGATTATTGCATACGGAAAATCCATATTAGGCAGTAAGTCAGGCGTCATTTTAAATACCGACACTATACCCAATACAATTACCACAATAACCGCCACAAAAATTGTCATCGGCTTTTTTACACTTAGTTTTGGCAGCATATCATTCCTCTTTCATTGATTATTTCGATTATTCCATAAAATTACTGTTTAATAAATTATTTATTACCTAATATCACTTGACTGCGCCTTGTTTGATTATGTCGATTTTTTTGATAAGGCGTTCACGCACTTCTTCACGGTCACTGCCTGCGACAAAAACATCGAAAATTGCATTTTTAAGCACTTGTGTAAGAATTTCTATGAGGCATTTAACGCTTTCGTTATCCTGAAATTTCAGATTTTGTCTGTCCACCATAGTGTAAATCTCGTTGTTGGTGAGTGCCATATTAAAGCGATTTTTCAGATATTCGCTCACAAGGTCATCGTTTGCCTTAAAGCTGTCTACAATGTTTCGCATAATTTTCATTGTTTGCTTTTGACTGCTGTAATCGCCGAAATAATCAAACATTTTAATGTACATAACAAAAAGGTCGCCACATGAAAGTTTTAAAATTTCTTTGGCTTTGTTGCTTGATTCTTCAAACATAGTTTTAGTGATAATTTCTATCAAATCTACCTTGTCGTCAAAATACTGGTAAAAACTGCCTCGGGAAATTTCGGCGGTTTTTATAATTCTGTTTATAGAAACCTTTTCGTTAGGTCGTTCCATAAACTCTTTTATGACAGCGTCGGTAATACGCTTTCTTTTTTCGTATGGAAGATTGTAAAATGTTTTTTTAATCATACCTATTACCTCCTGATATGACAGGTTATCATATTTGCTATAATTTTAGCATTATATAAATCCTTAGTCAATAAAGGTAACACAAATGTTATGTGAAGTTTTTGTGTACAAACTACTTAATAATGTCAGCACATTTTCCTTTTGTGAATTCAATTAAAGTTTGAGGGTCAAGGTCAATCTGATAACCGATTTTTCCCGCACTTACAATAATGTTCGGATTGTTAAGGCAGCTTTCGTGGAAAACGGTAGGGTATTGCTTTTTCATTCCGATAGGTGAGCAGCCTCCTCGAATGTAGCCTGTTACTTTTAAAATATCTTTTACATGAATCATCTCAACGGATTTTTCGCCAACCGACTTTGCCGCCTTTTTCAAATCCAATTCCTCGGCAACAGGCACTACAAATACAAAGTATCCGCCGCTTACACCTTTTGTGACAAGCGTTTTGAATACACATTCGGGATTTTGCCCCAAAAGTTTGGCAACGCTTATGCCGTCAACAGCGTCTTTTCCGTGCGGATATTCGTGTGCTGCATAATCTATTTTTGCTTTTTCGAGAATACGCATTACATTAGTTTTAAATTCTGACATAACAGCCTCCAAATTACAAATATATAATAATGATTATAATGTTTAATAATATACACATATAATTTTATTGTGGAAATTTGTGTATGTCAAGTATTGTTATAAATTAGACATAAAACTGTGTTTTTGCTCAAAATTTTAAAAATATTGATAGATATATATTGACTTAATTACTGCAATAAAGTACAATAGATTAAAAATAAATTGTATATTTTTCGTTTTTTCGCATTTATTGGGTATGTTTAATTGATAATTGCCACAGCACAAGGCTTTGGCTTAAAGAATTTTGCGGTATATATAAAGAAAATTACGGAAGGATGATTGGCAATGCTGACTAAAAGCGAAGAAGAGATTATGAATTTATTATGGGAGGTGGGCGAGCCTCTGGCAAGTTCTGAGATTGTAAGCAAATCTGTAAACAGAACATGGCGCAAAAGTTACATTAACCTTTTAATCAATTCATTGCTTAACAAGCAAATGATTGAGGTTGTGGGTGTAAAACAGATGACAAAGAATTATGCCCGCACTTTTCAGCCTACAATGTCAAAGTACGCTTATTCCGTAAAGCGGATTTTTTCTCAAAAAGGTTTTAAAGAAGAGAATATTCCCGACCTTTTTGCCGAGATAATCGCAAATACGGAAAATCCTCAAATTCTTGAAAAACTGCAAAGTCAGCTTGACGAAAGAAAGCGAGAACTTGCATCGGATAAGAATAACCGTGACAGTTACAGCGCATAATTAAAAAGTAAAAATTATTATTACAATTGCCGCCTCAGAGCGGCTTTTGTATTATAGATTTATAGATTATCGGGTATAAAAATTACAGCCATCAAACTTATTTTAGTCTGATGGCTGTTTGCTCTTTGATGTTAAAGTCTTACAGGAATATTTTTTTCGTTAAGATATTTTTTTAATGTGGGAATCGGAATTTCGCCGAAATGGAAGAGAGAGGCTGCAAGGACTGCGTCTGCTTTGCCCTCTGTGAATGCGTCATAGAAATGCTCAAGAGCGCCTGCGCCGCCGCTGGCGATTACGGGAATTGAAACTTTTTCCGAGATTGCTCTTGTAAGTGCGATGTCATAGCCTTTTTTCTGTCCGTCCTCGTCCATACTTGTAAGCAGAATTTCGCCTGCGCCGAGCTGTTCACATTTTACAGCCCATTCAACCGCATCAAGGCCTACAGGAGTTCTTCCGCCGTTCACATAAACTTCCCAACCGTTTTCTTTTCGCTTTGCGTCAATGGCGGCAACTACGCACTGACTGCCGAATTTATCCGCCGCATCGCGGATCAGCTCCGGCGTATTGATGGCGGAAGAATTGATGGAAATCTTATCCGCGCCCTCGCGGAGAAGGCGCCGGAAATCCTCCACGGTACGGATGCCTCCGCCCAC
>OHEL01001363.1_pt1 | contig 10627 bp, 9 predicted proteins | sample 1567251 | NCBI WGS metagenome assembly OHEL01 (sample SAMEA3879601, study PRJEB24766) | human gut metagenome | biome: human-associated habitat; feature: feces | place: USA | collected 1985/1987
GTAATACAAAGGTTAATTTGCCCATTTCGATCGTTTGATTTTGTGACAAAATTCAGGGTAAAAAACGGGCTGTACAAATCGGCCTGTAACCGTTTCAACTTAAACCGCAGCCATTTCAGTTTAAACGTAAACCATTACAAACCAATTATTTTCACTCACCGCAAGGCTTTACCTTTGGGCTATAAAATGATACAATTATGGCGGAAGAACTGAAAGCAAATCAACGGAAAGAATGGGCGAAATTGATGTATCTCAAAGAGAACATCACCCAGCAGGAAATTGCCGACGTTCTCGGAACTTCCCAGACCATGTATGCCCGTTACGAACGTGGTGCTAACGAGCTTCCTATCCGCCATCTTCTGAAGCTTTGCCATTACTATCAAGTTTCTTCTGATTATTTTCTTGGTCTTTCTGATATAAAAACAGCTCATTTACGCCATGACAGTAAAACCTAAAAAGAGGAAAATTCAATGAAATCTGAATTCTCCTCTTTTTTTACACTTTTCCTATTTTTTACTCGTGACGCAATGCCTCGATTGGGTCTAAGTTTGCTGCCTTATAGGATGGCAGAAGGCCGAAAATAATTCCGATAATCATGGAGAATACCACGCCGCCTACGGCTGCCGGTGCACTGATGGCAACCGGTGTGGTACTAAGTTTCGAGATAATCTCAGCTAATATGATTCCCACCAGAACTCCAATCAATCCGCCTAAACTGGTAAGTACTGCTGCCTCGGTTAAGAACTGCCCTAAGATAACAGACTTTCTTGCTCCGATTGCTTTCTTCAGACCAATCTCACTGGTACGCTCCGTTACGGATACCAGCATGATATTCATTACACCGATACCGCCAACCAAAAGGGAAATTCCGGCAATCCAGATTAACATGGTATTGGTGGACTGGCTCAACTGCTGAATTTGTTTTGCCTGCTCCAGTAAGTCTTCGGATTTGTACTTAATGGTATCATCCGATGTTGCAAGATAGCCATTTAAAATATCGGCACTCTTCTTTCCTGCATTGGTCATATCGCTGGTGCTCTTTGCTTTAATGAGAACCTGCTGTGGTTCGTCATAACGATAGATAATCGGCCAGGTTACAGATGGTACATAAATCTTACCACTGCTGTCCTGGGAATAAGTATAATAATCATCAATGGAATTGATAACCGGCTCGAACTGCTCGCTCTTGGTTGCAATTCCTACAACAATATATGGCTGCTGCTTAATCTCAATGGTCTTTCCAATTGGATTCTCACCCTGAAATAATGCTTCTGCAGAATCTTCATCTAAGATTGCGACCTTTGCAAAATCACTGTAGTCCTCTTCGGTAAAGCAGCGTCCGCTCTTCATAATCATTCCCGCAGTATTAAAGTAGCCATTGTCTACTCCCATAATATAACCGCCGGAAAGAGAAGTATTTTTATAGTATGCCCCATCATAATCCTGTCTGGAAAGGAATAAAGATGCATCCTCTACTTCATCCAGATCTTTAATCTGCTCCAGTGCTTCATTTGTAATTACCGGAATTCCACCCGGTACACTTCCATAGGAAAAATCCATGGAATAATCTCCCTGATACAACTGCACTGTAACATTGTTATCACCTGCGCCAATCAGGTTCTGCTCAATCTGTTCATTCGTTCCTTTAATCGTAGATACAATTGCAATAATCGCTGCAATACCAATAATAATACCCAGCATAGTTAAGAAGGAACGCATCTTGTGTGACCAGATACCCTGAAAAGATAATCTTAAATTTTCTAACATGTTCGTCCCTCCTACTAATACATTACAGTTCCGGAATCTTCATCCTTATTGGTTTTGACTCCTTCTTTTGCTGTCTTACCATATGGAAAAGCAAGATAATCATCCATTGTAACTCCGGATTTAATTTCTACTGCATATCCGTATATGGTCTTTCCTGTCTTCACATACTGTTTTACAAGATGACCAGTTCCATCATCCTTCATGACATAGCTCTTACCATCTTCCTTACGCACATATGCTTTATCCAGATAAATCTTATCGGAAGAATCTTCATCTCCACCAAGATTAATGGAAAGACTTAAGTTGTCTCCATTGCTAAGTCCAGTGCTGTCTTCAATATATGCGGTATAGCCATAATAGGATGCATTCGGATTGCCATTGCCATAATAATAGCCATTGGAATCCTCCGGGTAATCATTAATCTCTGTTATTGTTGCATCAAATACCATTCCGGTGCTCCAGGAGGTTGCTGTAACACTCTGTCCGACTTTCACCTGTTCCAATGCAAGCTCATTTAGAGTTCCCTTTACATATAGACCATCTGAACCGGAAAGTGTCAAAAATGCACTTCCATCATTTGGAAGATTATCCGGATCTCCTGCTTTCTTTACGGTACCATTAAACTCAGCATAAACCATTCCATCTTCTGACTGGCTTTCCATCTGTTTCAACGCAAGCTCCGCTTTTCTTTTATCCAGATCAAGCTTAATCAGTTCTTTTTCTTTATCCGCAATCTCTTTTGCCAGTTCATCTGCTGTATATCCGCTCTGCTGGTTATCATCCGGTACAGATGGTGTATCCGGTACAACCGGTTCGACCGGGGTATCCGGGACATCCGGCTCATTAATTACTTTACTTCCATCAATAACATACCATTTTGCATCCGGGTCTGCTTCCTCTAAAGCTGCACCGACTTTTGTCCATGCACTGATTAAGGTTCCGGCTACGGTATTTCCGTCATGAATTTCAAATACCGCAACCTTCCCCTCACTTTTCAATGTATTCAGATAGCTTCCATAGACATATGCTTCCTTTGTACATAAGAAGCGGTATGGATTCTCCTGGCTTCCATCTCCGGTATATGGCTGCGCCGTTGTTGAAATATAATTGTAGGCATCTCCGTTCTTCTCTTCTACCGCATCCGGTGTGGTTACAGAAGTATCCGTAGATGGTGTTTCCGGTGCTGATGGCGTCACACTGTCTACAGACGGTGTACTTGTTGTGGTATTGCTGATTGGCTTGGTATTTTTAAGCTTTTCTAATTCCTTCTGTGCTACAGCACTATTATTTTCGATTGTCTGGATGTCTAATTTCTTCATCTCAATTGCCAGGTCAATATTGGTCATATCATATTGTAACAGCGGGTCACCTTCGGATACTTCCTGTCCTTCTGTTACAAACACTTTCTGAATGGTCTGCTCTGTGCTGACATAAACATCCTGCTGCTGTCCATTGGTCACGGTTCCGTCACTTTCCATGCTGTCACCCCAGGAACCAGTATTTAACATGGATACTGACTGTACCTCTGCTACCAGCTTACTATTCTGGTATGCCCGGTATCCTACTACTCCTCCGGTGATTCCACCTCCGGCTAAAACTACGATTAGAATTGCAATTACAACTTTCTTTTTCATGCCTTGCCCTCCTCATCGTCTGTAAATATTTCTCCGTCTACTATATGGAGGATTCTCTTTGCCTGTTTTGCAATGTTAATATCGTGGGTAATCATGACAATGGTAACGCCCTCATCATTCAGGCTCTGGAACAATTCCATAATCTGTTTACCGGATTTCTGGTCCAATGCTCCGGTCGGCTCGTCTGCCAGTAAAATCTTCGGATTATTTACCATGGCACGGGCAATTGCTACTCTCTGCTTCTGTCCACCAGAAAGCTGTGTCGGACGGAACCCGGAACGGTCTCCTAATCCTACACGCTCCAATGCCTTCTGTGCTCTTTCTTTCCGTTCTTTCTTCTTTACACCGGCATAGCTCAGTGGAAGTGATACGTTATCCAGTGCACTTTCCCTTGGCATCAGCTGAAAACTCTGAAATACAAATCCAATACTGTTCAGTCGGACAGCAGACATCTCGCGGTCTTTTAAGTTTAAGACATCCTTTCCCGCCAGTTCATAGGTTCCGGAAGTCGGTCTGTCCAGACACCCGATAATATTCATCAATGTTGTCTTCCCGGAACCGGACGGTCCCATGATAGCAACATATTCTCCTTCTTCTACCTGTAAAGATACATCCTTCAATACCGGAACTACCAGTTTATCCTGATTGTAATCTTTATAGATATGCTGCAGATTCAGAATCATTCAACCACCTCCGAATCTGTCGCACCTGACTCGCCGCTATCTGTAAATTCAGTTCCGGCTTCATCATACATTCCTTCGTCCATGTATTCGGTTCCGTCAGTATTATACATGCCTTCATCCATAGATTCAGTTCCGTATTCATCATACATTCCTTCGTCCATACCAGAATCATCTGTAGATTCCTGATTATATAACGGAGAAGAATAATCTACTTCTTCCATATTGGTAACTGCTGTTACACCCTCATACAGTCCCTGCATTGGGAATGCAATCAGGTCATCTTCAGAAAGTCCGGATTTAATCTCATATTCATCGAGATTCTCATCATACTCGCCTAATTCTACCTTGCGTTTTTCCAGTCTGTTCTTCTTGTCTGCTGCCCATACATATGGGTCTCCATCATCCTGCACAATATAATAGCCGTACAGCCAGACTCCTTCCTTTTCTTCAACCTCGCCCTGTCCGTAATCCGGCTCTATATATAAATGCTGTCCTAACATCAGTCCGTCTGTACTGTCCAAAGTAACATAGAATGAATACTTAGACGCAGAATCTCCAGAACTGCCTCCATCATACATATAAGAAGAATTACTGTCCGTCTGGGTGCTTTCAGTATCAATCTTGGAAATACTTCCTGTCCAGGTCTGCGTCTCATCTAATCTGGAACGTAAAATAACCGGTGTTCCCTCTGAAATTGTTCCTACAGAAGTCTCATCAATCGTTCCTTTTACACGGTACTCGCCTGTCGCTAATATTTTCATATATGCTGCAGTATTTCCATTGGGATCCACCCCGTTTTCATTGATTTCTTTTACAACACCAGCCATCTTACTGGTTACTTCTGAGTTGTCGATGGATTTCTGGTATTTGTCAATCTCTGCCTGTTTGCTTTTCTTGTTGTATTCTGACTGCTTAATGGAAGTCTGCAGTGTCTGAATCTGTGTGGTATATTCAAACTGCTGGTCTTCCGGTGCGCTTGCTTTTTCTTTCTGCAATTCTGCAATCTGTGCATTTGAATTGGAAATGTCATTTGCAATGCCTTCCATCTCAAGCTTTGCCTGGTCTATCTGCATCTGCAGTTCTTCTGTATCATAAGAAAATAATACGGTTCCCTCTTCTACTTCATCACCAACAGAAACGTATACTTCCTTTACTTTACGTTCGGAATCCTTATTTATCTCTAAGGTCTCCTGTGGTTCTACCACACCACTGTAACGGTTATTGACTCCTGCTGACTGGTTCATAATCGCAGATACTTTTTCTACATATACCTTGTCTGCCGAATTTCCACCACTGCTTCTTCCCTTTAGGAAATAGAATCCTACTCCGGCTGCAACTACTGCCGCTGCAATAACTCCAATAATAATGCCTACCTTCTTTTTGCTCATCTGTCTCCTCCTGAATAATTCCTTTTTCCTGCCTTTTACCTGTAGAAACTGCCGTTGGCAGCTTTTTATGGGTGCCTGACTTCAAAAAAAATAGCCGTAAAGCTTTCATACTTTACGACTATTTTATCATTTTCTTATTTGAAATACAGCATGGATAATTCCTAAGATTTCTTAAGAAATCATTAATTTCCCGACAAAAATTTTTACGATTTATTTCAGAGGATATTTTGCAGTTAATTCTGCTACAATTGCTCTTGCTTTCTCAGAAGCTGCCTCGCCCTCTTTAATCATCATGGCAATTGCCTCTGCAATCTTGTCCATATCTTCTGTATTCATGCCTCTTGATGTAACAGCTGCAGTACCAAGACGAACGCCGCTGGTTACGAATGGAGACTTCGGATCATTCGGAATAGTATTCTTATTACATGTGATGTTTACAGCATCTAATAATTTTTCTACTGCCTTACCTGTCAAATCATAATTAGTAAGGTCTACTAACATCAGATGGTTGTCAGTTCCGCCGGATACAATCTTGATATCACGGCTTAATAATCCCTTGCAAAGTGCCTGGGCATTATCAATAATACCCTGCTGATATACCTTGAATTCCGGCTGTAACGCTTCTTTTAAGCAGACTGCCTTTGCTGCAATGACATGCATTAAAGGTCCACCCTGGATTCCCGGAAATACAGCCTTATTAAAGTTATATTTATCTGCTGCTTCCTGATTGCAGAGAATCATTCCGCCTCTTGGTCCTCTTAATGTCTTATGGGTTGTTGTTGTTACAACATCTGCATATGGGATTGGGCTTGGATGAAGTCCTGCTGCAACAAGTCCTGCGATATGTGCCATATCAACCATAAGAACTGCACCACAGGCATCTGCAATTTCACGGAATTTCTTGAAATCAATGGTTCTTGCATATGCGGATGCACCTGCAATAATCATCTTTGGCTTACATTCCATTGCAATCTGCATAACATTGTCATAGTCAATGAAGCCTTCATCATTTACACCATAAGGCACAATATGGAAATATGTTCCGGAGAAGTTTACCGGACTTCCGTGTGTTAAATGTCCACCATGGTCTAAGTTCATTCCCATTACGGTATCACCCGGTTTTAAAATAGCAAACTGTACAGCCATGTTTGCCTGTGCACCGGAATGTGGCTGTACATTTACATAGTCACAGCCAAACAGCTCTTTTGCTCTCTCAATTGCCAGGTTCTCTACAATATCAACGCAGTCACATCCGCCGTAATATCTCTTTCCCGGATAGCCTTCTGCATATTTATTAGTCATTACACTGCCCATTGCTGACATTACTGCCGGGCTCACCCAGTTCTCAGATGCGATCAGCTCAATGTGGCTGTTCTGACGGTCAAATTCTTTGGTAATGGCATCTGCAACTTCCATGTCCACTGCCTGAATATCTTCTAATGTGTACATAAACTCCTCCTTGTCTTCCGCCAGATTTTAAAGTTCATTATAAAGGACTTTCTGTAAATATTCAATTATAAATTTATTTAAAAAATGTATACGCTGTCGCAAACCATGCCTTTATCACATCCCAAACCCATGCGTTTTCCAGATCAATACCGCAATGCACATCTGTAAGATCAGGATCGCCGGCATTCCCACCACAAAATACCAGTGCTTTGTCTTATGATGAAACAGATACATGCCGGCCCACGTTCCGACACTGCCGCCTAAAATACTCACAAGGAAAAGTGTTTTCTCCGGTATCCGCCATACATGATGTCTTGCCTTGCTTTTGTCCATTGCCATCACTGCAAGTCCAATGAGATTCATAACGATCAGATAGATCAAAAGTCCTTTTTGCATTCTCCTGTCTCCCTTCGTTTTTTCTGTAAATGTGAAATGCAAAAACGGCCGCCAGAAGGCAGCCGTTTTCCTATTTCACAACTATTTTGTTGCTTTATTTTTTCCTAAATGTACTTTCATGACATACCATAACTCTGTTGCGATGCAGATAGAAGAATAAGCACCACATACAAGACCTGCCATAAGTGGAAGTGAGAAATCACGGATACTTGCCACACCTAAAATGTAAAGCATTACGACCATAATAAAAGTTGTAATAGAAGTATTGATACTTCTGGATAATGTCTGAGTTAAACTCTTGTTTGCGATTTCTCTCAAATCCTCTGCAGTCTGTTTTCCAGTCTTTAATGCCAGGTTCTCACGGATACGGTCAAAGATAACGATCGTATCATTGATAGAGTAACCTACGATGGTAAGAACACATGCAATAAATGTACTTCCTACAGAAATACGCACAAGTGCATATACTGTGATCACAACAAGAACGTCATGAACCAATGCAAGGATCGCACTTGCTGCAAATCTGATATCCTTAAAACGGAACCAGATGTAAAGTAACATAAAGATACAGGACACGATAACCGCTTTCAATGCATCGGAACGCATCTCACCACTGATGGTAGAACTGATACTCTGGGAAGTGATGGTGGATGCATCCACATCACAATTTTCTGCCAGTGTATCTTCCAATTCCTGACGCTCATCAAGACTTAAGGTACGTGTCTTAATTGTAACCTGAGTTGTTCCTTCTACTTTTGTTGCCTGCACATCGGAATCCCCGGTTACTTTTTCCACATAAGGAATGATGTCATTCTCGATATCCTCGATGATCATATCTTTGCCAAAATCAGCCGTTGTGGAAGTTCCACCCATAAAGTCAAGACCATAGTTCAATGCCTTGCCCTCTGTTGCGGAATGTACTCCCATACTGATCAGTCCGGCAGCGATAATGATACCGGAAATTGTAAAGAATACTGCTTTTTTTCCAATAAAATCAATGCTCTTTCTCTCTTTTGCACGACCGTAAAGTTTTTCACTCTTCAGTCCCAATGCATACAGAGAATACAGAATGTATCTGGTCACAACCATCGCTGTAAAAAGGGAAAGGATGATACCGATCATTAATGTATAGGCAAAGCCTTTTACGGTACCGGAACCTAACGCCATAAGCACAACAGATGCGATCAGGGTTGTAATGTTACCATCTAAGATAGCTGACATCGCTTTCTGGAAACCGATCTTCATAGATGTCTGGACCGATTTTCCGGTTGCGATTTCCTCACGGATACGTGCAAATACGATAACGTTCGCATCCACCGCCATACCGATGCCAAGGATAATACCTGCGATACCCGGAAGCGTCAGTGTAATATCGAATAAATATAAGGTTGCGATCACTAAAGTTGTATAAATTGCAAGTGCTAAGGATGCTGCAAGACCCGGTACTGCGTACATCACGATCATAAATACCATGACGATTGCAAGACCGATCGCACCTGCTTTTAAACTGGAGGCGATCGCCTGGCTTCCCAACTGTGCTCCTACGACAGAGGACTCTAACTCGGAAAGCTGTAAAGAAAGAGAACCGATACGGATCTGCGTTGCAAGTGTCTCAGCCTCTTCGAAGTCTGCCATACCTGTGATCTGTGCCTCACCGCCTGTGATAGCTGTCTGTACACGTGGATAACTGATGGTCTCTCCATCGTATACGATAGGAAGGTTTTTACCAATGTTTTCAGAAGTTACTTCTCCGAAAATCTTTGCACCCTCATCGGTCAGTTTTAAGGCAACCACATACTCTTTGTTGCCATACGTGTCTGTCTGGGTTGCAGCCTGTGCGTCTGCGACCATATCACCGGTCATGAAAACTGATCCATCCGGCATCTGGAACTCTAAAGATCCCGGATTACCAAGATCCTCTAAAATCTCATTTGCGTCCTGTACACCTGGGATCTCAACTGTGATCCTGTCGTCTCCAACCTGATATACGGAAGCTTCTGTACTGTAACTGTCTACACGTTTCTGAAGTTTATAAATGGTATCACTCATATCTTCAGCACTTGGATTCTCGTCCACTACCTGATAAGTAATGGAAACACCACCGGAGAGATCCAGTCCCAGAGGAATTGACATATCTTCGCCGATTCCGGTGGATGAAAGAATAATTGATGCATAATAAGCAAGTCCCACAAACGCTGCAAGGATCACTGCCAATATGACTGCTGCTTTACTCTTTTTCATTGTTTTACCCTTCCTTTATTCTTCGTCTGCCTCGGCAGCCTTAATCATGATTGCGCATTCAATACGCTTTTTCTGAAGTGCACATCCGATGTCGTATGCATTGTGGATATCTCCATGGAAATTGTAGGAGTTTGCTGCACATCCGCCACTGCAATAGAATTTTGCAAAACAGTTACGGCATTTTTCTTTCGCATATACATTACAGCACTTGAACTCTTCCTGAAGTCCGGTGTTCACTACGCCGTCATGTACATTTCCCATTAAAAACTTCTCATTACCGACAAATTGATGACAAGGATATAAATCTCCCCATGGTGTTACAGCCATATATTCGGTTCCTGAACCACATCCTGAAATACGTTTATAAATACATGGTCCGCCCTTTAAATCAATCATATAATGATAGAAAGTAAATGGATCTTTCTTATCATCATAATCAAGCATTAACTTAGCCAAATCTTCATATTGTTTCATAACAATTTCACGATCTGCCTTTGTTAGTGCTGCAGGATCATCTGACTTGGCAACAACAGGCTCCATACTTAGTTCTCTAAATCCTAAATCTAACATTTGTTGCACATCGAGCCTTTACTAGCTTTTGGAACTTTGGAACAATTGTATCAAAACTTCCCTTACCAGAATAATCCACACGATAACGGTCATGTACTTCTTTACGCCCATCTAAGCTTAATACAACGTTGCTCATTTCTTTGTTCGCAAATTCAATCACGTCATCATCAATCAACATACCATTTGTCGTTAATGTAAAACGGAAATTCTTTCCGGCTTCTTTTTCAATGCTGCGAGCATAGGCAACCAATTGTTTAACCACATCAAAATTCATTAGTGGCTCTCCACCAAAGAAATCTACTTCTAAGTTTCTTCTCGTTCCTGAATTTTCCGCCAAGAAATCAAGAGCACGTTTTCCTGTTTCAAAACTCATTAGTGCACGATCTCCATGGTATTTTCCTTGGCTTGCAAAACAATAAGAACAATTCAAGTTACAAGTATGGGCAATATGAAGACATAAAGCTTTAATAACGCCACTTGTCTTTGCCTTTAATTGGCC
>OHEL01001367.1_pt1 | contig 10615 bp, 6 predicted proteins | sample 1567251 | NCBI WGS metagenome assembly OHEL01 (sample SAMEA3879601, study PRJEB24766) | human gut metagenome | biome: human-associated habitat; feature: feces | place: USA | collected 1985/1987
GAGTGACTGGCTACGAACCAGTAGGTCGGGGGTTCGAGTCCCTTCTGGCGCACCAATCATTTTTGATACTCACAAAGGAAAATCCACAGGATATAAAAATGTGGACTTTCCTCAGCAAGTATCTTTAAGTATCCTTGCTGAGCATATATGAAAGCTTGTAGTAACAAGCTAGGATATGTTTTGTGACATTTGTTTCGTTTCGCTCTTAGACCTTGTCAAGGCAGCTGCACATTGTGGAGCTTAAGCGAATCATCTGATGTTAATTCATAGTGGCGTCGGCACATAGGCTTGCAGTTAGCTTAACTGTTACTGGCTGGCTCGTGTTCATGTTCTGAAATGTTAAGAATGCCTGATCGGCGTGATTGAACAGTAACGAACGTCATGGCTCAAAGCGACTTAAAGACAACTCAATGTCTTGTTGTGCTTGTGTTTCACATCAGTTGACCTCATCTCAATCTTATTTGAGGACTTACGATATTCGATTTTCAAGCTGCATTTTTGATGAGTTAAATCAGCAGCTAAAAGCAAAAAGAGCTTTCCAGATGTTTGACATCGTGAAAAGCCCTTGACAATCTATTTCCAACGTGCTATAATAGAGCACGAGGATAGCATTCTCTGAAAGCTCCACAGTTGCTGTAACATCTGTGCTGCTGGGCTTATAATCTCCGCCAAGAGTTTATAAGCCTTAGAGGGTGCGATTTTTTATGCCCTCTAAATTTCCTCTGTATATTAATTATACCACCATTTTGTCAATTTGTCAATACTTTTGCGGAAATTAATGGCGGAAAATATATATTTTATATATAAATGCAAAATGCCCCCTAGTGTGTCACCGTGACACACTAGGGGCTAATATATTATCGTAGATATTCTTGTGCAAGTGCAGTATGATTTTCATTTTTCTCAAATGTGAAATCATATTTATCATTGGCAACATCCATGTGTACTGTTATGTCTGATCCGTCATAATCCTCTGGCAATCTATAAACATAGCTAAACTCGGTGCTTTCAAGTGGCTCTAAATCATAACCTTCACGAATTTCATGATAACAGTTAACAATATTATCGTTCTCCAAAACAAATGCAATGCCGCTATCATAGCCACCATTGTCATATATATCTAAATCATATTCATATTTATCCTGATATATAGCTTTACTTGATATTCTGTCTTTAAGAATGATAGATTTTGTTTCAAGGTTTTTATACTCCAAGTCAACAATGAGGTAACTCTTGCCTGTTTCTTCTTTATCATCATTTGTGAAAAAAACATACTTGTATGTTGGAACAGAAAGCGTGTATTCATCATCAACAGTGTATTTGTTGCCTGATTTGCCTTGAATATAGGCTGTATCAGTTCCCACGTCAGTGCCGCCCTCAGTATTAGGGTTTTCACTGCATGATACTAATGAGAGCATTAATGCCGCCAAAAATACAGAAACACATTTCTTCATAAACAACTTCTCCTTTATAATCCTATTTTTATATATTATACCGCAAAAACATATATTTGTCAACAAGTGCATTGATATAAAGATATAGAACGCCCTAATGTGTCACGGTGACACACCAGGACGTTCTTTACTAAAATAGTTAAGTTTTGAGTATTTATGTGTTAAACTCATATTTTTTATTTAATATTTATAGAAATAAAGATAAAAGATAACATGTTTTTTGTCTTTTTTATAGTGAAAATCTTTTTTTAGAATTGTTAGTGAAAAATTTGACTTTTATTTTTTGGTGTGATATAATTAAATTTTCGCCCAAAGTGGAAATTTAGTGAAAAATGGTCAATTTATCACATTTTTTCTGAAAATAATAAAAAAATCGGTTTTTGTTCGTATATGCGTTTGACGGCAAGAAAATTTTGTGGTATAATATTACTTGGATGAGGAAATAAAAAGCAGACCTGCTTTCAGATATTAAAGGAAAGGAGGTAATTGCCAAGTGGATGTACCAATTTTAGCACTGACCATTTTGCTTGTTTGGGTTTTGGGCAACATTATAAAAGAGCAAAAAAAATAACCGTGCTAGCCTGTCAAACTAAACGGTTATTTTAAATAATCACAGACAACCAACTTAGTAAGTTGCGTTGCCTCATCTATGTTTAATATAGCACAATTTGAGTTGATTGTCAACATTGTTAAGACTTCTCAGGGCGTTTATGCTCTGGGAGGTCTTTTTATTTATGTTATGTACAATGTGAAAAATTATGAATGTGTCACGGTGACACATTCATATCTTTCATGTAATCTTCAATAGTGTTAGCAACGTTAAGCTTCTCTTGAAATGTTAAGTGAGTGTAGATATCGCTCGTCACTGCCAAACTGCTGTGTCCAAGCCATGCAGATACGTCTTTCATGGGAACGCCATGCTGAACGAGCAGGGAAGCGCAAGTGTGGCGAAGATCGTGAAAGCGGCATCTGAGGTGCATTTCGTTCATTAGTCTGATGTAACGGACAGAAAGTTCATCAGGCTGTATAAGAATGCCCTTGCTATCAACGCATATGTATTGTAAATATTGCCGTGAATAGCTGCTCCTGTTAGCTGCATAAGACAAGCACTGCTTGTGTTTGAGCCATTCCAAGTAGCTGTATACACTGTCAGGCAGCGGAAGCGTGCGGCGGCTTGACCTTGTTTTAGGCACGTCAGAAAATATAAGCGTAGTTTTATGGTTTTTGACGCATTTGACCACAGTATGTTGAATACACATAGTGCGCTGCTCAAAATTGATATCCGACCAACGCAGCCCCAGAACTTCACTTCGCCTAAGCCCCATTGTTCCTGCTATAAACACAGGTGTGTAAATTGCAGTGTGTTTTATTTTGCTGAGAACAAGATCAAATTGATCGGTGCTAAGGAAATTTCCGCAGAACTTGTTACAGGAGGGGAGTTCTGCAAGAAGTGCGGCATTTTGGTCTGTCAATCCGTTCTTTACGGCAAATTTCAGCGCCATCTTGATGTTTGAATGATGTTTCCTGATGGTTGAGCCTGATAAGCCTGATTGAAGCTTTGTGAAATAATATTCTTCAAGCACTGCTGGCGTGAGTTGAGAAAGCATTGTACCCTTGCTGCGAAAATACGGCACAATGTGGTGATTGACCTGGGTGCAGTAAGCTTCATATGTGTTGGCTTTTACAGACATTTTTTTGTTGTGCAGCCACGTTTCAAGCAGATCGGCGAATAGAATTTCACTAGCTCTCTTTCGGTCTGCCAATTCGTCCTTTAACTGCTGATTTTCCCCTGCAAGCTGTACCACAAGTCTCTCAAGCCTTGTTTTTTCGTCAATTAGTTCTTCGATAGTCATAATGATCCCCTTTTTTGATATAATAAATAATTATATTACAAAAACAGGCATTTTGACAGCTTGAATTGATATCTGTCTGAAAGAAAAAGCGAATTTCACATAAAAACAAAAACACACTTTAATAACTTTGATAATAACTAAGTATATAAACCAAAATCAATTATTTGATTTCAGACAGATAATCAAGAATGGGTCAGTTATAGACAGTTCATTTTACCCACTACCCCTTTTTAAGAAAAAAATCTCTAAAAGCCGCATTTTTTTCTTAAAACCTATTGACAAATCCGATTTTTTGTTATACAATGAACTTGTGTTTTTGATGGTTGTGTTCATTGTATAGCAATGAATGCTCTGCCTCCTGCTTGAGCGGCGGGGGGCTTTTTTTATTCTGCTGTGAGGAACATATATGCAGACAGTATATATGTTGTCTGTAAAATCACCTACACGAGTTCTGATTTTCTTTTTACGAATGAACTTACCTTTTACAAGCTTTTCTATCGTCCTGAGAACGTCCTGACGGCTCATGCCAAGAAGCTGAGATAGATCATTATAGCTTTGGAAAAAACTCTTGTGCGAGCTGTCAGCCAGCTTACAGCACATTGCATAAACTCTGAATTCATTTCCATTCAATCTGCTCATAAGCTTTTTATCCATGGTGAAATATTTAGAAGCTGTAGATACGGCTTCAATAGTGTATGTATATGTGCCAAGCTTTCCAGGAGCATTTGTTTGGCGCTTCTGGGACTTGATAAATCCACTCTTGAGCAGTGAACTTGCCGCACGCTTAACAGTGGATACCGAAAAGCCGCATAGTGACACAAGAGTTGTTTGCTTGACTGTGATCTCATAGCCAAGCAGATTTCTTTTTGTATTCTTGTGGATAAGACTATAGAATACACAGGCAAGCTTCAAGTCTGATGCCTGTGTAAAACGTGTAACAAAGCTGTTAGGTATTCGCATTTTTCAATTCCTCATTATTAATGTATTGTTCCAATGCCGCCCATTCGCCGGCAACAAAATTGCTGCGTATATCAGGACGTTTCTGTATTTTCTTTATGTAGCCCCTTGCGGCGGCATAGTTTTTCTTTTCAAGAAGGCTGCTAAGCTCATCTCCTGCAAGTCCATTGACCTTATAAAGCAATGCGGATATATCCACATATGGGAGTTCGCTTTGAGGAGCAGGGAAGTCATTAGGGAGATAAAGCTCGTCTGTGCTTTCATCAAAGCCGTCATCTTCCTCTTGAAAGCCATTGTCTGAATAAGCCTTGGCAAATATTTTTCGTGTTTCATTATTACGAAATTCTTTGAGCTGTTGGATATGCTGCTGATACTCTATGACCTGACGCTGCGCCTGACTTGCCTGTTTTTCAAGATCCAATGCAGCCTTATACACAAGCTCAGAAACTGCTCCGCCTGCAGCTTTTATTTTCTCAATATCATTAAGCTGCATATAGTATTTGTTCATAGCACTTTCTGCATTATTTTTCAGCTTATCAAGTCTATACTGATTGCCTATAACGCCCAAACTGTCCCAAAGCTCATCATATGGGTAAAGCACAGCAGAGAGGTCTATGTTATGGTTTCTTATAGGCAGATTTTCTACAGGTATTCTTGGCGGCTTATTCTCGATAAGGTGATAAGGCGTGATATTAGTTCGTATTGGCTCACAGCGCATTTTCTTCACTATGGCAGTGCCGAACGGCAGCTTTGAGAGCTGTGTTGTATCGAGCAGAGCCTTGCGGTCAACGTGTTCACCTTGGTGATCAATAAAGCCGTATAGGCTGCCGCTGAATGTAAGATAGTTTACGGTCTCGTTTCCTATCATTTCGGAAAACGCTTTGTTTGTGTTTCCGTTAAGAGAGAGTATGTATATCTGAATATTGCAAGCACCCTTTATGCCGTCCTCTTCTTTATCATACTTTTTGAGCTGACCATAGTCCTGCAGAAAAAGATTGAACAGAATATTAGCTCCTGGAGAAGCGTTCATTTTGCTGCTGAGGTCAGGAAGCTTTGTCATTTGACCAAACTCATCGTAGATATACTCTATTTTTCGTGGCAATTTTCCGCCCTGGTATTTTCTTGCCTGCTTTGCAAGGTACATAAAGGAGTGGTCTGCAAACATTGAAGCTATTACATAACGTGATTTTTCCTCATACGGCACAAGCATATATATTATGCATGGCTGATCTTCATTGATAAGGTCAGCAAAGTTTATTTCATTTTTAGATGTCAGCTTTTGAACGCCCATATCCGTCATGAATATCTCAAGGTCTGCAGAGAGGACAGTGTATATTGATGAACGTGTGTCGCCCTGGGAGAACTTTGACGTTGAATAGGATGTTCTTGCAAGACAGCCCACAGGCAGCGCATTGAACAGCTCATCGAGAGCATTGACCATTTTCTTATTGCCGCTTTCGTCCTCGATCACCGTATTGTATACGCCAAATTCAGTAAAGAATGTTGTTATGCTGTACATATTAACGTTTGACATATCACCTTTTTCATAGCCTTTATCAAGAAAATAGTATATCAGGGCGCTTAAAAGTGACCTTGCAGAGTCTGTCCATATTGCTTCACTTTGTACATCGTCTGTAAGACAGTGGGCAAACGAGCTGACAAGCTTAGAGGTTTGTGAAAGATCGTTGCTTCCGCTCCGTTTTGCAGCGAGATATTCGTCAATGATAAGTTGTAGAGGATTCCAACAATCAGATCGGTCCGTATCGATAAGATTAAGAGTGACTATCTTATATCCGTTATTTGCAAAATCTTTATATGTCAGTTCAAGCAACTCGCCTTTCATATCGTTTATGATAAGCGAGGGCTTATTTTTTGAGTTAGCCATAAGCCGCATACTTGGCAGCACATAGCATTCGCCTTTACCTGAACGAGGAGCGCCTACTATCATTGTGTTGTATGTACCAGTTTCAACATAGTACATACCATTGCTTTCGCCAATGAGCATACCTGCTTGTTCCGCTGACTTTATATTATCCATAGGGACTGCCTGAAAGTGTTCAAGAAGCTCATTATCTTCCATGAATTTATTATCACCCTTGATGTCCTTGCTGTCATTCTTCATACGCCACAGAGTATGGAGCTTTACTGTTATACACAATCCTACTACCATTGCCAGGATAATTTCAAAAATGAACATCATAAATCCTGACGGAACAATGATGTTCCACGGCATAAAGTGAGTGCTTGTGTATTCACCAGAGCGTCCGTTAAGGCTTACCCTGCGCATACTTTTAAAGATGTAAATAAAAATGCTGTTAAAGATCACATATAGTATCGATGTAGCTATTGCAAATTGTTTTATTCTGATATTTCGGCGGCCTTTGTCTTTTTCAATAGGTGTTTTATTCACCGCATTTAAAATACGCATAGCAAGATCATAGATCCAACCAAATACAAAAAGTATTTTTGCGATGATAAGATTTTTTATGCGCTTAAGTTTTTCAAGATCCATATTAGTTCCCCTTTATATGCTATGATATTGTTCTTTTGCTTTCGCCATTTCCTGCTCGATCTCAAATTCTCTCATAAGACGTGCGGTTTTTGCTTCCTCAGATTTAAGGGCGTTGCGCAGCATACTTGATGATTTATGAAGAAGTGTCCTCTGCGCCTGCATACAGCCTGCAAGTCTGAACTCAAATGGTATATCCGCTTTTTTACCGCTTATTATCTTTTTAGCAATGTCATTGCCTGAGCGTGCTGACTTTCTCAGCCATTGATATGCTGCTTTCTTTTGACCGTCACGAAGCAGCATTAAACCATAAGCGAGCTGTCCACTGTTGTTGCCGTTTAAAGCGCACTGACGGAAGCACTTTTCAGCCATTTCGTTTTTATTTTCAGACAGATACACTTTTCCAAGAATATACTGTGCATTTGGATCGTTGTATTCAAACGCAGAACGCTTAAGGTATTCTTTAGCTTTTGTATTATTGAATGAGCTATAGTATTTGCCCAGAGTGTATATCGCAGGCTCAAAGTCCTTATCGGCGGCTGATGAAATGTAGCGTATTCCTTTTGAAACTTCTGTTGATTTTCTGCTATCAAGAAGAATTTTTCCTGCAGCATACATTCCGTAAACATTATCCTTGTCTGCGGCTTTGATGAAATACTGCAATGCTTTTCTTTTGTCCTGAAATGAAAGATACAATTTACCAAGGCGGTACGCTGCTAATCCCATAACATCATCTTTATGCTCAGCAGCGTGTATGAGGTGCTTTTCTGCCAGAGCATTGTCATTGAATTGCTCCTGATAGAGTTTTCCGAGAGTGTATGCTGCATAGTAATTATCCTTTGCTGCGGAACGTTCCAAGTATGATGCCGCCTTGTCATATCTCTCTTGTGAAAGATACAGCTTGCCAAGACTATATTCACACAATCCTGCTTTATCCTGTGTGTTTTCAGCACCCTTTATCAGAACTTTTTCAGCCTTTTGAAGATCTTTATTGCTGTCGCTCTGATAGAGCTTACCGAGCATATATTGTGCTTTATAGTTATTGGAGTCCGCCGAGAGCAGCAGATATTTTTCAGCACATTCAAGGTCTATATCCGTTCCTTTGCCATTCAGATACATCATACCTATCTTGTAGCTGATATTATCGTCATGGTTTTTAGTGAATACTTTCTCTAAACCTGTTAAAGCTTCAGCGTAAAAATTATGCGCACTCGTTAGGTCTTTTTCTACTCCTTGTCCCAGTTCATAAGCTTGTCCTACGGCATAACTTGCGAACGGCATTCCGCCTTTACTGCTTAGTGAGCGCATATAATAGTCAAATGCTTTGGCATAGTCTGTTTCAACACCAGAGCCGTATTTGTATATGTTACCGAGAGCAAAAAAAGCATATTTGTTTTCAGACAGCTTATAATGCTCTATAGCTGAGCTATAGTCTTGAGTAACGCCAAGCCCATATTCGTACATTTTACCTATACGATAGTTGAGATAGGATTTTGTCCAATTATCACGTTTGTCATCACTCATGCTTACTATGGACAGCAGCTTGTGAAAATCCTCAAAGGCTTTGCTGTAATATTGCTGACTTAGTGTATCGCCGTCATTGGATTTTAGCATTTGGCTGTCATAAAGCTTGCCTATGTCATATGTTGCGATAATATTTCCGCTTTTGCTTTCTATTGAGAGTATTTCAAAAGCTTTTTCGGGGTCTTTCTTTATGACTTCTGATTTGTTCTGTTCATTTCCGTACATATAGTCGAGGGCAAGCTTATAGTTCTTGCTCCAATCTATGCGTAGACGTTCCACTGCCTGATCGCTTTTATCATTTTCAGACAGATACGCTTCAGGCTCTTGCGGAAAAATATCCGTGCTGTAGTCAGGAGCATTTGGTTCATACAACTCATCATAATTTCTTGAAGATAGGTACATTTCCAAATCATCAGGGATATCAGAGTTTTCTAAAGAGTCATAAGGCATAGCATCCTCTAAATCATCTTTTTTATTTTCAGACAGATACACATTTGATTTCTGCGAGGAAATACCGTTGTTGTAGTCAGGCTCATTTTTCTCAGAAAAGCCTTCGCTTTCTTTTTCAGACAGATACGTTTTCGTTTTTGGAAAGTAAGAAGTATTATCAAGATCTATATGGGAATGCAGATCCTCAGGTGGTTCAATATTGACATTCTTTGTGTTGTAGTATTCACGGCAGATAGAAAGAAATGAGTTTCCTACTCTGGAGTAAAAACCTGACGGATCGTGAAGCTGATGTTCTTTATACTCAGCCCACCTTGAATTTTGTCCGTATCTGTTTCGGAACATTGCTTGTGTGCTGTCGAGCTTATGAAGATATGTGTCAAACATTATTTGCAAAGTTTGATTTTCTGATATGACAGATCTGATACAACTGTCAATCTCGTTTTTTGTCACATCATTTTGTTTTGCATACCACCACTGCTTGCCGCTGTTTTTTAGGTCATCAGGAAGCTTATCGATAAGTGCGTTTATTTTTTGAATACTGCTTGCAAACTCGGACTTGATATGAGGTGCAAGCACGTTTCTTTGAAATTCAGTAAGGTTAGCAGCGGCGGCACTTTTGTCAATGAAGTGCGTCATTTCAGTTTTCAAAGCGTTGAAAGCTTTCTGCTCGATATCGTCTTGACCTTTGTTTTTGTATGTAATGCGTCTATCTTCAAGTCGGTGATATTCAAGAAGCTGATAATGGATATGTACATTACCTGTATTGACGTGAATGCTGCCGACCCAGTAGCAGTTACTTGCATCCAACTTTTCTGATTTGTCTATCATTTTGTTAATGCCTTTTCGTGCGGCTTCAATAAGTGCCTGGCGGTTGAGCTGATTGCCGACTATAAAATTATTCTGCCGCAGATATGCGTTATCAAATGAGATAACTCCTGCATATTTCGGACAGCCCTCAGAGCGGCTGACAGCTTCAAGCTGACGTATCTTGTCTATATCGGCAGGAGTCAGACTATCTTGTGTGCTTGTGAAAGCACCTAATGAGCGTTCAGCTTTTATGTTTTGAGCCTGACTTTTCTCGTTTGGCACAAATTCTGAATATACATACTCCATTTCGTTGGCGTGTTTGTTCGGCTCAAAAGCTTCAGGGCGGAGCATATAGTCCAGAAAATCGAATATCTTGTTGCCACCGTCACCGCTTATTCGCCACTTGTATACGAATTTGCATTTGTGAAATATTCCTGGTGTCATTATTAGTCACTCTGTTCGTCTTGCAGGGAGTCTGCACCCTTATCAACTGAGCGCTGATGTACGATGCTCTTGTAGTTGTCATTTGATCGTGACATGACGTCATGCGGTTCGCTGTCACTCAGACGCTTGTCAGCTGAGTGGAATTCCTGCACTTCGTAGAAGTGCAGAAGCGTATTAATTCCGTCACGTTCCTGATATATCATGCTGTTATTTTCTTTTGCAATCGTCAGCAGCTTCTCAATGTTATCTTGAATGTTTTTCAAACATTCATCGTTTGGTGTTTGTTTGATGTTATTGTAGGCACTGTCTATAAGAAACGCAAGACAATTGCTGTATGTTTTAATTCCGTTCAGCTCCATTATCTTTAAAAACCTTTGATAATGTAGTTCTGAAAAAGACAGCAGCTTATTGATAGGTTTGCTTTTCATTTTTTCATCCAACCTTTCCGTGTAGTTTGATTTTATTTTGTGATATCTAAGTTAGAGGTGTGGGTCAAGAGCATAAAGGCGTGACCCCCACGCCTTTTGGAAAGCTCGGTAGAACCGAGCTTTCAGATGGGGTACATTGACCCCCATCGGGTCTTTTCCTATATACGATTTATATACGATTTTTTGTAT
>OHEL01001387.1_pt1 | contig 10441 bp, 3 predicted proteins | sample 1567251 | NCBI WGS metagenome assembly OHEL01 (sample SAMEA3879601, study PRJEB24766) | human gut metagenome | biome: human-associated habitat; feature: feces | place: USA | collected 1985/1987
ATCTGCTGACCCGCCTGGAGATGTATTGGAACGATTCGGGATGGGAAACGGCCCTGGGCGAAGCCTGGAACGGCACGCGCAGCCGTTCGTACATCGGGCTGACCTATGACAACAAACTCGGTGTCGCCGCCGTGTCCGAGGGGACGGGAACCTGCCAGGCTGCGTGGCTGCTCTACAAGATGGGCTGGAAAGACGTGTTCTACGTGGCCGGAAGCAACTACCTGGATGACGGTTTCACGCCGACGCTCAAGGTGGGCGGAAACGTCGTCGTGGGAAAGGCCGACCAGGCCGCGCAATATGCAATCGCCATAGATGTCAAACAGTAACAACTCGCAAATCATGAAGCAAACCATATATCTGATCGCCGTCTGCCTGATGTTCCCGGCTTTTGCACTTGCCGCCGGCGCGGGAGAGCCGGATGCGGCGGGCTTGCAGGCCATCCAGGGCGGCAGCCGGTCGGTAACGTATAAGGGCCGTGTGGTCGACGAAAGAAGTTCCGTACCGCTCGCCGGTGTCGCCATTGTTGTCAAGGACGCCCCGCAAATCGGTATGACGACCAACTCCGAGGGTGAATTCCGGATCACGATTCCCGTCCGCTATCAACCGCTCGTGTCGGTTTCCTATATTGGCTACCAGCCCCGGGAGTCGGTGCTCGTGGCTGCGGCGGACAATGAAATCCGCCTGAAGGAAGAGGCGCAGGCGCTGGAGGAGGTGCAGGTCATCGCCTACGGGCAACAGAAAAAGGTGTCGGTGACGGGCGCCATCGCCTCGATCAATACCAAAGACCTGCTCAAGTCACCGAGCGGCAGTGCCGGCAGTGCCCTTGCGGGGGCCGTGACAGGCATTTCGTCGGTACAGATTTCCGGACAGCCCGGTGCCGAAGACCCCGACATTTATGTCCGCGGTACGGGATCGCTTTCGAACGAGGCGTCGAAGCCGCTTATCCTGGTGGACGGTGTCGAGCGTTCGTTTTTCCAGATGGACTCGCACGAGATCGAGAGTGTGACCGTCCTCAAGGATGCATCGTCGACGGCCGTATTCGGGGTTCGCGGCGCCAATGGTGTCATTCTGGTCACGACGCGGCGCGGTACGAAGGGCAAGCCACAGATTTCATGGAACTCGACCTTCGGACTGACTCAGTCGCTGCGACACCTGACCGGTGTCGACAGTTATACTTACGCTACGCTCTATTCCGAGGCCCAGCGCTCCGACAATCCCGGCATTAAGGATGACCAGCTCACCTTTTCGCCGTTCGTAACGGAAATGTTCCGCACGAAGGCCGATCCGATCATGTTCCCGGATGTGGACTGGAGCAAATACATCTTCAAGAACGTCGCCTGGCAGACACAACATAATGCGACCCTGTCGGGCGGCGGCGACCGCATCCGCTATTTCGTGTCGTTGGGTTACCTGGATCAGGACGGCATGATGAAGCGTTTCGACGAGAGTTATGACCCGAATTACAATTATCAGCGCTTTAACTACCGCTCGAACATCGACGTAGACATTACGAATACGACTCAGTTGAAAGTCAATATCGGCGGGCGCGTGAGCGACAAACGCGAACCGCTGACCTATTCGCTCTGGCAGAATATCATGTGGTGTACGCCGTTCGCAAGTCCGGGTTTCGTCGACGGGAAGTACATCTACAATTACAAGAACAACTACATCCCGCTTACGGAACTCACGAGCGGGCTGGACTGCTACTACAACTGGGGTTACCGCAAAACGACCCAGAATGAACTGAACCTCGACCTTGCGCTTTCCCAGAACCTCGATGTGATTACCAAGGGATTGACCCTCAATGTGAAAGGAGCATACAATACCTCTTACTACCTGGCGACCAAACGCGCCCCGACCGGTACGAACAGTTCCTATACGCCGATTTATCTGGGGACGATCACCCAACCCGGAATGGATGTCTCAGACCCGAGGTTCGACAATACGATCGTCTACCAGACCGACGGCGTGACGGGTATGCGAGCCGATGACCTATGGTGAGGACGGGTCGGGCAAATCACGCAACTGGTATATAGAGGCGAGCCTCGGCTACCAGCGTACGTTCGGTGACCACGCGGTGTCGGCACTGCTGCTTTACAACCAGTCGAAGACCTACTACCCGGGTCAGTATACCGACATCCCAACCGCCTATGTGGGTTATGTGGGGCGTTTGACCTATGCTTACAAGAACCGCTATCTGGTCGATTTCAACGCCGGTTACAACGGCTCCGAGAATTTCGCCCCGAAGAAGCGCTACGGGTTCTTCCCTGCAGGTTCCGTGGGTTGGATCGTCTCCGAGGAGAATTTCATGAAGAACCAGCAAACCGTCGACTTCCTGAAGCTGAGGGCCTCGTTCGGACTGGTCGGGAACGACAAGTACAGCGGTGCCCGTTTCCTCTACCTCGACGGCTCGTGGACGGGCAACCATGCCGTATGGCAGAACGGCTACGGCAGCTACCAGTTCGGTATGGGCGGAAGTATGACGATGCTGCCCGATGCGGTCGAAAATACGGTCGGGAACTCCGAGGTGACGTGGGAAAAAGTACGCAAGCAGAACTATGGCATCGACCTCAAAATGTTCGGTGCGCGCCTCAGCCTGACGGCCGACTACTTCTTCGAACACCGCTACGACATTCTTTCGACCCGCAATACGCTGCCGTCGATCGTCGCCATCGAGCTGCCGCTGATCAATCTGGGAGAGGTCGATAACCGGGGCTATGAAATCTCACTGGGCTGGAATTCGCGTACCGAGAAGATCGACTGGTGGGTACAGGGCAACGTCTCCTACTCGAAGAACAAGATTATTTTTATGGACGAAGTCATGCCCAACTATCCGTGGATGGCTCAGACCGGACGCAGCACGGGACTGAACTACGGGTACAGGTTCGACCGTTTCCTGCAAGCCGATGACTTCGATGCCGACGGGGCCCTGAAGACCGACGGCGAGGGGAAGCCGCTGCTACCCGTCATGTCGCTGGGATCACCCCGCCCAGGCGACGCGCTCTTTAAAGACCTCAACGGGGACGGCAAGATCGACGGCAACGACAAGACCTACTTCGGTTACAGTCAGCGTCCGGACTACGTGCTCGGCCTGCTGGGCGGATTCCGGTACAAGAATTTCGAAATTTCGATGCAGTGGACGGCCGGCCTGCCTGCCTCGCGTATGCTCAGCGGCGAATACCGTAATGCTTTCGGCAGTACAAACGGCCGTGCGCTGCTCAAATTCCTGGCCGACGGGCGTTGGACGCCCGAGAACCCCGATGCGCGTTTTCCACGGCTGACCTTCCTCAACAAGTCGCACTACCTGGAGGATTCCGACCTGTGGCTGATGGACGGCTCGTACCTGCGGCTGAAGGTTGCCGAAATAGGTTATACGTTCAGGGATATTCCGGCATTCCGGAAGGTCGGCGTCAAGTCGCTGAAGGTTTATTTCAGCGGGTACAACCTGTTGACGCTTTTCTCGGATCTCAACGACATCGATATCGACCCCGAGGGGGCGACGAGCGGTTCGAATATCGATTCCTACCCGAACGTGCGCATTTTCAACTTCGGTGTTAACATCACATTCTAATCGACACTCCACTATGAAAAAGACGATAATATCCATTCTGATCTTGGGCGGTTTCGTGTCGGGACTGACCAATTGCAGCGACCTGAAATTCGGGGACGGGTTCCTGGAGAAAGCGCCCGGCGGCGATGTGACCGTCGACACGATCTTCTCGTCGAAGCTCTATGCCGACCGGGCCCTCAATTCGGCCTATGCCACGTTGCGCTGCGGGCTCACGATGCACAATCCCAGCGTTAACGGCGGGTCGTACGAACACCAGAATGCCGGTAACAAACTGGCATGGGACAACCTCGATGCCCTGACCGATATCATCAGCACGCATTGTTCGTGGGGCGGCGTTTACAGCATGTATTACGGGGGCGCATACGACGCCGAGACCGAGAATGAGTCGAGTGGTACGAAGATGGGGTTTAACCCCGAGCAGGACGTGACGTGGACGGGTATCCGCAAGGCGTTCCTCTACATCGAGAATGTTGACCGTGTGCCCGATATGAGCGAGGCGGAAAAGATTCGGCGCAAGGGCGAGGCCCGAATGGTCATTGCGTGCCAGTACCACGAATTGCTGCGCCACTTCGGTGGGGTTCCCCTGCTCAAGACAGCCGTCGAGGCGGGTAAGGAGGCCGATATAGACTATTCGCGCCGGACTTTCGAAGAGACGGTCGAATACATCGTCGCGCTGTGCGAACAGGCTGCCCGGGAGCTCCCATGGACGGTCGACCCGGCCGATGACGGGCGTTTTACGAAAGCTTCGGCGCTGGCGCTCAAGATTCGTGTGCTGCTCTATGCGGCCAGCCCCTTGTTCAATGCGAACCAGCCTTATGCCGAGCCGCAACAACCGGTACTGGGCAATATCGGCAAGATCGCCGAGGAGAGTGTCCGTAAAGTGGCATGGTACGGCAATTACGATGCCCAGCGCTGGAACCGCGTGGTTACGGCTTGCGAAGAGTTCATCACGGAGAATGCCAACAACGGCAATCCCTATAAACTCGTCGAGGCGACCGAAAAGACGGCCGAAGGTTACGGAAAGGCATTCGGTGCATGCTATGCAGACCGTTACAACGGCGAAATACTGATTGCCACCGGGCGGTCGAAGCGTACCTACGGCGATACTTACCATGCCTATTACTTCGGCATTTCGACCGATTTCAACGGCGCGAACGCCCAGGGGTACGGCGGTGGCTGCGTGACGCTTAACTATGTCGATAAATTCCCTTTCTCGAACGGGGAACCGGCGCCTTATGCCGAATGGATCCGGACGCACAATTCGGCCGGAACGGTGACGGACAATCCTTTCTCGAACCGGGATCCGCGCCTCTACCAGTCGGTGATGGTGCCCGGCGGCCCGTTCCGCGACCGTGTGGCCCAGATGTGGGAAGGCGGTGGCAGCGAGGATTTGGTGAACTATGCCAAGGATCGGGCCGCAACGGGTTTCTGCAACCGTAAATACCTCTGGGACTATAACCGTGCGACGTTCTACGACAAACCGATGAACTATTCCTATATGCGCCTGGCCGAGGTTTACCTGGCCTATGCCGAGGCACTGAACGAGACGGGGCGCAAGGACGAGGCCTGCAAGTGGCTCGACAAAACCCGCAACCGCGTGGGGCTGCCCTCCATGACCGACGAATTGCTGCACCGCCTGCACCGCGACAAGGTGCTGCCGTCCTATCCCGAATGTGCGCTTGCCGGGGATGCCGAGCTGCGCGAGGAGATACTCGACGAGCGGGCCCGGGAATTCGCCTTCGAGGAGATTCGTTGGTTCGACATCGTGCGCTGGAAACGTGCCGATATTTTCCGGCAGACGCTTTACGGGATCAGGGTGACGATCCTGGACGGAACGGATTCCTCGAATTTCCGGTTCAATTTCTCTGAGCCGGTTCCCGAAACCGACCGCGCCTGGAAGAACAGCTTTGATCCGAAGTGGTATCTGAGTGCCTTTCCTTCGAACGAAGTCAACAAGGGGTACGGCCTGACTCAGAATGCCGGATGGTAGACATACATGGTTAAACAAACAGAGAGCATACAATGAAAAAGATATCAATCATACTGCTGTTCCTGACTGCCGTTTGCCCGCTGGCACAGGCGCAGCGCGTCAAGGTGTATGTGACCGATGCATGGGACAAGCCGCTGGGCGAGGTTGCCGTGACGCTCGGCCGCGGGCGAACCCCCGTGGCGGTTACGGGCGCCGACGGCATGGCCGAGGTCGATGCCGGGGAGGGTGACCGCATGACGCTTACCCTTCTGAACCGCATGAGCCGCACGGTAGCCGTCAGCGGTGGCGAGATGCATATCCGTCTGACGGACGATGACGTGCTGTTCGACGTGGGCTATGACGAGCGCATCCGCAAAGGCTCCGCGTCGGCATCGCTCGCCGGCGCTACGGCACGTGAGATCGAAGCGGGCGGCCGTACCGACCTGATGAGCAACCTTTACGGCCTGATTCCGGGACTTGGCGTGCGCCAGGGCGAGAACCTGCCGTGGGACTCGGCGCCCGACCTGAATGTGCGCGGCGTCGGTTCGTTCGGCGGGAACAGTGTGGTCGTACTGGTCGACGGCATCGAACGCGATGCGGCCTGCCTGGATCGGGAGGAAGTGGAGCACATCACCGTGCTGAAGGACGCCGCATCGCTGGCACTCTACGGTAACCGGGGCGCCGACGGTATCGTCGCCATTACGACCCGGCGCGGCGGCGACCACGGCCTGCGTACCCGTATCGACTACAATTTCAGTGTGCAGACCCCGTTCCGGATTCCCGATATGGCCGATGCCGCGACCTATGCGACGGCTGTCAACGAGGCGTTGGAAAACGACGGGCTCGCACCCCGCTATACGCAGCGCGACATCCGTTCGATGGTGCGGGGGGAGCGCACCGATGTACTGCCCAATGTCGACTGGCGGAAGGCCGTGCTCCGCAATGCGGGTTTCAACCACGACCTGAATCTCTCGTTCGACGGGAGCGGCGGCAGTATGCGCTATTTCGTGCTGGCCAACTACAACTCCAACCGCGGGTTCCTGGATAATACCGACCTGAACGACGGCTATTCGACCCAGGTCGAGATGTACTCCCTCAAGCTGCGTTCGAATCTCGAGGCCGCGATCACGAAAACCACGACTGCACGGATGAACCTGATGGGGCGGCTGATGCAATACCAACTGCCAAATGCGGGCGTCGCGCTCGACGATATGTACGACACGCCGTCGGCAGCGTTCCCGATCCGGGTTCCCGGCGGGGGCTGGGCCCGCAGCCAGCTGTTCGCCAATCCCCTGGCCGACAAGACCGCGGGCGGGTACAACACGCTGCTGCAACGTACGCTGTTCGCCGACCTGACGATCGATCAGGACTTGTCGGCACTAACCCCGGGACTTTCGGTACAGGTGCGTGTCGCCTATGACAATTCCGCGGAGATTACCGATGCGCACTCACGCAAATACGCCTATTCGAATACCTCGACGGTCTTCGATGCGGACGGCAATGCCGCTTCCCTGGCATTCGTTCCGCAGGGGAACGATACCGAACTGGCATTCGACAGCTTCCTTTCCTATTCGGTCATGCGGGCGTCGGTGTGGGCCAAGGTGCTCTACGACCGTTCTTTCGGAAAACATACGGTGACGGGGCGCCTGATTTTCAGCGAGAACAAATCCCGTTACCGCGGAGCCAACAATACGTACATGTACCGTGACTATATTGCCAGCGCCGGCTACAATTACGACGACCGCTACGTGGTCAATGCCGTCGCTACTTACGGCGGGAGCAGCCGTATGCCCTACGGGGACAAGTACCGCTTCTATCCTGCCGTGTCGGGCGCATGGATCATCTCGAACGAGGCGTTCCTGCGTGACAGCCGTGTCGTCGACCTGCTGAAACTGCGCGCGTCGTTCGGCATTGTGGGTATGGACGCGCGATTGTCGTATGACATGGACAAGCAGTTCAACGGCCCGGGCAACAGTTATATTTTTGCCGGGATCACTTCGTCGAACAGCCTCGCGCAAGGGGCGTTGCCGTCTGCGGGGATCGAACCCGAACGCGACTATAAAACCAATGTCGGGTTGGAACTCAGCCTGCTGGGAAGCCTGAGCGTCGAGGTGGATTTCTTCCGCAACATGCGTCATAACATCCGGACGTCGGCCGCGGGTACCGTTTCCAGCGTGCTGGGAGTCGGCGTGCCCGACGTCTTTACCGGTAAGGTGCGCAACTATGGCGGGGAATTGGCGGTGGGATGGCGCCGCCGCACAGGCGACTTCGGATATGCCGTGCGGGGGAATATCGCCTATGCCCGCAATAAGATACTCAACAAGGAAGAGGAATACAAACCTTTTGACTATATGCGTATTACAGGGCAGCCGGTAGGGACGTTCTACGGATTGGTGGCCGATGGGATGTACCAGGACGGCGATTTCAATGCCGACGGTTCGCTCCGGGAGGGGCTTCCGGTCTCCTCGTACCAGAATACGGTACGCCCGGGCGACGTGAAATACCGCGACCTGAACCGGGACGGCAGGATCGACGACTACGATCGCACCTACCAGCTCTATGCCGCGGTGCCCGAGATTTATTACGGCTTCAGCGTCGAGCTGAAATACAGGGGCTTCGGTGTCAGCGCCTATTTCCAGGGTGTCGCCCATTCGACGCTGGAGACGACGCTGTCGAGCATCTACCAGCCGCTGTACGGCAACGACCGCAACGTTTCGGAGTACTATATGGAGCACCGCTGGTCACGCTTCAATACCGAAGGCCGCTATCCGCGCCTGACCACATTGGCAAACGGGAATAACTACACGCAAAGTTCACTATGGACGGAAAACGGCAATTTCCTGAAATTGCGTACATTGCAGGCTTACTACAAATTGCCGTCGAAGATTGCCCGCAAACTGCGTATGCGCGAATGCAGCTTCTATTTCCGCGGCCTGAACCTTTTCTCGGCCGACCATGTCGGTATTCTCGATCCGGAATACGTCAGCACGGGGTATCCCTCGTCACGCAGCTACCAGATCGGCCTGAATGTCATATTCTAAATACGCCACAACGATGAAAAAATACCTGATCCTATTAGCCGGATGCACGCTCCTGATGGCTGCGTGCAGCGATTTCCTGGAACTCGACGAGTCGGTGTACCAGACGACGAAATATCAATTCTCGACCTTCGACCGCGTGAAGCAGAGTGCGACGAACGTCTACTCGTATGTGCAGGAAGGGTTGCTGGATGTCGAAGGTACGATGATCGACGCTGCGACCGACGATGCGGTATACGCCTGGTCTACGGGCGGTATCAAACGCTTTTACGACGGGAGCTGGAACGGTACGAATCTGATCGACGACCGCTGGGCTTCGCTCTATTCGGCTATTGCCGCGGCCAACTATTTCCTCGACAACTGCCCGGATGATTTTCCCGAGGCACAGTATCAGGACAATTACAAGACGAATCTGGCGGAGCTCAAGAACTATCCGTTCGAAGTGAGGGCCCTGCGTGCCTATTTCCATTTCGAATTGCTCCGGCGCTATAACCGGATCGTGATCGGTGACCGTTCGTTCACGATGCAGGAGGTCAATACGCTCGTTCCGGTCTCGTACGACGATGCCGCCGGATGGATCGTCTCGGAATGCGATGCCGTAATCCCGTCGTTGCCCAAGACCTATCTGGGGACGGAAAAGGGTGAAGTCGCCCGTGTGACAAAGGGCATGGCGATGGCGCTCAAGGCGCGTATGCTGCTATATGCCGCCAGTCCGCTCAACAACCCCGGCGGTGATGCAGGCCGTTACCTGGAAGCCGCGGCCGCGGCCAAGGAGCTCATAGATGCCGGTATTTACAAGCTTGTCAGCGAGGAAACCACGAACAATGCCGATGCGCAGGGACTGATCTTCGGCAAGTGGTGCCCGGTGAGCAGCGATTTCGAGGCGGCCAATTTCCCGGTAGGCTTCGAAGGCGGGAATTCGGGCGTCTGCCCGTCGCAGAACCTCGCCGAGGCATTCGATATGGCGACGGGCGAACCGTTCGACTGGAACGACGAGTCGATGCGGTCGCGGATGTTCATTGCGTCGGCACGCGATCCGCGCTTTGCCAGGACGCTGATATACAACGGGGCGACGTTCAAGGGACAGCCCGTCCAGTCGTATGTCGGCGGCCGTAATGGCCGGCCGCTCGACGGTGCTACACCGACTTCGTACTACCTGCGCAAACACATTGTCGAGGCGACGAGTTTCGTGACGGGCAGCGAGATGAGTTATCAGCACATCTTTCCCTTCTTCCGTTATGCCGAGGTGTTGCTGAACTATGCCGAGGCATTGGCTGCCGCTACGCAGAACCCCGATTTTACGGGCATGAAGGGGGAGGTGGAGTATACGCTCTCACCACGCGAGGCGCTCAATGCAGTCCGTGCCCGGTACAATATGCCGGGGATTACGGAAACGGATTATGCGGCCTTCGTGAAGCGTCTGCGCAACGAGCGTCGTGTGGAACTGGCCTTCGAGGGGCATCGTTTCTGGGACATCCGCCGCTGGAAGATCGCCGAAGAGTGCCTGCGCCCCATCCCGAAGGCCTGGAACATCGAGGGCGACACGCCCGAGAAGTTCTACAAGCTGGTCGACATGAAGGAGAACGACACGCGCATCTTCACCACGCCGAAACACTACTGGCTGGCGATCCCCAACTCGCAGCTCAACATCAACGGCCAGCTGGTTCAGAATCCGGGTTATTAACCATTAGCGAAAAGAAACGACCATGAAAAAGCTATTTTTAGCGCTCGCGCTGTCGGCGGCAGCTTGCCTGGCCGGGTGCTCCGACAACGAAGAGATCGGATACGACATCGGCTCGAAAGTGCTGATCCCGAAAAACGGCCTGCAACAGGTCGCCCTGACGGCCGATGCCGCAGCGATCG
>OHEL01001402.1_pt1 | contig 10339 bp, 11 predicted proteins | sample 1567251 | NCBI WGS metagenome assembly OHEL01 (sample SAMEA3879601, study PRJEB24766) | human gut metagenome | biome: human-associated habitat; feature: feces | place: USA | collected 1985/1987
ATGTTTTAAATGGTAATTGATTTTCACGTTCACGCCTTTAATCCAAAGGTAGCGGAAAAGGCCGTTGAAAAGCTTCAGGCTTGCAGTGGAATAACTCCTTTCACAAGAGGCACTGCAGAGGAAACCATACAGCGTTTTGACGAATGGGGCATTGACAAGGGCGTGCTGTTATCAGTGGCAACAAAGCCTACTCAGCAGAGAGTTATAAACGATTGGTGTGCTGAACAAGACGGCGGAAGATTTATAAGCTTCGGTGGAATACACCCTGACGCTGATGACTATGAGCAGGAGATAGCCCACATAAAGAAGCTTGGACTTCACGGCATAAAGCTTCACCCTGATTATCAGGGCTTTATGATAGATGATGAGCGCATGGACAAGATATATGATGCCATTGAAAGAGCCGACCTGCCTGTTATATTCCATTCGGGCTATGACTGCGTTTCCCCTGACCTTATCCACTCCACACCTGAGAGGGCGCTGAACATGATAAAAAAGCACCCTAAGCTCAAGGTCATTCTTGCACATCTTGGTGCAAACATGATGTGGGAGCAGGTGCGTGACGTTTTGGCAGGAGTTGACGGTGAAGTTTATTTCGACACCGCTTTCACAAGTATGTGTCCTGACGAGCTTATGCAGGCTATCGTTGAAAAGCATGGGGCTGACAGGATACTTTTTGCAAGCGACTGCCCTTGGGACAGTTCCTACCTTATAAAAGAAAAGATACTGCGCTTGAACATTTCCGAGGATAACAAAGATAAAATTCTCGGTGGCAACGCAGAAAGACTTCTTGGCTTAAAATAAAATTGTGTAAATTCTGAAAAGAGGATATAAAAAAATGAGATCAAAACTGCTTGCGGCTGTGCTGGCTTGTTCTGCGGTTTTCGGGCTTGCGTCATGTGGGGCAATGCTTCCAGAAAGCTCCTCCGAAACGGAGACCACCACGGGTACTGCCGCCCAGAGAGTTATAGAGACCACAAAGACCGCAACAATGGGCGACGATTATGATGAGGACGATGAGGATTACGAGGGCTACACCACCACCACTTCTGTGACGGCAGGCACACTTGAAAACCCTGACGTGAGCATTGACGAAGGCTACGACCCTGACATAATCGCAACGGCAACAAAGAGGACGACCACCACCACAACCACAACATCTGCCGAAACAAAGGCGACTAAAAAAACCACCACCACAAAGTTCAAAAAGGACGCACTTTTCCCTTTGGGTGATGATGTGAAATACCCTGATTCTATCCCATTTCTTGTAAAGTCAGACACCTCTTATCTTAATCTCAGATACGGTCCGTCAAAGAAATATGACGTGATAGAAAAGATACCTGACGGCAAGACCATAAACGGCTATGGTGAGAGAACAGACGGCGACGGAAACATATGGGTATATGTAAAATATAACAATAAAAGCGGCTGGGTAATGAAAGAGCTTCTCAGCGGCACTGAATAAACGGAGGACAAATAATGGACAGCTTCAAGGAACAGATAGTTCGCAAGATTCCCACAAAGAACGATAAGATACAGAAAATTTTCATCATGATAGCAAGCGTGGCACTTGCCGCACTGTGCTTTATCTTCCCTTTCGGCACGCAGTTTTCTGTAATAGGCATTTTTCTTGCCGCCGCCGCACTTTATGGCGGTTATTATCTTACAACAAAACTCGATGTGGAGTATGAATACATTTTCACAAACGGAGAAATAGACGTTGACAAGATAACGGCTCAGCGTTCAAGAAAACGCCTTATCACATTCCGTTGCGGCAGTGCGACAGATTTCGGCATTGCTGACGAGAATTTCTCTGTACCTGAGGGCGCAACACAGGTCCTTGCCTGCGCTTGTGACGATAGCCTTACAGACTACTACATAACATTCAACCACAAAAATCTCGGGCTTACAACTGTTATTTTCACACCAGATGACGATATGCTGGCACTTATGAAGCCTGCGCTTCCGAGAACACTGAGGAAATAAAAATGAAAATATTTGTCGGAACTGATCTTATTGAGATCGAACGCATAAAAAAAAGCTGTCAGAGCCGACGTTTCTGTGAAAGGGTTTACTCCGAAAAGGAGCTGACCCTTTTTTCACAGAAGAAAAACCCATACGAATCCATGGCGGCGAATTGGGCGGCTAAGGAAAGCTTCGCAAAGGCTTTAGGCACTGGGGTCGAGGGCTTCGCCTTGGCTGCCCTTATCTGGAGCTTACGGGGAATGCGCTTTTGGCGGCTGAAAAGAGGGGGCTGACCTTTGCGGTGTCACTTTCCCACATCAAGGATATCGCTTCGGCAGTGGTGATAGCTTATGAAAAGGAGGATAAAAATGGATAGGATATTAACAGTGGAACAAATGACATTTTGCGAGCATGAGGCTGAAAAATATGGCGTGAGCCTTGCTCAGCTCATGGACAATGCGGCGGCACAGCTTGCGGAGGTCATTGCGAGCAACTCGTCTGCGTCCTCAAAGATAGTGCTTCTTATTGGCAAGGGAAACAATGGCGGTGACGGACTTGTGGCGGCAAATTTACTTGCGGAACAAGGCCTCAAGCCAACGGTGGTCCTATGCTGTGGTGAGCCTGACACTGACCTCTCCTCGGCAGCGTATGCTAGGCTTGATAAGAGCGTAGAGGTGCTGAAAGCTGAAAATGCGCTGGATTTTATCGAGGGTGCAGATGTGCTTGTGGACTGCATTTTCGGAACGGGTTTTCATGGCAGTTTGCGTGAAAATATCCTGCCAGTGTTCAGAGCTTGTGAAAAATGTGAAGGCATGAAGATAGCCTGCGACCTGCCGTCGGGAGTCAATGCACGGAATGGTCAGGCTGACAAGCTGTCGTTCAAGGCTGACGTGACAGTGACCTTTCATCGTGGCAAGCTGGGTCTTTATTTACAGCCTGCGGTGGACTTTTGCGGTGAAATTCTGGTAAAAGATATCGGTATTGACGAGCGTTGCGAGAATACCCTATACCCTGTCATAACGCCTTTTGACGTGGTAAAAGCTAGGGCGGCACTGCCTTTTAGACCTGCTGACGGACACAAGGGCACGTTCGGCAAGGTGGTGAGCGTGGCAGGCTCGGAGAGCTATATAGGTGCGGCAGGACTTTCAGCAATGGCGGCAATGCGAACAGGCGTGGGGCTTTTTGAGCTTTGCACTGCAAAAAGCGTAGTCAACTCCCTGTCGGCTGGTATGTATGAATGTACATACTCGGCAATGAAAACCGACAAGGACGGCTTTATGGTGGCTGAAAATGCGGAGACGATACTGAAAAAGTGCGAAAAGGCAAGCTGTTTGCTGATAGGCTGTGGGCTTGGTCACACGGCTGAAACGGAAAAGCTGGTGGCGGAGCTTATAGAAAAAGCGGAGATACCCATAGTTTTGGATGCTGACGGAATAAATTCACTTTGTCCGAATATAGATGTACTGTTGAAGAAGAAAAGTACAGTTATCCTCACCCCTCACCCTGCGGAGCTTGCAAGGCTTTGTGGCGTGACGGTGGGCGAGGTCATGTCGGACAGACTTGGATCTGCATATAGGCTGTCAGAAAAATATGGTGTGACAGTGCTTGCGAAGTCGGCTGACACCTTTGCTGTGGACGGTGGAAAAGTTTATCTTTGCACCGAAGGCACAACTGCGCTTGCAAAGGGTGGCTCAGGGGATATGCTTGCAGGCATTGTTTCCTCCTATGTGGCTCAGGGGTGCGATGCTCTCGATGCGGCGGCACTTGGGTCGTTCACACTTGGCTCGACGGCTCTACTTGCAGGATACAAAAGATCTGAGCGTGGAATCATTGCAAGAGATGTTATTGACGCTTTGCCACGATTTTTGTATGACCTTGAAAACGCCGACTAGGCTGTACTAAAAACAAAGACCTTCTTCTTATGAAGAGGGTCTTTTTTAATGGAGGGCAAAATGAAAAGAACAAAGGCATTTTTTCTCACGATTTTGGCGGTAATGGGTTTATGCTCATGCGGTGAAAGCAGCGAAGTCAAACCCGTAAAGCTGGCAGAGGATTACAAGACCCCGGCTGAGTTCACCATTGACGGCACGGAATACGTCGCAAGCTTCACCCGTGAGGGCGCAGATATGTGGGAGTGTGAGATAACTGCGCCAGAAACTGTCAGCGGTATGGTTATAACCTGCTCAGGAGAAAGCGCACGACTTGAATACAAGGGTTTGACCTACGAAACTGACCGAGGGAACATACCCGAAAGCTCCGCTGTTACAATGACTGCCGCTGTGCTTGACAAGCTTATTTCGCAGAAAGGCGTGACGTATCTCAAAAATGACAAGGGAGACATCACTGCCACGGGACAGATAAAAGGGCAGGATTTTTCGGCTAAAATCAAAGGCGGAAAGGTAAAAAGCTTGAAGATATCAGGGGAGGTAAGCGTAAAATTCACATAAAAAAAGGTGCAGAGAAAATCTGCACCTTTCTTATGTATGGAAATGAATTATTTACCAAAGTTTGCGCAAGCGATAACGTTACCGTCCTCGTCCTCAAATCTGAGGTCAGCAATGTAGAAATCAGCCTGGTTTGGAATGCCCCATCTCATAAGTGAAACATACTGTGGTTCAGTTGAGTTTACAAATGTAGCGCCGTCCTTGATACCAGGTCTCATTGTAAGCTCATAGGAACCCCACTCAGAAGTCCACTCAGCCTCGCCGAAGTCATAGAGGTCGTTCCAACTGTTTTCACCATCACCTGTTGTAGGCTGTGTAACGAATGCACCCATGAAGTTACCAGGAACGAGTGATTTTGTGCCGTCGTCACCTGTGAACTCGCCAACTGCCTTTGTAACTACGTCAGCCTTGATAGTGAAGATCTTCTCAAGATCAGCCTCGTGACCCTCAAAGAACTTCTCCATGTGGAACTTGATCTTAGGGATCTTGTAGTTGCCCTGATCATCCTGATCGAGAGTCTCTACCTTGAGCATTGGAATACCTGCAAGCTCCTCAACAGAGAGATTTACATGAGACTCATCGTTCTCGTAATCCTTCTCAGCGAAAGGTTCAACGATAGAAGCAACGTCCATATCCTTCTTGAAATATACAGAAGCCTCCTCATAGTTCTTCAGAGTAGCTGGCATTTCGGAAATATCCTTTGCAGCCTCACCCTCAGACTCTGTGCCGGAAGCGGCTGTTGAATCAGCTGTTGACTCAGGAGCGGCTGTTGTTGTAGTAGCCTCTGTTGTTGTAGCAGCTGTAGTAGTTGTTGTAGTAGTTTTTGCCTCAGCCTTTGATGAAGAATCATCAGAGCTACCGCAAGAAGCGAACATAGCACTTGTAAGTGTAAGTGCAAGAGCGCAAGCTAAAAACTTTTTCATTTTAATAACCTCCGTTTAATTGTCATGCTATACACATAGCCTGACCTATATTTACTTCTGTATTATAACACAATCGTCACATATTTTCAATATACTATTTGCACAATTTAAGCACATGATTTCATATATTTTGCACAGAAATCGTTTACAAATTAGTGCAGGTTACACAAACGAACAAAAAAACAGAGCTTCCCGAATGACAGAAAGCTCTGTATAAATTCACTTATTCAAGTGTGTTATCTGCTAGAGATTACTTTCTCTTAGAAATAACGATAGCTGCACCAGCAAGTGCTACGCCAGCGAGTGCAAGACCAGCTGTTGCGCCTGTAGCTGCTACGTTGTCAGAAGCTGCTGCTGAAGAAGTAGCTGTTGTTGTTGTGCCAGACTTTGAAGATGTAGCTGCTGTTGAAGTAGCTGCTGCAGAAGACTTGTCGTCCTTCTTAGAATCGTCCTTCTTAGACTCTGTGCCTGAAGCTGTTGAATCAGTTCCAGAGCTTGACTCCTCAGCTACTGGCTTCTTCTGAACTTCCTTCTTGTCCTTGTTAGAACCAGCCTCGAAGAGAGCGTTGCCATCAGCACCAAGAACCTTTATGCCTACAACGTCGATGCCCTTAAGGTCTGCTGCCCAGTTGTTGATACCAACTGCTGCGTAATTATCAGCATCACCGTCTGTTGTTGCGAAAACAGGAGCGTCGCCGAGGTACTCAAGAACGTATGTGCCTTCCTCTTCTGTTGTGTAGCAGAGAGTATCCTTTGGCTTATCGTCCTCAACCCATGAGCCGCCAGCCCAGTCCTTAGCGTTCCAGCCACCAGACTTTGAGTTGAAGTTGATTGATCCGCCACCGCCGATCGTGTTCCAATCGTTGTTATCAACCTTGATTGTGAATGAAGCACCGTAAACAGTTCCAAGGTCAGCAATAGCATCCTTATTAGGCATATCTTCGTCCTTACCATTGAAGTATACAGCGAAGAGGTCATCCTGAGTCTGTCTAGCGATTTTAAGAAGGTCATCGCTTACGTTGAGCTTTGTGCCTGCTGCGGATGCTGGGATCATTGCCATAGAAGCTACGATAGCTGCTGCTGACATACCAGCGAGAATCTTAGAAATTTTCATCGTTAATCTCCTCCATATGAATATAGTTTTATGAATTGTCATTCAATTCTAGTCTTATTATAGCAGACTTTCTCCCTAAAATCAAGGGGTTTTCACTTTTTTTATTCCAAAAAGTGTTGAAATTTCTAACAATATTGTCACACTTCTTTTGTGCATTAATCACAGAAAACGTTATCATCTCTTATATTTTACAACAATTTCCCGTCCTATCTGTCATTAAATCTCTGCAAGAACTGCTTTGTTCTTTCGTTCTGGGTCTGACCGAAAACTTCCTCCGGAGTACCCTCCTCCACGATATAGCCGTCGTCCATAAAGATAACATGATTTGCCACATCACGGGCGAATGCCATTTCATGGGTGACGATGACCATGGTCATTTTCTCTTTTGCAAGCTCTTTTATTACCTTTAATATCTCCCCTGTAAGCTCAGGGTCAAGTGCGGAGGTCGGCTCGTCAAAGAAAAGTATCTGCGGTTTCAAAGCCAATGCTCTTGCGATAGATACACGCTGCTGCTGACCGCCTGAAAGCTCGCAGGGATAAGACTTGCCTTTAGTTTCGAGTCCCATTTTTTTCAGAAGCTCTTCGCAGTTGGCTTTTGCCTCGGCTTTTGGCTGTTTGAGCACATGGAGTGGCGCCTCCATTATATTCTGATTTACAGAAAAGTGCGGAAAAAGGTTGAAATTCTGGAACACAAGACCTATTTTCAGGCGGATATCCCTGAGGGTCTTAGAGGGTGCATACACTGCCTTGCCATTTTCTGTATGGAACATATTCACGTCGTCAACGTTTATCTCTCCGCCGTCTGCTTTTTCAAGCTGGTTTATACAGCGCAGAAGCGTTGATTTACCGCTTCCTGACGGACCTATTATTGCGACTACCTCGCCCACCTCAACGTTAAAAGAAATATCTTTGAGCACCCTAAGGCTGTCAAAGCTTTTAGAAATATTTTTCACTTCAAGAATAGCCATATGAGTTCTCCTTATTTATAATAGTCGAATTTCTTTTCGATAACGGCAAACGCCACCGTCACGATAGCGTTGAGTACGAAATAGAATGCGCCTGCGATAAAAAGCGGTGTTATTGAGCTATACAGGTTCATCTGCTGTTTTGCCTTCATTGTTATCTCAGCGAATGCGATAACGTTTGCGAGAGAGGTATCCTTTACAAGGACGATAACCTCATTCGATGTGGCAGGAATAACACGCTTTGTGACCTGGGGCAGGATTATTCTAAAAAATGTCTGCATTTTCGTCATGCCGAGCATTGAAGCCGCTTCGTACTGTCCCTTTGGGATAGCCTCGATACCGCCTCTGAATATCTCTGCGAAATACGCCGCATAGTTAAGGACAAATGCCGTAACAAGGGCGATAAACATATAATTCTCGTTGTTTTTTATATTGGTAAGCACGTCATATACGCCGCCTGTTTTGCCCTGCTTTGCAGCACTTGCGATAATAAGCGGTACTGCATAGTAGATAGCGATTATCTGAAGCATGAGCGGTGTGCCACGCATGACAAGTATATAGAGATTTGTCAGCCACGAGATAGGCTTGAAGCGGCATTTTTTCAGCATTGTCACAAGCACTCCCACAGGTATTGAAAGCACGATGGTCCATGCGAAAAGCTTCAGTGTATTAGGCAGGAACTCCAGCAGGATCTCCGTGACCTTTTTTACTTCCTCAAAAGTCATAAATATTCATTCCTTAACAAAATATTACGATAACACGTCACCGTATCAGCGTATTAATACATTATACTACATATTTTGCGACTTGTCAAACAATTTAGTGAGGAATGAGGTTGAATGAGGAATTAGGAGTGAGGAGTGAGGAGTGAGGAGTGAGGAGTGAGGAGTGAGGAATGAAGGTATCGCCTGCGGCGATGATTTTTTTATTGCGAACTGCGTTCGCACAATTAACTCACCAACGTTCTTATTAACTTACCTCTTGGAGTATCTCAAACCACAGCTATGCTAATTCCTCATTCCTCATTCCTAATTCCTCATTTGTCATTCCTCACTCCTCATTTATTTCTGCTCAACGCACCTCATTCTTCAAAGCCAAAACCGCTTCACGAACTTTCGCCATAAGCTCTTCAGGGGTTTCCCCGTTTGGATATATCGGCTCGCCGTACACTACTTTGACCTTATATTTGCTCAGCCTTTTCCAGTTGAAAAGCCTTGGGAGCTTTCTGTCTGGCGGGAATATCTCGTGTCCGCCTTTGATGTAGGCTGGTACTATAGGTACATTGGCTTCGATAGCAAGGACGGCTGCACCGCTTTTGAACTTGCCCATTTCACCAGTTTTGCTTCTTGTACCCTCCGGGTGAACTAGCACGCCCCATTTCTGACCAAGCTTTTTACGCAGAGCCGCCATTGTTTCGTCTACTCTTCCGCCTCTGTCAACAGGCACCATACCGCCTATTCTTACTATAAGTCGGCTGGCTAAACTGCCGTTGAAAAGCTCTTTTTTCGCCATACAGCAGAATTTTGCAAAACGCTCGTATCTGAAATTCAGGGTGAGGAAGATAAAATCAAAATTTGAAACGTGATTTGCACAGATTATATAACCGTCCTTATCAGGTAGATTTTCCTCGTTGGTGACCTTGACTTCATAGAAGGCTGTCACAAGATTTCTGTAAAAGCGGTAAATACGATAGTCTATCTTTTTCTTATCCAGTGGGTAGAGCATTGATTTCACTGTTTGCGGCTTTATGCGGTTTGGGTTTTGAACAAGGGCGATAAGCTTGCCCACGGTCATATCCTTATCCATACAGCCGTCAACACGCACACCACTGAACTCCTCTATCTCCAATGCAAGCTCGATAGCTGAGAGGGAGTCTATGGTGAACTCCTGCAAAAATTTTGTACTGAGCTTGACTTCATTCGGCTGAACGTGTGCTATTTTTGCCACTGCGTTTCTCACCATTGACGGGATATCCGACGGGTCGATACTATTTTTCGCCTGCTTTGTAAGGCTGTCAAGGTTATCCTCCATGACCATTTTCTTCAGCAGATAACGCTTTGGCTTGCCGATAGCTGTTCTTGGTATAGAATCCACAAAATGTATGCCGCTTAGCTTCATTGCCTGACCTGCGGAGGAGCTTATTTCTTTTAGCTTTTCTTCTGTCTGCTCACGCTTATCATCAGCACAGACCACAAAGGCGTGCACCTCGTCATAGCTTCCCTCTTTCGCAGGCACTCCGCAGACCACAAGCTCGTCAACGCTCTCGATGCCCCTATAGACCTGTTCGATATCGTCAGGGGCGGCTTTTTTGCCTGTGGATAGGACAATATTTTCTTTACATCTGCCGAGAATGACGATATTTTTATGCTTATCGAACTTTGCAAGGTCGCCTGACTTGAACCAGCCGTCAGGATTGAAAGCTTCATCTGTGGACTTTTTGTCGCCATAGTAGCCTATCATCATATAAGGTGACTTTATGAGAAGCTCACCGCTGCGGTCAATCTTAACTTTTATATCAGGATATGGCTTGCCGCAGGTGTCAGCATAGACGTGCTTGCCATATGTGCCGATAGTTGGTATGCTCGTTTCGGTCGCACCGTAGTTGTTCACAATATTAAAGCCTGTGCCATAGAAGAAATCAAATGTATCCTTTGACATCGGTGAGCCTGCGGAGCAGAGAAATCTAAGTTCGCCGCCCAAGACTTTGTGTATCTTTGCGAAGATCTTTTTGCCGCTGTTTATGCCGTAGATCTTACGCTGATGAAGTGCAACAGGAAACATTTTCTTGAAAAGTGCCGAAGATACTTTGCTTGCGTTGATCTGCTGCATTATCTGGGTTTTCAGAAGCTCATAGACCTTTGGCACGCCCGGGAAAACTGTCGGCTTGAAGTTTTGAAAGCCTGCGGAAAGACCCTTTGCGGAGAGAGA
>OHEL01001404.1_pt1 | contig 10314 bp, 4 predicted proteins | sample 1567251 | NCBI WGS metagenome assembly OHEL01 (sample SAMEA3879601, study PRJEB24766) | human gut metagenome | biome: human-associated habitat; feature: feces | place: USA | collected 1985/1987
CCGAACTTATGGGAGTTTCTCCGTGGGTGACATTTGCCGATGTGGTTCCGGAAAGAAAAGACGAAGTATATATGACAGAGGCAGATACTTTTTATTCAAAGGAACCATCTGTCAAATACCGGGGATTTTTTATCAATGATGAGTGGCCGGCATTTGGAAACTGGACATTTTCTCATTTTGGTGGTTTCACAGCCGAAATGTACGATATGATTTTTGAAACATTATTACGGCTAAAGGGAAATTACCTGTGGCCTGCAATGTGGACGTCTTCTTTTTCACTGGATGGACCGGGGGAGCAGAACGCAATCCTTGCGGATGAATATGGGGTAGTGATGAGCAATTCCCATCATGAGCCATGTCTGCGGCACAGTGAGGAATGGGATAAGGTGAGGGGGGAACAGTCTCCCTATGGAAATGAATGGAATTACAGCACAAACAGAGAAGGGCTTCTCAATTACTGGAGAGACGGACTTATCCGGAGTGGCGGTTATGAAAATATTATTACAATCGGAATGCGCGGGGAGAGAGACTCTTCCATGCTGGGGGAAGAGGCATCCCTAAAAGAAAATATTGATTTATTAAAAGATATCATCACGGAGCAGAGAAAATTAATCAGAGAATGTGTGGACAATCCGGATGTGCCACAGATGATTGCATTATATAAGGAAGTGGAAGCATATTTTTATGGAAATCCCGGAAAAAGAGACGGATTAAGGGACTGGGAAGGTCTTGACGGAGTGACATTTATGCTCTGCGAAGACAATTTTGGAAATATGAGAACGCTTCCAACGGAGGAACTGCGTGCCAGAAAAGGCGGCTGGGGAATGTATTATCATTTTGACTATCATGGCGGACCGATTTCGTATGAATGGGTCAACAGTTCTTACCTGCCGAAAGTGTGGGACCAGATGACGGAAGCCTATGAATTTGGAATCCGGGACATATGGATTGTAAATGTCGGGGATCTTAAATTCCAGGAGTATCCGCTTAGCTTTTTTATGGATCTTGCATACGATTATGAGAAGTGGGGAATTGCAAACCGGCAGGCGCCGCAGAAATATCTGAAATACTGGTGTAACAGAGAATTTAAAGCTGTATGTGACAGTCAGACATTAGAGCAGATTGCGGAAGTGATACAGGGGTACACACGGTTTAACCACAATTGTAAACCGGAGGCGATGAAGCCGGACACCTATCATCCGGTGCACGATGCGGAGGCAGAGCGGCAGCTTGAGCGGATAAAGAAAATTGATGAAACACTTGAGAAGATAAATGCAGTGATGGCGGAAGAAATGCAGCCGGCATTCTGGGAACTTTTGTATTACCCTGCGAAGGCAAGCCTTAACGTTCAGAAATTAAATCTTTTAGCAGGATTGAATCACTTCTATGCTGCACACGGGGCAGCGGCGGCAAATATCTGTGCAGAACAGATGAAAGGAGCACTTGCGCTTGACAAAGGGTTTACAGATACGTTTCATGGGATTCTGGGCGGAAAATGGGACGGAATGGCATTGTCAAAGCATATCGGATTTACAAACTGGAATGACGAGGAATGTAAAAATCCCGTCCGTGCTTATGTAGATCCGGTGGAGGGATGCCAGATTCTTGCTTACGTAAAGGGAGATGGAGATACGGTTACGGCAGGTGGTGCCTGGACAGGAAAAACGCTTATTATGGACTGCTTTGAGAGACCGGGGCAGAATGAGGGGATAATTGTGCTGCTTCAGACGGGAAATCAGCCTGGAAACTACAGGATTCACTGTGAAAATCCCGGAATTTCATTTTCTGAAACAGAAGGGGCGGTGGAGATTTGCAAAGAAATCCGGGTAATGTTAGAACGGGAAAAATTAACCGGTGAGATGCGTTTTGAAATATGTCATGAAAATGGAAAGATTCCGGTCGAACTGTACTGCGAACAGCCCCGGATACAGAATGTAAAAAATATGACGTTTATAGAAGACCGGGGCATTATTTCAATGGAAGCATCTCATTTTGCAGAGAAAAAAGAAACTGCGGCAGGAGCTTTTGAAGTACTTTTTACATACGGAAAGACAAAAGACGGCATAAAAGCATATCCGTGCAGCCGCTGGTTTAAAGAAGAAGAGGCGCCGGGAGTTACCTACAGGCTTTGGGTAAGGGAAGCAGGCACTTACCGGCTGCATCTTTACTGTGCACCGGTCAATCCGATGTATCCGGGGGCAGCCGTGTGCTGCAGTGTCAGTGCAAATGGACAAAAGAGGCAGGAAATATCGCTGATTCCGCAGGATTATCGTGCAGGAGAGAGTTCCTGCAGGGAGTGGGCACAGATGGTTCTGGAACAGATTCGCAGGGTGGAGTGTGAGGTTTCGCTTCAGGCAGGGGAAAATACGCTTGAAATTTTTGCACTATCACCGGGATTTTTATTGGAAAAACTGGTACTGGTTCGTGAAGGGAAAATGCTTCGGACTTCTTATCTCGGACCGATGGAGAGTTTTTATACAGAATAAGAGGACAAAAAAGAAGGAGAGGGAATATGAAAGGACCAACAGCACCCAAAGATCCGGAAAAACGGAGACCGTTTTTTTATATTATACGGGACAAAGAAGTATTCGGGGCAAAAACGCCGGATGGCAGGGGAATCCAGTTTATTTATGAAAATGATGGCAGATTAATAAACAGTGCAAGGATTGTGGGAAATATTACAGATGAGAAGATACTCGAACTGTTAAAGACGACAAGGGGACTTCAGAAACTTGTACATAGCATTGGTGTTTCAGTCGAAACCGCACAGCAGGAGGAGCCGGTAAAGTTTGTTTTCCAGATGTATGGGAAAAAAGATATTTATGGCGGAGGAACGCTGCTTTGCGAGGAATTAAAAGGCGACGGAATGGAACGAAAAATCTGTTTAAAAGACGTGAACTGGAGAGAGGATGACTATGAACCGGGACAGATTCGTCTGGAATTTGAAACCCCGGAGCAGCTGGCAAAAGTCAGTGTACGATTTTACCTGAATGACGGATATGAAGCGCCAGAGGTATTGGAAGAGACAAAAGTAGATGTATCCTCTGCGGACTATCGTGCAATGATAGAGCGTTCTCTGATGCAGCTTGGGGACACCCGTAGAATAAAAAATATGATAGAGCGTGCAAAGGCAGGGGAAGATGTGACAATTGCCTATATCGGTGGCTCTATTACGCAGGGAGCCGGGGCAACTCCGATTCACACGCAGTCTTATGCGTACCAGTCCTGGCATATGTTCGACCTTGCCTATGGAAATGGGAACAATGTGCATCTGGTAAAGGCGGGTGTGGGTGGAACTCCGTCGGAACTGGGAATGCTCCGGTTTGAACGGGATGTTGTGCGTGATGGTGTACTTCCTGATTTGGTGGTAATTGAATTTGCGGTTAATGATGAGGGGGACGAAACCAAGGGCAGATGTTATGAAAGTCTCGTGCGAAAAGTGCTTGCCCTGCCCAATCATCCGGCAGTTATTCTGCTGTTTGCAGTCTTTGCTTCCGACTGGAATTTACAGACACGGCTTGCACCTGTGGGGGAAAAATACAGGCTGCCGATGGTGAGTATTCTGGATGCAGTCTGTCCGCAGTTTGGGAAAAAAGCAGGTGAAGGAAGAGTTATCTCAAAAAATCAGTTTTTCTATGATGTGTTTCATCCATCCAATATCGGACATACCATTATGGCGGACTGTCTGATGAATCTTATTTACCGTGCAGAGAAGGAAGCAGTACAGGGGGAAGAGACGCCGTATGAGCTTTCTGATATTACACCTGTAATTGGAGGAGAGTTTGCAGAAGTAAAACTTCTCGACAAAAAAGATGCCTGCGAAAATGCCATTATCGATTGTGGCGGATTTACGGGGACGGATACGGAATTACAGTGTGTGGAGATGGATGACAGTTTAACGCCGGTTCCTGAATTTCCGTACAATTGGCAGTATGATGGGGCAAATGGCAGATCAGAAGATGCATTCCAGATGGATATCTACTGCCGGTCACTGCTTCTCATCTTTAAAGATTCCGGAGCGGTGGACGCCGGACGGGCAGATGTGTTTGTGGACGATACCAAAGTTCTGACCGCAGATCCGCATGTGAACGGCTGGACGCACTGCAATCCGGTCATTCTTCTGGAAGAAAAAGAAAGCGGATGGCATCAGGTGAGGATTCAGATGACACCTGGGGAAGAAGAAAAGAAATTTACAATACTTGGTTTTGGCTATGTGGAATAAAAAAGGCATGGCTGCCTGGAAAGCAGAGAAATTTGTGTGAAAAATAAGATTTTAGAATAGTAGAAATGGAGCGATAAAATGAGTATAGCAAAGAATCCGGTTCTGTCCGGTTTTTATCCAGACCCATCTATCTGTAGGGTGGGGGAAGATTATTATATGGTAAATTCGAGTTTTGCATATTTTCCGGGGATTCCTGTGTTTCATAGCAGGGATTTAGCGCACTGGGAGCAGATCGGCAATGCGTTGGACAGGGAAGAACAGCTTCCACTGTCCGGTAGTGAGATCTCACGGGGGATCTTTGCACCGACGATCCGTTACCACGAGGGCACTTATTACATCATAACAACAAATGTGGATCATGGTGGAAACTTTGTGATAACGGCACAGGACCCCAAAGGGCCGTGGTCAGTTCCACATTATCTGGGAGATGCGGCGGAGGGGATTGATCCGAGCCTCTTTTTTGATGAAGATGGGAAATGTTATTATGTCGGGACAAGACCGAATCCGTCCGGGGTCAGACACAATGGTGACTGGGAGATCTGGATAGAGGAGCTGGATCTTCATGCAATGTGCTTAAAAGGTGCGGGGACGGCGGTCTGGAAAGGTGCATTAAAAGATTGTATCTGGCCGGAGGGACCGCACCTTTACAAAAAAGACGGCTGGTATTATCTGATGATCGCAGAGGGCGGTACGGGACCGGAACACAGCATCAGTATCGCGAGAAGCAGGTCGTTAAGAGAATGGTTTTGTGGATGCAAGAGAAATCCAATTTTCACGCACCGCAATCTTGGCAGGGATTATCCGGTGATCTATGCAGGACACGGAGATCTTGTGGATGATGCAGACGGAAACTGGTATGTCGTCATGCTTGCATCGAGGCCATGTGAGGGACACTGTAGTATTGGCAGGGAAACTTTTCTGGCAAAAGTGGAATGGGAGGACGGATGGCCCGTCATCAATCCGGGGATTGGACATCTGACAGAGAAAACAGAACTTCCGATCGGTGAGTATCGCCTGGAAAAGGAAGTGACCCACGCGGATTTTATTACATTTGATCAGAAAAAAATAGATGACAGACTCCTGTCGCTGCAGAGAAGGGATGAAAATACATATTCACTGATCGAGAGAAAAGGTTTTCTCAGGATGTATCTGAAAAAACAGAAACTTACAGAGAAAACGGACGCGCAGTATTTCGGGCTGCGGCAGAAAGATTATGATTTTACATTTTCGGCATGCATGGAATTTGATGCGGAGCGGGAAAATGAACAGGCGGGGATCGTCTGCTATCAGAATCATGCAAATCATCTTTCGATGCGCATCTGCGGTGGAAAAGAGAAGAGAAAGCTGCAGGTAATCGCACATATAACAGAAAACGATACGCTGCTTGCGGAAGAAGAAATCAATGCAAAAGGAATGCTGGAACTGTATTTGAAGGCAGCAGGACAGAGGGCAGAATTTTTTGTCAGAGATGAGGAAGGAAAGGTATTAAAACTCATTAAAGACGTGAGCCTGCTGCCGTACAGTACAGAGGAAGCAGGGGGATTTGTGGGCTGCACGCTCGGTGTGTATGCGTCTTCAAACGGTGAAATGTCGGATCGTTTTGCGGATGTAGCATGGATTTCGTATGAGGGAATACCGGATTGATGCCGGGAAAAAATAGAAAAAAATAGGATTGATTTTTGCCCCTGTTTGTACAATAATAAACTTAGTTGCGCAACTAAGCGCAAAAAAGCGAGGGACGAGAGTTTATGGATAAGGGGTTAGAAAAGAATATTACGATTGCGGACGTGGCGGAGGCGCTTGGGGTATCGAAGACAACCGTGTCACGTGCAATTTCCGGTAAAGGTCGTATTGGCAGGGAGACAAGAGAGCGCGTGCTCGCCTACATAGAAGAACATGATTATAAGCCGAATGTCATTGCGAAAGGGCTTGCGCAGTCTAAAACTTATAATATCTGTGTGGTCATGCCGGGGGAGTATGATGTTGTGGATCTTACATTTTTTCAGGAATGTCTGTTTGGGATACAGGAGATTGCGGGCAGCATGGAATATGATATCCTGCTTTCTATCTGCAGGAAAAACGATATATCTTCTCTTGAGCGTATTATAGCAAACCATAAAGTGGACGGTGTGATCCTGATGCGCACTTTTGTGGAAGATGAACAGATCGATTTTCTGCAGACAAAAAATGTACCGTTTGTCACGATCGGAAGTACCAGTGCCAATTATAAAGGAGTGATTCAGATCGATCACAATCACAAGAGTGCATGCAAAGAGCTTACATCGATCATTTTGATGAAGCAGATGGACAAAATTGCACTGATCGGCGGCAATGAAGAACATGTGGTTACACAGAGCCGTCTGCGGGGATTTCGAGAGGCATATGCGAAGATGGGGAAAACGGTAGATGAGGATCTGATGTTTTTAAGCCAGGATAACCAGGTTCTGGTGGAAAAGGCAGTCAAGGAAGCATTAAACAGACAGGCAGACTGCATCCTCTGTATGGATGACGCTGTCTGTAGCCGTGTTTTAAAGACACTGCGCCAGCAGCATGTCAAAGTGCCGGAAGATGTCCGGGTGGCATCGTTTTATAACAGCATGGTACTTGAAAACAATGTTCCCTCGATCACATCGCTTTCATTTGATGCAAAGGAACTCGGCATGGTGGCATGCCGTACACTGCTTGATCTGACGGAGGGACTTGAGGTGAAAGAGCGCACATTGCTTCCGTATGAGGTGGTGCTGAAGGAATCAACGAAGTAAATACAATCAGGAAAATACAGTTCTGAGAAAATTGAAGATCATCCTATTGGAGAGAATAAGCAATGGGCGAAACACATAGCGAATAAATGTGTTTCGCCCGTTTTTTATGCTGAAATTGTCGGAAATCACATGAAATGGGCGAAATGATTACAATGATTACCGGAATAGCCCGCAGATCAGCGGGAATGAGGGTGAATCTGAAGCAATGTGATGGAAATTCGCCCAAAACAAAGGAAAAGGCAGGAAAATCCCTGATTCAAAAAATATCAAAAACGAGCCAAAATATCCATAAAAAGATGATATAAGAATTGAAAATGCACGGAAAATCAATAGTTAACGGTTGCGCAAAAGTCGAATTTGAAAAAAATAAAAGAAAAAATAGAAGATGATATTGTGCAAAATGGCTAAAAAATGGTCGGATTTATTATAAAATGTGGATATTGACACAAGGATGTGACGGAGATATACTCTAACCATAGAACAACCGATTGCGCATAGCGCAACACGAAAAAGTGTTCTAAAAGAACAATTTTTTCTATCAAGGAAAAGGGAGGAATTTTCAAATGAAGAAAAAAGTCATCAGCACAGTATTATGTGCAGCAATGGTAGCATCCATGTTTGCAGGATGTGGAAACAAAGCAGCCGATAACAGCAGCGCAGCAGACAATAGTGCAGCAGACAACAGCGCAGCAGAGAGCACAAACAGTGCAGCAGCAACAGAGACAGGTGATGCTGCAGATAATGCAGAAACAGCTTCCGGTGATGCAATCGCAAATCTGATCGCATCTACAGATGGAACCGTAGATATCCAGCTCTGGTGTTCAGAACTTGAGGCTTATCAGAACGTTATGAAAGAGCTGACAGACAAATTTAAAGAGCAGTACTCAGATGTAGATTTTAACATCACGATCGGTGCTGTATCTGAGGCAGATGCAAAAGATAAGATTCTTGAGGATATCGATGCAGCAGCAGATGTATTCGTATTTGCAGATGATCAGGTAAATGATCTTGTAAATGCAGGTGCGCTTCAGGAAGTGGCAGCTACTTATACATATGATCCGAAAGAAACAAACTCAGAGGCAACTGTAGCAGCAGCTACCAAAGACGGAAAACTTTACGCTTATCCGTTAACAGCATCGAATGGTTACTTCTTATACTATGATTCAAACATCTTCTCTGAAGAGGATGTGGCTTCCTGGGAAAACCTTACAGCAAAAGCGGAAGAAGCAGGAACAAAAGTTGGCATGAATGTAGCAGATGGATGGTATCTGTATGGATTCTTCTCTGGTGCAGGCTGTGAACTTTCCATGAATGAAGATAACTCAAACAACTGTGACTGGAACTCTGAGACCGGTCTTGCAGTAGCACAGAGTATTGAGAATATCACTTCTTCCCCGGCATTTGTAAGCGTACAAGATCAGGATGCAATTACCATGTTAAATGACGGTACACTTGGCGCATATGTTTCCGGTACATGGAACACCGGATCTTTTGAAGCGAAATACGGTGACGGATATGCAGCATGTAAATTACCTACTTTCGATGTAAATGGAACAGCTACACAGATGGGATCTTATGCAGGATACAAATTCGTAGGTGTTAACTCCCATGCTAAAAATGTTGGCTGGTCAATGCTCCTTGCTGAGTATCTCACAAATGAGGAGAGCCAGTTAGCAATTGGTAACGCTACATCAGAGGGACCGGCTAACACAGTAGCAGCAGCTCAGATTGATTCCCCGGCACTTGCAGCACTTGCAGCGCAGTCAGAGTTTGCAGATCAGCAGGTTGTAGGCAATAATTACTGGGATCCGGCAAAGGCACTTGGACAGAACCTGGTTGACGGTGCAACAGATCTTCAGGCTGTACTTGATGATGCAGTAGCTGGTATTACACAGCCGGTAGCTGAATAATCAAATATCTGTAAAACTCAGATTTCCACATGGCTTTGGAATAACTTTTATGAGGAGGGCATTATCTCCTGCCAGACAGGACATTGCTTTCCGGCAGAGGCGGATATTTTCCTGCTGGAAACCAATGCCTTCCTTGTGACAAGCTATGTGAAATTTTTAAAAAGAGAAAAGTTTTTGCGACTTAGCCAAAAATTCTCATTCACGCGCATAGGGAGTGAATCTATGAAAACATTTTTAAACGCAATCAAAAAATACTTTGCCGATTTTGGGACAGCCGTGGCAAAGGGCGATATCTGGTGCAAGCTTTCACTGCTTGTTATAGGTGCCGGATACTGGGGACGTAAACAGATCGTCAAAGGTATCTTAATGACAGCACTTGAAGTGATAGTAATCCTGTTTACAGGAATGTTCTCTATTAATTACATTAAGGATTTAAATACACTTGGTACCGTTCAGTATGAGTCCGTATTTGATCCGCTGACCTTGAAAAATACTGTTAATGATTACGATAACTCATTGCTGATCCTGCTATATGGTATTATTGGTGTTCTCGTAATCGTAGCATTCATATTTTTATATATAAGCAATATGAAAGCTGTTTACCGGCTTCAGCTTATGAAAGAAGAGGGAGAACATGTCAATACATTTGCAGAAGATATAAAATCTCTTTTCAACGGTAAGTTTTATATCACATTACTTACCCTGCCGAGTATCGGTGTTATTATGATGAACATTATACCGATCATTTTTATGTCCTGTGTGGCATTTACCAATTATGATATGGATCATATGCCGCCAAACTACCTGTTTACATGGGTTGGACTTAGAAACTTTAAGAATATGTTTACAGGCGGCACCACAATCACATTCTCCTATGCATTCGTAAGAATTCTTGCATGGACAATGATCTGGGCAGTATCGGCAACATTTACAACTTTCATCGGTGGTATTCTTTTGGCAAAGCTGATCAACCATGAAGATACACATTTTAAAAAAATGTGGAGATCACTTTTTGTTGTGACAATCGCGATTCCACAGTTCGTAACATTGCTTCTTGTAAGCAAAATGTTCAGCGACCACGGTATTGTAAATACATTATGTTCCAACATCGGTCTGACAGGATGGTTACAAAGTATCGGACTTGTTTCCGGAAACTATATTCCGTTTCTCTCTAAACCGGGCTGGTCTCATGCAATGATCATTCTTATTAATATCTGGGTCGGTGTTCCATATCAGATGCTTTCCGCTACCGGTATTCTGATGAATATTCCGACAGATCAGTTGGAGAGTGCACGTATCGATGGTGCAAATAAATGGCAGATCTTCTGGAAGATCACAATGCCGTATGTATTATTTATCTGTGGACCATCCCTGATTCAGAGCATTATTGCAAACATCAATAACTTTAACGTTATTTATC
>OHEL01001405.1_pt1 | contig 10313 bp, 9 predicted proteins | sample 1567251 | NCBI WGS metagenome assembly OHEL01 (sample SAMEA3879601, study PRJEB24766) | human gut metagenome | biome: human-associated habitat; feature: feces | place: USA | collected 1985/1987
CCGGCGGCAGCAGGAAGGCGTCTTTGAGCTCCACCGCCAGCGAGAGCCTGGAGCGGACCATGAACACCTATCTCAGCCAGGGGGATACCGGCCGGGTAAAGCAGCTGTTTTTGCAGTACCGGGACCGGATGACGCCCCTGCAGAAGCGGCGGTTTGAGAAGCTGATGGGGAAGTATAACATCCCCATGACGGAGTAAAAAAGACAGCGCCGGAAACGCCAGGTTTCCGGTGCTGTCTTTTATGTTGTATATCGCTGCTCCCGGAACAGGGCGTCCACGGTGGACCGGTATTCGGGGAGGCTCTTTGCCTTGCGCATACGCTTGAGATACGGCTCCGGCCGGGTGAACCCGGCGGACAGGTAGGCCCACAGTTCCCACATCCGGTGCATCACCGGCTGGTCGCCGGACAGCCGCTGGCGGTAGGCCTCCAGCAGGCGGTCGTGATAGGTCCGCAGCTCCTGCGCCGAGGCGGCGGGGCCGCCCCGCAGACGCCGCAGCAGGGCGGGGTCCCGCATCAGGCCCCGGCCCAGCATCACCGCATCCGTTCCGGGATAATCCCGGCACAGGACGGCGGCGTCTTCCGGCGTGAAAATGTCGCCGTTATACACCGCTGGCCAGGGGCCGGATACGGCGGCCCAGGCGTCCCGGTGGGGGACGCCCTTGTAAAACTTCTGGATCCGGGGGTGGACGATCAGCTCCGACAGGGGGTACTTGCGATAGATCGCCAGCAGGCCCGGCCACTCGGCCGGGTCATTTTTTCCGACGCGGGTCTTGACGGACACGGACATGCCCCGAGGCAGCCCCGCGAAGATCTCCTCCAGACAGCGATCCAGCTCCTGGGGATAGGCCAGCAGGCCCGAGCCCTTGCGCTTGGCGGCCACGGTGCCCGCCGGGCAGCCCAGGTTGAAGTTGATCTCCCGATAGCCCCGGGCGTACAGCTCACCGGCGGCCCACAGGAAGTGCTCCGCCCGGTTCATTGCCGTCCATCTGTTCCGCAGGATCGGGCAGCTGCACCGTGAGGGCCTGACGCTGAACGGCTTTGGCAGGGATCAGGTGCGCGTGGAGTATGGGACAAACCAGGTGTATCTGGTTCCGGGTGAAACAATTTCTCGGGTTTCGCAGCTCGGCGCGGCCTTTCGCGGCGACTTTCTGTCTGTGCCGCAGGTGGTGGAGCAGCAGCTGGAGAAAAATGGCATCGTGCTGGACGGGCGCGTGCGCGACATATTCTCGGCAGCGGTAATTGCCTTTTATCTGCTGTTCTATACCCATCCTTTCATCGGGGAGGAGTACAGCCACCTGATGCGGGAGCAATATCTGGAATATTTTCAGAGTCGCCCGGTGTTTCTGTTTGACGCCGGAGGGCACAATGGAACGGGACATCATCAATTCGGCGCGGAGATAACGGCCCAATGGTGGAGAGCGCAGCCGGAGCTGCGGCAGCTGTTTTCAGATTTCTTTGCGGCGCTGTGTGCAGGACAGATCGATGAAAATGCCCCGTGGAATGACACGGAGAACTGGGTCCGCTGCCTTCTGGAGGATGCAGCCGTGAACGATAACGATAAGAGCCGCACAAGCTACGAGCTGGAGCTGGAAAAATTCCATCTGGTCTGAGGGGTAAGGCATGAGAGAGATATTGAAAGAAGTAGTCAACGAGCAGGGATTACAGATTTTACAGACGCCCGCGATGCTGCGGGCAAAATTGGAAGAAAAAGGCGACGACCGCAGCGATGCGCTGCTGTGGGAGCTTATCCTGACGGCCTGCCCCAGCGTGGCGGATGTGGCCGTGCAGCCGGAGCTTTCCCGCGCGGAGGTCAACACGGTGATCGGCGCGGTGACCAAGACCACCATGCTGTCTGCCTCCCTGGTGAGAAGGATGGTCCAGCAGCTGCTGGATGCCGCGCAGGTGAAGCTTTCGCCGGTGCCGCGGTTTCTGATCCTCGCCAACGGCAGGCACGGCCGGTGGAGGATCAGCGGGAGGGCGAGGTTCTGCAGGCGGCTCTTGCGTCGCTGGAGACGGACACGGAAACGGCCCTCAGCGACCTGCAGACCCTGTCCCAGGCCGGGAACGCCTATGCCAGCTACCAGCTGGGCCTGTACTACAGCAGCCACGAGATGGAGGGGATGGATACCCAGCAGGTGGCGCAGAACTTCTTCAACTGCGCCGCGCAGCAGGGCTATGGCCCGGGCTATGGCGCCCTGGCGGATTATGCGCTGAACGGGCGGCGAAAGAATCTTCGCCGGGCGGCCCAGTATTTTGGGTATCCCACATCCCTGGCGGGCCGGGACGGCAAAAGGTGGAGCAAAAACGCCGCGGACCTGTTGGCCTATCGGGAGCAGAACGTCCGCAGCGGAAGACAGACCCTGCTGCTGGTGGTGGTCACGCTGGTGATAACGCTGCTGGCGGGTATTTGCAGTCCTCGCGAATTTGCGATGGCGGTTCCGGCGCTGGTGCTGGAGCTTGGCTGCGGGGTTCGCTGCGTGCTGGGACTGGTTATGGACCCCTACGGCTCCTACCGCTTTGTGTATGCCGCCCTGGCTGCCTGCTGGCTGCTGAACATCCTATGCCTGGTCTGAGGGGAGGCACAGTATGAGTACATCTTATTTCATGAACATCGGCGCGTATGTGGCCACGGTGATTTTTGCGGCTGCGCGTCTGGCTGTGGGAGGAGTGCTGACCGAGCCCGGCGCGCTGGTTCCGGCACTGCTGGTGCTGGGGATCCTGCTTATCCCCTTGGCGTCTAAGGGTGGATTTCAGAAGAGTACCTATCAGACCGGGCCAGCCTTTGGGCTGGCATGGGGCGTCCTTTATGCCCTGACCCCGGCACAGCTGTCATCCGACCGGATATCCGGCGTGCTGGAGGCCAGCCTGGAAGGCCTTTCTTTCAGCTTCAAGGATAACCTGGCGGTATTCTGCATCGGACTGCTGCTGCTTGTGGGACTGAGCGCCGTGCGCAAGTATTTCCCGAATGCGGCTTTGAACGTCCTGCGGTATGCGATCCTGACTCTGATGCAGCTGCTGGCATTTGAGGGAATGTTCCGATACCTGCTGGATGCGCAGTCGGCAAGACAGCTCTGGCTGTTTGTGCCGCCGGTGCTGTTCTCGGGGCTGTTCCTGGCCCGCGAGCTGCGGGACGGTGAGGAAAAGTCCCGGCTGCGCATCTGCGTGCTGGCTAGCGTCCTTTACGCCTTTCTGACACCTGTTGTCCTGGCTGCGGTATCCTCCGGATGGAGCGACCTTTGCTCCCGCGTGGGAAAGCTTACGCATCTGGGCTGGCCTATGGTGGCCGGGGCGGTGCTGCTGGCTGCGCTGACGCTGGAAAAAGGCGCGCAAAAGCAAAGTATATATCGGGCGGCCCGGCTTCTGGTATGGGCGGCCTACATCCTGCTGCTGAACTGGCGCGCCGGCGCCATGCGGCTGGACGCGGATGATTGCTGGCTGATCAGCGTGCTGGGCGTTCCGGTGGCGGGCGCGGTGTATGAGCTGCTGGAGCAGAAGGGTCAGGTCACTGCCAAATGGTATCATGCGCCGTTGGCGCTGCTGGCGCTGCTGACCGTTTCTATGGCGGCCCTGCAGGATATGCGTTTTATCCTGCTGCTGGTGGGCCTGGGCGTGCTTTGGTGGATCTGTGCGCGATTGGGCACGCTGGCCGGAAAGTACAAGGTGGTGATGCAGGGCTTCTGGGGCGCTGCGGCTATGCTGCTTCTGGCGGCTTCGCGGCAGCTGGGCACCCGGGAAGCGATCCCGGCCAACTGGCTTGTTGCGCTGGCGCTTCTGGGCGTTTCCTGGTGTGTGCTGACGGTATTCCTATCCGTGCGATACAGGGCGGCAAACGCAATGGAGATCTACCCGGAGGAGTACAGCACGGTTTACAGGCTCTGCAATGTGGTGCCGCTGCTGGCTGCGGTGCTTGCTGCGCTGTGCGTGGTATTCTGACATAAGGAGGAGAGAGATTTGAAGCTTGATATCAGGACCTTGAGCGCGTCTCTGGTGGCCGGATTTGTGAGCTGGTACCTGTGCGCGGGGATTTACAATAAGAACGCGGATTCCATGTGGACGCCGCTGCTGATGGCGCTGTTGTTTCTTGTGCTGGCGGCGATAACCTGCCTGGTGGTGCGCCTTACAACGGGGCGGCGCACGAGATTTATGCAATTCAAGGGTATCGGTCAGATCATGACCATGCTGGCTGTGGGCCTGGTGGCGCTGATGGTGCTGGCCGGTCTGTTTGAGCTGCTCTTTGAAATCGGCAGCAGGGGAGATTCTCTTCAGTCCACTGCGGCCTGGGATATGCTTCATTATCGCCCGGCTATGGGCTCCGGATGGTTTCTTGGCGTGGTGCGGGTCCTTTTCCTGACCTTGCTGGGCGCCCTGGTGACGGCGCTGCGGGCGGTTGCCGTGGGCGGTGAGGAAACCGTGCCGATGGTGATCCTGGGATTGGGGCAGTCGCTGGCGGGCGCGCTGGTGATGGAGATCGGCAGCCGGGTGCTGTTTGTGCCGGCAGGCCGGTGCTGGCTGATCCTGTGGGTACTGCTGGCAGCTACCCCGGCCTGGAAGCCTGCACCCCGCACAGGCAACTCTGCGGTTATGCGCGGGCATGAGCAGCCGAAGCAGAGCTCAGGCTCCGGCGGCGGATTCACGTTTCATTGATCATGGCGCTGGAATTCAGAGATCAGACAAGCGGGCAGCGGCCGTCTGGCCGGCGGAGTCCGCACAATGGCACTGGAATCCAACAGGGATACGGCGAAACCTGGCAGCCGGGTGTCGGCTATGGATACCCGGGAGGCTCTGCACCGAAAAAAAGACGCGGAGTCGGAGCTGCCTGGATTGCCGTGCCGGTCCTGTGCGTGGCCGCAGTGGTGATACTGCTGCTCAGCGGCGTACTGGGCGGGACATCTGCGCCGTTACCCGAGACAAAACCGACGCCTGTTGAGACACCGGAACCAGGCAACGAGGAGAAACCCGCCGGGGAGCTGAGTGCCATCCGGGAGCAGGCGGAAAAAATCATTCCGGGCTATCGCTGCCGGCATCTGGTGCAGCAGCTGGATGACCGGATGCTGGAAGACTTCCTGGCTATATACCAGGCAGTGGCGAATTTCCGGACGGAGGTCGAGTTTCCAAGCAGCATCAGCATGGACGAGATGGAGGCGCTGATGACGCTGATTTATGGGAACTGCCCGGAGCTGTTCCAGATAGATGGCAATGCGACGTATTACTACAACAGCGTTGATCGAGACGGAGAAAAGATGGTGACGGGGATCAGCGAACTTTCTTACCATATGGATGAGGATACCTATCGCCGGGCCTATCAGCAGTGCGACCGGATCGTTCAGGAGGTGGTAAGCGGGGCGGCGGGCCTTTCTGCGCGAGAGGCGGAGCTGCATGCCTATCGCTACGTCACCGGCCACTGTGTCTACGACCTGTCCACGCCGTATTGCGGGACGCCCTACGGCGCGCTGGTGGAAGGCCGGGCCAAGTGTGACGGAACCGGAAAAACCATGCAATGGATCCTGGAGCAGATGGGAATCGTTTGCCTGTCGATTTCCGGCGCGCCCTTGGACGGCGGGAACGGGCACCAGTGGAATGTGGCGGAAATTGACGGCATATTTTATGATCTGGATGCCACCGCTGACCTGGGAAACCAGGGGGACAAGCTGCTGTATGGCCGATTCAATGTGGATAACCACCTGATTCGGGACCTCTATCCCATCGGAGACGGCTATCTGTCCTGCTTCACTATTCCGGGCACCGACAGCATGTCGGGCAGCTATCATGCCCGCAATCATACGCGGGTGGAAAGCGACGCCGACTGCGGGCCGATTTTGGCGCAGCAGTTTTCACAGGTGATACAGAAGAACGGCGGAAGCTTTGCCATCCAGCTTGCGCAGAGTGCGCAGGTGGATGAGCTGAGCCGGATCTTCGGAAAATGGGAGGATGCTGAGCGCTTCCTGAAGGAGTATGGCGTATCGCTGCAGGGCTTCGGCTATTACTCGCTGACGCAGCCCGAGACAAACGTTTATCAGTTCACAGTGTACCGGGATTCGTGAGGACGAAAAGGACTCCTGCCAAGGCGGCAGGAGTCCTTTGAGTGTCCCCTAAAAGTGCTTTGACCTTTGGGGCTTTTTGACAAGAAACAGGGGTCCCGCAGTTCTGCGGGACCCCTGTTGGCTCTATTTGGATGATATCTTAGAAGCAGCCCTGCTCCATCATAGCCTCAGCGACCTTCTTGAAGCCGGCGATGTTGGCGCCAGCCACCAGGTCATAGCCCAGGCCGTACTCGGCAGCAGCATCGGCGGATTCCTTGTGGATGGTCTTCATCATCTTGTGCAGCTGAGCATCGACTTCCTCGGCAGTCCAGACCAGACGCTCGGAGTTCTGAGCCATCTCCAGAGCGGAGACGCCCACGCCGCCGGCGTTAACAGCCTTGGAGGGAGCCACAATGATGCCCTTCTGCTGACGCAGGAAGTTCAGAGCATCGTTGGTGGTGGGCATATTGGCCACTTCGATGTAGTACTTCACGCCGGAGGCAGCGATCTTCTCAGCGGACTCCATGCGGACGTCGTTCTGCATGGCAGCGGGCATGTACACGTCAACATCCTTGACGCCCCAGCACTTCTCGCCAGCCACGAACTCGCAGCCGAACTTGTCGGCATAGGGCTTGCAGTGCATAGGATCCTTGGCGCGCATCTCCAGGATGTAGTTCAGCTTCTCGTCGGTGATAACGCCGTCGGGATCGTGAACGTAACCGTCGGGACCGGCAAAGTAGGTGACGGCAGCGCCCAGCTGAGCGGCCTTCTTCATGATGCCCCAGCCCACGTTGCCGTAGCCGGAGATGGCGATCTTCTTGCCCTCGATGGTGTCATTCTCGTGCTTGAGCACTTCCTGCAGATAGTAGATAGCGCCGTAGCCGGTGGCCTCGGGACGGATCAGGGAACCGCCGTAGCTCAGGCCCTTGCCGGTGAGCACGCCGTTCTCCCACACGCCCTTCAGGCGGCGGTACTGGCCATACAGGTAGCCAATCTCGCGGCCGCCCACGCCCATATCACCGGCGGGAACGTCGATGTCGGGCCCGATGTAACGATACAGAGCCGTCATGAAGCTCTGGCAGAAACGCATGACCTCGGCGTCGGACTTGCCGGCGGGATCAAAGTCGGAACCGCCCTTGGCGCCGCCGATGGGGAGGCCGGTCAGGCTGTTCTTGAAGGTCTGCTCGAAGCCCAGGAACTTGATGATGCCCTCATACACGTTCTTCTGGAAGCGCAGGCCGCCCTTGTAGGGGCCGATGGCGCCGTTGAACTGGCAGCGCCAGCCGCGGTTGGTGTGCCACTGGCCGTTGTCGTCGCACCACACAACGCGGAAGGTGAACATACGCTCGGGCTCGACCATGCGGTTCAGCAGGTCGACCTTCTCATACTCGGGGTGCTTCTCGATGACAGGCTCCAGAGAGGACAGGACCTCCTCGACGGTCTGCACGAACTCGGGCTCGTTGCCATGCTTGGTTCTGACGTTCTCCAGAACGCTGGCCAGATAAGCATTCATAATAGTTGCCTCCTCAAAAATTGTTCCAAGATTGTTCAAAATCGAATGGGTAGATGAAATTTGCTCATACCCCCATCCGTTCTGATAATAACACCATTCCGGCAAATACTCAAGGGGGTTATTCCGAAAATCGTCCCTCGCGCCCGTAAAATCTTCGCGGTGTTTTTTGTGCATTTTGTAAAAAATGCACATTCCCTCCTTTGCACCCGGCAGCCGCCGCAAATTGTGGATTCCGGCCTATTTGATGATTATTTCACAATTTCGCGATACAGACTCTTTCGCCCGCAAAATTACCGGTATCCCGACTTTGTAGATTTTTTTCATAGGGATTCCGGCCTGGCCCGGCTGGCTTTTTCGGAATCCTGCACATTTTTTGCCGCTGGAACTAAAATTTCTGTTGCATTTTTATACCAAAGCGTGTAAAATATAGGCAACAATCCAAGATTGGTAGCTGTAAGGAAGTGCCTCGCGCACGGGCTGCAACTATCACTCGGCTGTTGCTTGAGTGTTTCAGATCTCCACCCGGAGGTTTGAAACATTTTTCTTTACCCGGAAGCATTGGAACAATTCATAAGGAGGAACACACATGAATCTGGTCATCAACGGAAGACTCATCACCCGGGACGAGGGCGGCAAGGGCTATTATGAGCACGGGGCCGTGGCCTATGAGGGCGCCACCATCACTGAGGTGGGCCAGGAGAGCGCCCTGCGGGCCAAGTATCCCCAGGCCCACATCATCGACGCCAAGGGCGGCGTTATCATGCCCGCCTTCATCAACGCCCATACCCACATCTATTCCGCCCTGGCCCGGGGCCTGTCCATTGTGGGCAACAACCCCACCAATTTCTATGAGGTGCTGGACGGCACCTGGTGGGCTATCGACCGGAAGCTGACTCTGGAGGGGACCCGGGCCAGCGCCGACGCCCTGTATATCGACTGCATCAAGCAGGGCGTTACCACCATCTTCGATCACCACGCTTCCTATGCCGAGATCCCTGGCTCCCTGCACACCATCGCCGAGTCCGCCAAGAAGTTCGGCATCCGCTCCTGCCTGTGCTATGAGGTTTCCGACCGGGACGGCGAGGAGAAGTGCCTCCAGGCCATCCAGGAAAACGCCGACTTCATCACCGAGTGCCAGAAGAACCAGGATCCCATGCTGGCCGCCATGTTCGGCGGACACGCCCTGTTCACCATCAGCGACAAGACCTTCGACCGCATGGTGGCCGCCAACAATGGCCGCACCGGCTACCACATCCATGTGTCCGAGGGCATGAACGACGTGTACGACAGCCTGCAAAACTATGGCCGCCGTCCCGTCCAGCGCCTGCAGGACCACGGCATCCTGGGCCCCAAGACCATTCTGGGCCACTGCATCCATGTGAACACCGCCGAGATGGACATCATCAAGGAGACCGGCACCATGGTGGTCAACAACCCCGAGAGCAACATGGGCAACGCCATCGGCATCTGCCCGGTGCTCCAGCTGCACAAGCGGGGCATCCTGCTGGGCATGGGCACCGACGCCTATACCAACGATATGCTGGAGTCCCTGAAGGTGGCCCTGTGCTCCCAGCGCAGCCAGAACTGCCTGCCCAACGTGGGCTGGTGCGAGGTCACGGACATGCTGTTCCGCAACAACGCCAAGATCGGCGAAAAGTACTTCCCGGTGCAGCTGGGCGTGCTGAAGGCCGGCACCGCCGCGGACATCATCGTCATGGACTATAAGCCCTTCACCCCCTTCTCCGACGAGAACATCGACGGCCACATGATCTTCGGCATGACCGGCCGCCAGTGCCAGACCACCATCGCAGGCGGCAAGCTCCTGATGCAGGACCGCCAGCTGGTGGGCATCGACGAGGAGGCCGAAAACGCTCATATCCTGGAGGCCGCCAAGAAGCTCTGGGGCAGCCTGAACAACCGGGTGTATTGATGCGCTGATTTTTTACGATTCAAAAAGGAGGAACCCCCATGTCCGAGAAAATGTATCCCATTCCCTTCCGCTCCCTGATGAACTGGGTGGTCACCGAGTATGCCGGCTGCGGCGACGTGTTCGGCGTCCACAAGCAGTATCACGCCACTGGCAAGAGCCTGCCGATTTTCGGTGAACGCATCGAAACACCCTTTGGCCCTGCCGCCGGTCCCAACAGCCAGCTGGCTCAGAACATCATCGCCGCCTATGTGGCCGGCGCCCGGTTCTTCGAGGTGAAAACCGTCCAGAAGATGGACGGTGCGGACCTGGCCGCCTGTGTGCCCCGCCCCTGCATTCTGGCCAACGACGAGGGCTACAACCAGGAATGGTCCACGGAGCTCACCGTGCCCCAGGCCATGGACGAGTATATCAAGGCCTGGTGCGCCCTGAAGGTCCTCAGCAAGGTCTACGGCTTCGGCGACCCCGACGGGTTCGTGTTCAACATGTCCGTGGGCTACGATCTGGAGGGCATCAAGGGCGAGAAGGTCAACACCTACATCGACGGCATGATGGACGTCGGACGCACCGCCATTTTCGGCGAGTGCAAGGAGGTCCTGAAGGAGCTGTTCCCCCAGGAGACCGCCTTCATCGACGCCATCTCCCCCCGGGTGTCCCGCAGCGTCACCGTCTCCACCCTCCACGGCTGTCCCCCGGACGAGATCGAGCGCATCGCCGGCTATCTGATTTCCGAGAAGCACCTGCACACCTTCGTCAAGTGCAACCCCACCATCCTGGGCTATGAGACCGCCCGCCGCACCCTGGACGCCATGGGCTATGACTATATTGTGTTCGACGAGCACCACTTCAACGA
>OHEL01001413.1_pt1 | contig 10254 bp, 7 predicted proteins | sample 1567251 | NCBI WGS metagenome assembly OHEL01 (sample SAMEA3879601, study PRJEB24766) | human gut metagenome | biome: human-associated habitat; feature: feces | place: USA | collected 1985/1987
GTCTACCTTAAAAAACTCAAGTTGCTTATAATCATAAAAAAACTCGACCGGAGTCTCAGATATCCCGGCCTCCTCCGGAGAAGCTCCCCGTAGCACTTTGGAAGCCCGTACACCCGCCATACGCGAAGAGGTATACGGATCGGCATCATAGGCACAGAATACGCCATTGGTCAAGGAAATACTTTGACAGGAGAAAAAAGGAGCCTTTGAGTTTTTACCGATAAACGCCATGAAAGGAGACCACTTCGGAACAATTACAATGCGTCCATGACTATTGCGCGGATAACAAACAGAAGAGATTATACTGCTCGTACTACCCGTCTGCACATTATAGGTCTGCAATTTATAATCGGGATAACGCTTCACAAAACGTTGCCACTCATTCATGAAGTCTTCTTTTCCGGCAAGACTCAGAAAGCTGTTATCATTCACACAAATTACTTCCTTCCGTTCCGGAAATGTCTTATGCGCCTGTTCCAATAAAAGAAAAAAGTCGGGGTTAGAGGTAAAACCGCAAACATTCGGCAAAGTAGAGATCAACGCATCATCCGGATATTTAATACCATAAAAGACAACCGGTATCTGACGGGGTAACGAATCTCCACAATTAAACAAGGTATAGAAAGCTTCATCACTGGATGTCACGATCAGATCGGTGCCCCTTTCCCTTGCCCGGTCGCAGATACGCTTCATGATGACCTGCTCGGATCGATAAGCCCAATAATCGGCATCCAGATACTCCGTCGTGATTTTAACTTTCACCTTCTCACTGCTGAAACCGTCACGCAATCCACGGGTCAGGTCATTGTGCCAAGGAGTCTGATTCGTATATGATTGTATAAAAAGAACATTATAGGTCTGTTCAGCAGCAGCTATCTCCAGAAATGCCGTAAATAAAAGAAGCAGAAGAGTATAATAACGTTGTCGGATCATAAAGTTACATAACTGCGTTGTTTCACAATATGCACGCAAATATACGCTATTATCTTGAAAGCAACGCAGATATATAATTTTATTTTTTTACTCTTCACGCAATGCTTCTGCCGGTTGTATCTTCATAGCCTGACGTGCGGGAATCCAAACAGCCAGAAAAACGGTAAATACCAACAATAGATAAGTGATAAAAATACCGGCAACAAAACGGAACAAGGTGAATTCAACCGGATAATCGGATACAATTTCTGCCAATCCCAAGTTTGCCGCCACTACTATTGCCGGAATGAATGCCAATGTGAGCAATACTACCCCTTCTCCCCAAAGAAGCCTGCACAGACTGACTCTTGAACCGCCCAAAGCTACACGTAATCCGAGTTCGGAACGACGTTGCTGCGTTCGAAACCAAAAAGTGCCCAACACTGCCAGAAAATACCGCCACTGATAGATAGGTATACAAATCATTACGAGGTTCTTTCAATTGCTCGTTCCGGAAATCGGTCATAGGGCGCATATCTTCAAGATAAAAGTTGCCGATCATCAACTGTTCACGCATGTCTTTACGGAATCTACGAATAAAATCATCACCGTCGGAATCGGGATGCACACGAATGTACACACCCAAATAGGGAGCCTCCAGATAGTAAAAAGGACGCTTTTGTGTGAAATGCAACGGTATGTAGGTAGCCCGTTGGTGGGAGGTAAATTCATTATACTTTTGATTTTCGCATACGGCAGCAATACGTACACTGTCGCCATTCAAGGTGTTTTTTACCCATTCACCCACAGCAGAACGTCCGGGAAAGAGCTGGCATGCCAAATTATCCGTAATGATAATATCGGTAAGATTGGCCCTGCCTGCCAACTGTTCCGGAGAACTTCCATCCGCCCCTTTCACCCGAAATACCCGGAAATATCCGGAACTGACGGTACGCATCCAACTGTTGCAAGTAATTGTATCGTAAATAAGAGAGGCACCTTGATTCGTCCATACATAATGTTTATGCATGCGTGTATAACAAACAGACTCCACAGCCGGATGATGTTCCAAGCGATCCATGAAAGTGTAAAAATCACCTGTAGCATTCTTGGTATGAAGTTTGTCCGATAAAAATTTATGGCTTTCAGGGGTCAGTACCCCGATATTGAGGGCATACACATTGTGCCAGTCGAATCCTAAAGGACGGGTCTGATTGACCGTAACCGTGTAAACATAATCTACCGCATACCACATACAAGTAGACATCACAAACAAACCGGCTATCAGCCATCCATTGTGACGACGGTTATTCCATATAATTGTAAGAATGTGTCTGAACATATTAATTACCTTTCATTTAGTGCATTGACAATCGTTGTACGAGCCACACGAACCGCTGGAATACCGGCAGAAAGCAGATTAAGAACCAAGCAGAAAGCTAAGGCTGCAAAAAATATCCACGGACTTATCATGGACGCGTTCATGGCGGCCGTACCTCCAACCGATAATGCAGATGCCAACAGCCAATCCGATAACAGCCAAAGAGCAAAATAAGAGAACAGAAGTCCTGCCACACCACCGATCAGCGTAAGCAACAGATTCTCGGCAAGTACCTGTTTCAACAAGACCGAACGGTTGGCACCGAAAGCCTTACGCACTCCAATTTCTGAAAGGCGTTTCCGCATGCGGCTCTGCGTCAACCCGGACAGGTTGATAGCCGGCACAAGCAGAATAACGATAATAATAATCACATAGTGAATGACTACCTCTTTTGCCGGAATACCTCCATGGGCGTATTTATGAAGCATCTGAATAAAAAATGTATCGGGTTGCCCCAGCAAATCCAGTTGCATATCCTGATCATTTGCATTCAATTTTGCCAAGTTCGTATTCACTTCCGCAAGAATCTCAGGAAAGCCGGTCGAAGAACGGGCCAGGATAAAACACTGGAAACTGCCTGTATGCCCTTTGGTCCATCCGGAAAGATCAATACGGCTGATATCCGTATTAGTGGTATAAGGCAACCATATTTCCGAATAACTCTGTTCGGCAAACTTACTGACATCACGTACCACACCGCAAACCGTAAACTCTACAAAGTTAAGTTCAAGATGACGCCCTACTGCCGTCTCTACCCCACCAAACAGACGCCGAGCCACACTCTCGCATATCACAGCCTGTTTCAGCCCGGCCTTGAAAGCAACCTCATCATAGGGTTGTCCGGCAAGAAATCCAAACTCAAATACCTTCCAGAAATCAGCATCGGTATAAAGCAATTGACAGTTGATCTCTTCTCCTCCCCCCGGAACCACAGCGAGCATACGCCCATATTCACAGATGGCAGATACGGCTTCTGCAGTCGTGAGAGGATAGAAAATTTGCTGTATATCATAAAGAGACAGGCGGCTGTAATTACGTGCATCTTTATCCTCCTTTTCATAAACACTCGACCACTTCACATAAAGCGTACGGTCACGATTCATTTCCGGCTCGTAATTAGCCGTTTTTGCATACAGCAGAATGATAATCACCATCACTACCGAAATAGCAAGTGCCGTACCGGCAATACTGATGGCAGAAAGTAACTTATTCTCCATCAGAAGATGAAAGGCCTGTTTAAAATATTGTCTGAACATGGAGAGGATTTACGATTTGACGATTTATAATTTACGATTACAATTCCTTTATTCTTCGCGCAGGGCTTCTGCCGGTTGTATCTTCATAGCTTTACGCGCCGGGATGCCGATGCCTATCACAATCATCAGGACGATGAGAATAAAAGTCAGAACAACGGTGATAATAAAACGGCCGGTCTCCAATGTGGTTCCGTTCATCCAGGAGTTCAGTTCGGCATGAGCCAGATTCCAGTCTATGATAATGGCCGGTACGGTAGCTATCAAAAGCAGTAACAGACCTTCGGACAGAAGGCGGTTGAATATCGTATGGTTCGTTCCTCCCAATGCTTTGTGCAGGGCGATCTCGCTACGGCGCTGTTGTGTACGAAACCAGAAAGTGCCCAACAATCCTAAAAAAATATTCAATAGCAAAAAGACCATACCGAAAATGTAATTACGAAGCTCATTCATAGAAGCTTGTTCGAAATTACGCCGGATATCGGCAAATGAACGAACATCGGCAATAAAAACATTTCCTACTCGGAGCTGCTTCTCGCTATCCGCTTTCAGACGGTTCATAAAATCGACATCCTGTCCTTCTTTCACACGTACACAAAGTTCAAGATGAGTATCATACCAACTGCGGCCTAATTTGTAAAGCATGCAATAAGAAGAAAAAGCCTGTTCATGATCCGAGTAACGTACCGGTTTTAAAGAAGCAGCTAACTTATACGTTTTCGCTGAATCTCCAAACAGATAAAATTGTTTTCCTACCAATGAAGTCAGCTTCACACCGTATTTCCGTTCATACAAATTATCCGATGCCAGGAAATTCTCTTTCGTAAGCATCTCTGCCAACTGTTCCGGAGTCTCTCCCCTTGTCCCCTGATAACGAAACACTCTCAAGAAATCCGGTGTCACAAACCGGCGGACCACATAACCATAAGACTGCAAAGTATCGTATCTCACTTCCGTCCCGCTATTACTCCCGTTATACGGATATGAATTTTGCGACAGGCTCACCGCTTCCACTTCCGGACGGCGGGCAATACGGTTGACCAGTTCATCTATTTCTTCGGCAATCAGCGTATCATTCGGTATGAAGTCGGGACTCTTGTCGGTAAGCTGCCCCATGCTCACGAGATAACAGTTTGAAATATCGAATCCGCGCGGTTCGGTATAAACCTTGTACTGCACATAAATATAATCCACAACATACCACATCACTACGCTCACCAACAGCAACTCCGTCGCTATCCAAAGATTGGAGTGCCATTCATTTTTTATCTGTGTAAATAGTTTCTTGTTCATCATTCATTCGATTTAGTGGGTTCTACCTCCCAACGCATTTACAATACTGGTACGTGACGCTTTCCAGGCAGGAAAACCACTGCTTAAAAGATTGAGTACAAAGCAGAAAAGCAACGCATACATAAAAGTGGAAGGCTGCAACAGAATGGAAGCATTTACTTCCGGCGGATTGAGCGTAATGCTATAAGCTTGGGCAAATAGCAATCCATTGCCGAGATAAGCAAACAATATGCTGAAAAGTAATCCCACAGCACCGGCCAGCAAAGTGACCACTAAGTTTTCCATCACAATCTGTCCGATCATCTCCGTGCGGGTACTGCCAAAAGCGCGGCGTACCCCAATCTCGGAAACACGCTGGCGCAAACGGCTCTGTGTCATACTACTCAAGTTAATAGCAGGTACCAGCAACAGAATGATAAAAATAATTACCCGTTGACGCCGGGCCGCCGACAGGTCCGGTTCCCAATTGGCGGCGTAAGCTATCGCCTGCTTTTCCTGATCGTAAGGACGGTTACGATAAATCAACTCATATCCGTTTTCAGCCAACAGATTATTATATTGCAGGCGGACTTTCTCGCATTCTTCACGAATGGCATCGAAATCGTCACGGTCACGTGCCAGAATAGTGGCACTCATCATGCCCATGTGATTGTCGCTCCACGTATCTTGAGCCAGATCGGTAGAAGTATAAGGTATCCATACCTGTGCATAAGCAGCATCCGCCAAAGCTGAAACATCCACTCCCGCTACCGTATAAGGCGCATGATTCAACAAAAATTCGCGCCCGGCAGCCTTTGTCGTACCAAACAAATTGCGGGCTACACTTTCAGTGACAACCGCTACCGGACGTCCCGATTCAAAGGCAGCCTGATCATAAGGTTTCCCATCGACAAACGCAAAGTCAAAAACTTGCCAGTAAGTATCATCCGTCTGTTGCATATCTATACTGATGGCAGGTGTACCCGGCATGGAAGCCGGAGTAGTTATGGCAGCAACACAATAAATGGTTACTGCTTCGGGAGTTGTAAGCGACTTGAAACATGCCTTGGCTGTCTGTACACTCATCGGTCCGTTACTGGAACCTCCTCCCCATTCTTTATTGGTAATACTCATAAAGCGTACATGCAGAAAACGGTCGCGGTTGCTCTCAGGCGAGAAAGGGGCTACTTTCACCTGTTGAATCATCACCACCAGCATTATGAGAAAGATGGCAAGTGCCGTACCCAATATGCTGACGAGACTGATGATGGGCTGCTGGCGCAATTGTGCCAATGCTTGTTTGAAATATAGTTTAATCATTTTGAGATCATTTACGATTTGACAAATCCCTCTATTCTCCGACTTGCAGATTACGGGTATTCACACCTCCTATGCCGTCACTGGTGACATCGGCGCTCCGGGCATATCCGGACAACGTCATATGTCCCACTCCATCGGCTTTGGCTACCAGCTTCACACAATGAACATGGACATTTATCTTCCCTACCCCTTCCATTCGGGCACGAAGCGTTTTACACTCCAGATCGGCAATACGGATGGAGCCTACCCCTTTCATATTCAATTCAAGGTCCTTCATTTCCAACTTTTTCTCACAACGGAAAGCACCTACGCCTTCCATATTCACACGGGAGAGGTCGGGAGCCGTAATATAAAATTTCACTCTTTTGGACTTATTGTTCTGCTCTTTGTAAGTAAGGATAAGTTCTCCATTCTTTACCTTTACAAGTACCTTCTCTACAAATTTCCGGGGGCCTTCAATGCGTAGCGAATATTCGGATGACTGTTCAAAATTCACATCGCCCACAGCTTCGAACCGGATGGAAGAGAATTGTGAAACGGACTCATTACGAGTGATCGTTTTGTCGGTCTGCGCTTGTGAGAAAGTGAAAAATGCTCCTAATACAAGCACGATAGTAGTTATGAATATATTTGTTTTCATGATCTGTATGATTTCTTTAAGTTATAAAATGGTCTGCGAGTAGTCCGGGATCATTACTGTATCTGGCGTCCGTCGAAGAAACGAACGGTACGCGAAGTTTGTCTGGCCTGCTCCTCATTATGGGTCACCATCACGATGGTCCGTCCGTCTTCCTTATTCAGACGGTGAAGAAGTTCCATGACTTCAGCCCCCATCTTCGAGTCCAAGTTACCGGTCGGTTCATCGGCAAGAATAATTTCCGGATTACCGATAATGGCACGTGCAACGGCTACACGTTGGCATTGACCGCCGGAAAGTTGTGTAGGGAAATGGCGCATGCGGTGACTCAGCCCTACCTTTTCAAGTACTTCCTGTGCCAGGCGTTTACGCTCACTACTGTTCACATGGCGATAAAGCAACGGAAGCTCCACATTATCCAATACATTCAATGAATTTATCAGATGGAAAGACTGAAACACAAATCCCAAAGTCTTGTTGCGGAAAGCAGCCAACTCTTTATCTTTCATCCCTTCGGTACGGGTACCGTTGATCTCGATCGTACCGGTAGTCGGTGTATCGAGCAATCCCATAATATTCAGTAATGTAGATTTCCCACAACCGGAAGGACCCATAATACTGAGGAACTCACCACGATCCACTGTCAAGTTCACGTTTTCAAGGGCTACCGTTTCAATCTCATTTGTACGGTAAACTTTAGAGAGCGAAGTCAATGTAATCATAACTTTTTGTATTTAATAGAATTTTCAATTTCGTATTTTATCACTAAAAGGATTTCAAATGATATGCCAAAAACATAAATTACTTATATTCTGAATATTAGCTAAAAACGTAGCTGTCCGAAAATGAACACTTTTCGCAAAGGCGGACTATTTACGGATATGAAAATGAACACAACGGCAAACTTTCATAAACAAATGCCAGCATACAGTCTCCCATACAAAAAGTACGGTCCGCTAAAAAGGAAAAAATCCTGTCTTTCTGCTATCGGGTATCTATCTCCGAAAATAAAATGAATGTGGAATTATTGATTATCCATGAGCAATAATTGGTTGCCATCCACTTACAACAGATATTACACACGCGATTAATATAAATCGGGTAATATTGCAAGAAAATAAAAAATAATCTCCAATCATTAACAAAACATGAGAAACATGATGAAAAACATTACTCTCAAACAAGTTTTACGTCAACATGCTCTACTGGGCTGCATAGCGTTACTCCCACTTTCGCCTGTATATTCACAGGCCGATAACCAACAAATCGCTTTTCCGGGTGCCGAAGGCTGGGGACGGTTTGCAACCGGCGGACGTACCACAGATCCCGCTATCGGAAGCAAAGTGTATTACGTAACAAGTCTCGATGATTATCTTTCGTCCGAAGAGCCTATAGAAGGGACACTCCGTTGGGCATTAACCACAGGAGACGATACGCCGCGAACCATCCTCTTCAAAGTGGGCGGCACTATCAATCTTAAAGAAAGATTGAAATGTCCGAGACCGAATGTGACCATTGCCGGACAATCGGCACCGGGTGGCGGCATCTGTATCTCCGGGGCAAATATTTATATCCACAGTAAAAACTTCATCGTACGTTACATCCGCTTCCGTGCAGGAGACCTGTCCGGCAGTAATTATTCGGCATTAGGTATAGAGAACACCGAAAATATAATCATCGATCATTGCTCTTTCAGTTGGTCGATGGAAGAAAACGTGACAATGTACGACAACAAATACACTACTATGCAATGGTGTATATTGAGCGAACCGCTCTATGTATCCAAGCATGATAAAGGTGCACGCGGATACGGTGCCCAATGGGGAGGTGAACACTCTACATTCCATCACAATCTGTTTGCACACTGCGTAGGACGTACTCCATTGGTAAACGGAGCACGTGATAAATCTGCCAGTGGGCACGATGCTTTCGTAGATACGGAAATCATCAATAACGTACACTTCAACTGGGGCAATAAAGGTGCCTTATATGGCGGACAATTACATTCCATCGTAGAGGGAGCTTATTCGCGTACCAACCTCATCAACAACTACTATAAGCCGGGACCGGCTACCAACACTTTTCAAGACCGTTGGTTCGCCGATTGTTCGCACGATGCTTCCAGCGCTACCGGCCTGGGAGAATGGTATATCGATGGCAACATGTTTGAAACAAATGAATATAAGAATGACAAAAACAAAGGAGACCATTCGAAGGTAAACGCCAACAACTGGATATATGCCGATGAAAACAACTCCAAAAAAGCCGTAAACTTGCGTGCCGGCATCGATAAAATAAATGAAATAAAACTCACGGCCCCATCAGCTAACAGTGAGTTGACCATCAAACAGGCAGGAGCACAACTTCCCAAACTGGATGAAGTGGATACGCGTATTCTCGCCGAAGCTGCCGGAGAATTAAAGCCGGTAGACAGAGGAGCGATAAAATGGAATAAAACAGAACCGGATCCCGGCAACATCAAATTTGTGGGTATGATCAATTCACAAGAAGACTTGAAGCCCGCCGATGCAGGCGACAACTGGACTCCCTGGCCGGACCTCACACCGAAAGCCGGTGAAACAGTTCCGACAGATACCGACGGTGACGGTATCCCCGACAGTTGGGAAGAAGCCAACGGACTGGATAAAAACGATCCGGCAGACGGCGGCATCCTCACGGCTAACGGATATTCCAATCTGGAGAATTATCTGAACGGACTGGTCGGTGATACAGGCACTTCTATCGTACGTCCTTTCGTTACGGATCGTGAAGTAGCCGTTCTAAATATCACCGGCATGTCAGGTATACAAGTATATTCTTCGTATCCGCAGGTAAAGAAAAGCGAAATCAGCCTGCCGGCATTGCAACCGGGCATATACATCGTGACCTATATCCTGACCGATGGAAGCCGGCAAAATGAAAAAATCGTTATTACCTAATAAAACAGATAACCTGAGTTCGACATAAAACTTATCCTGCACGGCTTCCCCCTCTTTCCTGAAGAAAGAGAAGCCATACAGCATGATTTTTACAGCGAGTGGAGGTTAAACAGAACTCTAATTTATAATAGATACTCAATGAAAACCAGTAAAACCATCTATCTTCTCATGTTGCTATTATGCCTGCCGGCATCTGTAGCAGCACAATTGCTTCCGGCTTTCCCGGGTGCCGAAGGACACGGCCGCTATACAACCGGTGGCCGGGGCGGCAACGTTTACCACGTGACAACCCTTGAAGACAGTGAGGCCAAAGGAACCCTCCGCCATGCTGTCAAGCAAAAGGGAGCACGCATCATTGTTTTCGATGTGGCAGGAACGATCTATCTGAAAAGCGATTTGAAAATCTCCAATGACTACATCACCATTGCGGGACAAACTGCTCCGGGACAAGGTATTTGCATTGCCGACTATCCCGTCATTATCTCAGCCAACGATGTTATCCTCCGCTATCTGCGTTTCCGCGTAGATACTGAAAGCATA
>OHEL01001444.1_pt1 | contig 10117 bp, 7 predicted proteins | sample 1567251 | NCBI WGS metagenome assembly OHEL01 (sample SAMEA3879601, study PRJEB24766) | human gut metagenome | biome: human-associated habitat; feature: feces | place: USA | collected 1985/1987
CTCGATAACCGGTCTTTTTGTCTGGTTTACACGAGCATTACCGCAGATAATCAAACCTCCCCAGTCTCCCGTCGCACGCTTGCCCGGTTCTTTATCGGAAGTAAAGACGATCGGTTTGTCAACCGTACCTTCAGCCATGATCTTCGCACCCGGTTCGATAATCAAAGAGGCAGCCTTTTCACCGGAAGAAACAGATATACCCTTGATGACCGTTCCTGCTTCGATTGTCAACGTAGCACCCGGTTTTACATAAACAAAACCTTTCATATAGTTTTTATCTGCAGCATTCAGCGTAAGATCGGAAGTTATCTCTCCCTCCAAGATCACTTCTTTGGAAGACGGAGCCTCATTAGAAACAGTCACTGCACAAGTTGCCATCTTTTGTCGTAGCGGTGATCGTAGCAGTACCCTCGGTAACCCCTGTCACCTTACCGGCATCTACTGTTGCCACCTTTTCATCGGAGGAACTCCATGTTATCGTTTTATCCGTTGCATCGTCCGGAGTAATGGTGGCAGACAATGTCACGGACTCGCCAACCTTGACAGTTGCAGTCGTAGGACTTACGGCAACAGCCGATACAGCTATAGAGCCATCAGGCTTGTCATCATCACTACAAGATACAGTTCCAAACATAACGGCCAACGCACATACAGAGGCCAAACCTTTCAATAGAAATCTGTTCATAATAAAAACATTTTGTTTGTAATAAGAATTAAATATCTCAGACAAACGATTGACTACTATCATGTCGTTTTTCACATGATACCTTGGTTTATCTATGTATCCATATGAACCATATTTCATGCAATCTCCTCGTTCTGGGCCTTCTATATAGGTATCATCAGCAAAATTTAATAGACCGTTAGATATAGATCCACCTTCATATTTTAGTATACTTCCTTCAGGAATTTTTACTGCATAATTATGAGCTGAGTCATAATTATTCCAATCAAAATTTAAATCAAAATCATATTGAACTACATAAATAGTATTGGGCTTATCAAGCATTTCTTGCGTAAGTACATTTTTCTTTTCTGTTTGCAACACGGCTTCATTCAGACTTCCATCCCAAACATAATAAAAGCCATTCACCAAATAATATGTATTATGTTTAAGGATATAAGAGGAATCCATATATTCCGTAGAAGCCTTGATTTCTCCGTAAGCATCCCAGATGGTATATTTGTTTATGTCATCCGCAACCATAGCATAAGCCTTTCCGTCACGTCCTATCACGACCGTTAGTTCCGTATCAGTAGGAGCTTTTATAGCGACTTCATCTGTCACAGCGTCAACGATAGAATTTACTTGAAGGTATGAGGTAGGTAAAACTTCCACGTCTTGTATATTCTTACGAAGATATATACGGCCCATTCCGCTATAAGCAGACGTGTCATATTCTTTATCCGCAAGCTTAAGCCTATTTCCCCCGTCTGTAGTTATATCTTCCTCGTCAGGATGATTAGTGATATTTATGTCACCCTCAATCTGTTGTATTCCATCAACCAGTTTCCAGTTAGAAGGGTTCTCATAACCGGATAAACTTAATTGTTGAAACTGATAAGTAACCCAATTCTCCCCTTCTTGAGCGAAAGTGATCTTTTGACCAAGTATCCGTTCTCTAGGAGGAACATCTTTTATAGCGCTAACCAACGTATGTACACCACCCTTTAGACCAAACACGGTGACATTATAGCCATAACGGTTAAAATAGACCTTTGGATTAATGCCATCATCGCCAATCAGTATCCAGTTCTCATCTTTCCTGAAAATATGGTCTGCTACACAATCATCATTAATACATCTTTCCGTTATAACATTGCCATCAAGGTCTTTATATGTAATATATATACCCTTCCTTCTCATCCAGAAAGGCAATTGTATACGGGTATCCCCCGCCGATCCCATCCAAGGCAAATACACGTTGTTGCATTTCCATAATATGGAATCAAGCCTCTCTTTCGTCCTAGCGTCATATACGGCCTGAATGTATGTCAACGGATAGATCGAGAAACGCTCGTTCTTATCCTTGGCCAGCTTGTCTAGCTGCTGTACGCTATCCCTCTCGTAACCCTCGCAAATATCTTTTCGATCTTCCATGATGTATCGTGCTTTAGTTCGTTATACGTAAAATATGTTGTAGCCGGCGTTAAGTCTCAAGATCAAATCAAGGTCGTTAGCCTTTGACCAATCCTCGCCTTCCTTCTTATAAAGGGCTAGCTTGAATACGCTCGTATTATCCAACTGATCTAATTTGTAGATGTTCCCGGCCAGATAGAAAGGCTTACCTACCCTTATGCGCTGATCGCCGTTCTCCGTAAGATCGATATTCTTACGGCCTTTGTACAATGTCCTTACCTTCGGCTTGTAAACAGAGAATACAAGCTTGAATATCTTTCTGATGATCGTGTATATGAATTGTTCCATGATTTTCAACTTGTTAATTTAAAAGTATAAGTTCGCCGTATTGTTATATAATTTCATACTCTCCTTTATCTTTTTGGAATATTTTCTTTCTTTCCATAAAAGAATTATGTACCGTTTTATACAAACTATCACACATTAACTTGTGCCCATTAATCTTTGGGTGTAATCCATCTATTAAAAATATTTTAGAATTATATATATTCATTCCACAAGAATACATATCGACGATACAAGCGCCTAAGACATTAGACACACTTTTTATACATTCATTAAATTCATACAGACTGTCTCCGTTAGCATTTACAATTGGATACTCATTAGCAGAAGATTGATCATAACCTGTATTAGACACAGGAATTAATAAACATGTAAATATTTTAGCCATTGGATATTTCTTCATTATTTTTGCTAACATTAGAGCATACCCTTCAGAAAAAGTTGATTGAACTCCTTCAGAAGGAATAGTAGACTTGCTATTCCATGTACCAATAGATTTATTTCCTGTAGAACCTCCAAAATCATTTATGCCAACATTGATGATGATTATGTCAGGGTCTCCGTTTTCTCCTAATTTATCTATTCTCGCAGTTGAACAGCAAACACTTCCAGTGGTATCATTACTATTTCCACAAACATGCGACCCACTATAAGAAGAGTTTACCCCCAACGTAGCGTCTGTCGCTTTAATAAAGCGCATCCAGTAAGTATTATTTACATTTTCTAAATTTGCATCATTATAGAATGCAGGATATCCATTAGGTAAATAACCATCATATGTTGATATACTATCTCCAAGTATAGATATCTTTTTCCCTTTTAATGATTTTTCGTTAACCTTTGTTCCATTTATATTTACCCAGTTATAGCCATTCCATAAGCTATATTCAATCCTAGACTTATCAAAACACAGAAGCCCATATTCCCCTTCTAATAAATCATCAGGCAGTCCTCCTTCGCTATCAGAGTATCCTACACTACCAATAGTATTGCCTGCGACATATTTGAAGTTATAATCGTGAGAATTTGAAAAATTACCAAATTTCAACTTGCCATTGCCACCTTCTGGGACAATACATTCATATTTATCCTGTATGCTTAATCCATTATTATTGTTCGTAAGTATCCTAAAACTGGAATTTAAATTACCATTATTGTCTGGTCTTTGTGAAAAGAATAATCTGCCGATTAAATTACCTGATTTTACAAATCTTAATACAAAATCCATATCATCATTATTTACCCCTTTAGCATCTGTATTAAATGTATACCAGTTTTGATAACTATTTTGTGTAAAATAGTTATTAAAAATCCATCCATTTTTTCCTCTTAATGCCAATGAAGATGATCTATTTTGAGAAATTTCCGGGATATCTGGGCTATAATTAAGAACATCACGAGTATATGCATTTCCACTTTTAGAACAAGCTACAAAAGCGTTATCCCAATTGCAATCTTCTGGTTTATCAGATGCTATATAGAAAAATTTAATTATATTGGAAGTTCCTTGATATGAATTACCAACACCCCTACAACCCGAGAATAGATTAGAATAAGCATCATTTAGAAAGAATCCCACACCTCCATTTAATCTTCCGTTTACTATATCTTTAGGACTTTTCATATTATCAATAGGGTAAGTATCATCTGTAATTACTCCAAAATAACTAGACACACCAGCATATTTTGTAAGATATACCCCGATATTACATGTATGAGGAGGTAAGTCGGTAACTTTATCATTATATCCCCATATATGAATACGACTAAACATGTTTGACCCAGCATCAACAAACATTCCGATATGATAATGTGTAATAAATCCATCACTAATAAACACATCTGTGGATCTTACACATAAACCAGAGTACATGGGCATATTATCCACATCTATAGGAGCATTATTTGAGTAAGAGTAATCAAATTTAAAATTAAAGTCTCTTAATACTAGTTCAGCGCAATTTTCTCCTATGTAACAGGATGATTTATGCATATTGCATGTATAAATACCTTCTAAAGAAGTCTTAAAACTATGTATTAAGTATATTCCTCCCACATTTAATCTATTATCATTTTGTATATTAAGATTCTTTATAACACCTCCCCAAAATCCATCATTCCAAGCGGAAGAGGAGAATACACCAATTACATAATCTCCGGAAAAATCTTTATTGGGTTGAAATATACATCCTTTAAAATCAAGACAAAGAGAGAATCCAGTTAAATCAATAGAAGATGACAACCTATATACGCTATTGCTTTCAAAATCAACAACTACACCTCCATAATCAAGAGTTATTGATTTATCAACTCCCTTTAATCGATATAACATATCCATAATAAAAGGAGAATTATCTATGTTTTTTGAACTAACATTAAACCACAAAGCTTTAAATGAACATTCAAAAGATCCAATAAAAGTTATACCATCGAAAATATTATAACATGCTTTAATAATAGTATTATTACCTTGTAATATTCCATTCCTCAAACTCCCCCCTTGGAAATCCAGCACGCAATTCTCCGGCACCTCGATCGTCTGCCCGGCTAGGCAGTAGTCGTACTGGATGATGTAGATGGTATTAGGCTTTTTCATCATGTGCTGCGTGAGCGTGTTCACGCCGTTCACGTAATGCTTCCGGAGATACACACGTCCCATTCCGGAGTAATCCTTCGGGGCGTATTCCTTGTCTTTCAATTTCAATGTCTGGTTATCCGTAATGGTTATATCCTCCTCGTCCGGAAGGTTGGTTATGCTCTTGTTACCGATCAATTGCTTGGTAGCCTCGGAAAGATCATCCGGATCGACAGAGCCGGGCTTCAAGTCCGTTACCTGCTGGTTGGTGATGTCGATTATCTCGTTCCGCAATCCCCTCCGGGTGATATACGTATCACGGATAACGTTACCCTCATGGTCTCTCCAAGCACGGTCTACCGTGATCTCCGGGGTAAGGTCGATGTCCGGCTTGAAACCGGCAGGATGGGCTGATAAAAACGACTCCTTAGGTATGTAATCAAGACGCTTCTCCACCTTATCTAAATCAGAGTTTACCTCCTCGAAATTTTCGGAGGTCTCCTTCTTGAAAGCATCTATATCCTTATTTATATCATCGATAGAATCATGTACCCCATCAAGATCATTCTCCATGCCGATAATCGCTGATTTTATTGTCTTTATATCGACATTTATACGTGATATGGCATCATCTATAACGTCTATCCTCTCCGAGTTCGGGATATCCATTGAATCCTTAATCCATATAGATGATCTTCTGGGTTTACGTAAGATAGCAACCTCATTCAATAATTTCAGATCGCTTCCAAAATGAGTATAAGCCCCATTCTTGGCCGCTATATAAAAGATATTGTCAAGCCCAGAAACAGGAGTGGTGTCTGGTAACGCATAACCAGCGAAGACATACCCCCTTCTCTCGAAAAGGCCGATAAAATCCTCTACCATCTGGACTAAATTATCCTCCTTATCCTTTAGTATCCCCCAGCTTTGACGATTCACGTTCCAAAAATGCTGGACACCCAAGATATAAATATAATCCCCGTCCACGCCTCCGTTAGGATACCTACGCATAGCGTCATACACGTTATCGAACTCGCCCAGATTATGAGGATCTGTAGCCAAAGGCATCACGTTGTTATCTTTCTCGCTCATGACTCCACGAATGATTTTCCAATATTAAAAAAAGTCTCGGCCATTTGGGGTTCCCTTCTGGAAACCATAACCAATCCAGCCGTATAATTTATAATGGCCTCCCGAAGAAGGGAATTGAACTCTAACTCTTCGTTGTTATCCCCCGTATATGAAGGAACGGGAAGATAAAGCGCCCTATCTATCCGGTGATCCCTACGGTTATATTTCCCGTTATTCTCAAACCCCACGGTATAATACCGAAGGATCTTACTACCGGACAAATCCCTTGATAGCACGCAGACAGGACGAATCGGCGTGCCACGGGTATATACGTTATATTGCATCCTAGCCTCCTCCGTATCATCCCCTATAGCGTCAAATACCGGATTACGCCATGATCGCATCTTAAACAAGGTCAGTCTAAGGAAATCTGGTGGAAGCACCACGTATCCGGAACCATCGGTATCGCAATATTGGGCCGCCTCAGGGATTACCAACGGAACGCTATCTAACATCTGTACCGGAGCTATCCTCTCCACGGATCGTACAGCGTCAAGCAGCTTCTCCCTTATAATCTCATTAAGCTCCATATTGTTATCCTCCGAGACTATATACTCTTGCTCAATCCTGTTCTCATCCAAGGTTATCCGCACGGATGTCACCAAATCCTCGACATTATACCTCATATCATCCCATATTAGGAAATACCACCCCGTTTTTCCGGGCTTCCCCCTGAATGCTTTCCGGGGATATAAGCCCGCTTATATCCGAACCGAAAGTTTTCTCTAAATAATCAATAGCCTCTTGAAAGGACCTTATCTCCTCGACCGGGGTCAAATCCTTTGTCCTAGACTTTTTGACTCCAACGCCTTGGCCTCATCCTTATCCCTAGGGATATAATAACTCCCGTTCCTTGTCATAGGGATAAAACGAATCCTTCGATATCTATCACGCACCTTAAGATTAAATGACAAAACACTATCTGAGAAATATTTCATGACACAACGATTTAAAGCGGGGAGGCGAATCCCCCCCTATTTTATAAAGAACCTAACTTAACACGGATGTGGGCGTTCGGATATACCAGATAACAGCAACTGGCCTCATTCAAGACCACGGCACTAGTCTTACGTTTCGCTAATTTCTCCATGTCATAAGTCTTTCTGCTAAACATCTCGAAAGTCCTTTTACGGAGGTATTCGGGGTCCATAACAAAGGCCTCGTCTGATTTCATGTTCATATCAAGCAACTCATGGTGCATAGCCAGCAACTTACCGAAATTGATATCGAAAGAGGTAAATTTAAGCCCCCACTTCTCGAACTCCTTAACGACCTTGAAACGCTCACTCTTCATCTTGGCCAAGGCTGCCAAGAAATCAGATCCGCAGAAAGCGATCTTCGTCTTGTTCCCCGCATCATTACCCGTGAAGATCTCCTTCAAGAAATCAACCATCTCATCGTCCTTGATCACAATCTCATTGGTCGAGTCATCAACGGTTCCCAAAGACTTGTCCTGACCTGCCATCCACCAAATACCACCGGTGAAATAAACATCCATACCCGTTTTCTTGGGATCCTTACTCTTTCCCTTGATACCGAACAGGAATGAGTTCTCCATACCCAAACGCATATCATAGATAGCGTCCTCCTCCATATCGTCAAAGTTCCAGTCAACCTCCTTACTCCACATCTTATTATACGTGGACTCCTCTACCTGCATCATGAATCTCTGGCAAAATTGTTCTTGTGGCGTAGGCAATGAATAGAACTGCCCGGTCTCCACGTCCAATTCCCCTGCGGCACGGCCCATACGAATAAGCACGTCATTCTTTTTAAGGGCTGGAACGATAGAATTCTCTCCTGTCGTATTTCGTTTGCCGTTCACGGCAATCACTTGCGGATATCCCTCGTTCTCGCTCTTGCCCACGACATAAAGCATCAAGTCCTTTACCGTATCCTGAGTCGATCCATCCTCTTTATAGCCCTTGATCCCAGATACCCGGATCGTATCAGTCACGCTAAAGAGAGAAGCATCATTCACAGGCAAGGTTACATAAGATGATCCTGATGCCATCTCGGTCGTATTGGTCTTGACGGAATCCTTGATGGGTCTTGTCGATACACTGTAATATTTCACGACCATGCTGTTGACCCTGCTAATACTCTCTGCGCTCCTCGTGATCTGGTCTATAGGAGTACGCATCGGTCTCATTTTCGTGATACGCTTGTCTATAGCCTTCGCATAATACTCTGGATTATCCGTTTCTTTCGAGATTTGAATGCCATCCGTAGCAGTCGCCCCGCCATTGGCATCCGTGACCGCAATCCCCGGGTTAATATCAGTCACCTCTCCCCCTCCATCCGTGGTTGTCGGTACGGCCATACACATCCCGCATCCGGTAGTGGCTCCTAGCATCACGGCCAAAACGGTCAATACCAAGCCGCCCAAATAATTAAAAAAACTCTTTGATCTCATTTTACTAATTGTTTATGGTTATTAATTATGATTATTGCCAAACACTCTTACGTCCCGTGATCTTGTCTAGTCTGTCAATCGTCGGGTTTCTCTCCTTTTTCGTGGGAGATGTCATCCCCCCGCTGGAACCCAGATCGGGCGGCAACCGATCCACCTTGGTACTCTTTCTCTTGTTTATGTCTATATTGGCGTTACGTCCGGCTATCTCCCCCTCATTACGGGCCTCCTCCTCACGTTTAGCCGCATCCATCATGGACTTGTCATAGTTTGCCGCTTTCATCAGCATCATCCAATCATCCTTGGTGACACCGTTCACCACGATCCGATCCAACAATCCTCCATCGGCGTAAAGGAACTCATAAGCCGCCCTAGCGTCCTCGTCACTGAATTTACCTTCCGACTGGGCTTCCTCCAGACCTTGGATCATCAATCTCAGGTTATCCTCCGCCTGCTTTTGCAGTTCCTTGTCTCTCGTCTGCCTCTCCATATACTTGGAAAAAGCCTCTGAGAATTTGTTCTTTCCCTCCTCGCTTTCCAAGGCGGCCTTAAAATCATCCCCGTAATTCTCGATAAGATATTCCACGGGATTACCGCCCTTGCGCATCACCATCAAGAAGCCGGCGCTCCTAGGGTCAGAGGCCAACAAGTCCCCTAGTTCCCTCTGCGCTTTATCACCTCTATCAAACCTATCAAATTCGTCGTTCAATCTTCCATAAAACTCATCCTCGTTCTCCACGTCCAAATCTGGATAACGTCCCCTAATACTCTCCAAGAACATATCTCTTTTAGACGTAACAGGCTTATTGTCAATATCATTTTCTGGCATACATTGTTTTTTTTAAATTATTCTATACGCAAATATGATAACGATACAAGCCCCCATAACGATAAATCTTACCCGGCAAAGCAGAAATTCGTAACTTTGGTAAAAACAGGTATGATATGAGGAAGAACGGAAGCGTATTCTCCATGATGCGGGAAAGAAACCTTGACCTCCTTAGGGCGTACAGGGAAGCCTTGAACAGGAACATGAGATCAGACAAGGACCTTGTCTATATGGACCTACTTACCGAGACCGTAGCGTCGCAAGCCTCCAGATACTGGGTATCCGTGGAAAGGGCCTCGTCCGTCATATACCAGATGAACAAGGGGGCCATGCCAAAAGGGATGAAGGACAACGCCAAGGTATTCTACAAGTCCTTATTCGAGAAATTCGTCTCGTACCGATCGGATCACCCCAAAATGCCCATAAAGCATATCGTATCCATCATAATAGAGAGTCCCGCCCCATGTTTCGTACTTACGCCCGAGAGCGCCAAGGCCATCATATCTAAAATGAGAAAGGAATGTTACGAGCAAACCATGCGACGATTGCGGCACTGTTTCTGATATACGTGTTACCGCTAGACCCACTAGGTTTCGCCTCCGGGCCGTCATACCCCTTCTGGACGAGGCTGTCATACATGTTCTTCCACGTGAACATATGGCATCTGATCGGGAACTCATACGCCCTGAAGGTAATGCGAATTGGCAAGAGGGAGATCGCACGGTCCTATATCATGATGCTGGA
>OHEL01001448.1_pt1 | contig 10088 bp, 10 predicted proteins | sample 1567251 | NCBI WGS metagenome assembly OHEL01 (sample SAMEA3879601, study PRJEB24766) | human gut metagenome | biome: human-associated habitat; feature: feces | place: USA | collected 1985/1987
ATCTCTCATCTGTTATAATCTCTTTTGTGAAAAAATCTGCTGCCTCTGCAATGGTTTCCACGCTACGTTTATACGGACTGCAATAAAACGCATCTATTTTCTTATCCTTCAAAAATCCCAGCACAATTGCAGAATCTTTCTTACCTTCTTCCGTCAAAGGTCTTGTCCTGTCATCTTCCCAATCGTGTTCCGGCTGCGCGTGACGGACGAAATAAACTCTTGTCATTTGATCAGCTCCATTTCATCTACCATTACCTTTACAGGCTTTCTCTTAGGAATAATCCTAACCGTTCCATCACCTGTTCATCTCAAGTATTCTTTTTACTTCCATCTGTAATTCGTCACTGAAGTCTGATAAATCATCATCTGCAAGCATCCTTGACTGAATATCAACTGTTTTCTTAAGCGCCTGAAGACGCTTTTCATTGATTGCATAGCCTTTCAAAATAAACTGTTTAAGAACATTATTTGCCCATTTTCTGAAAGCTATACCTCTTTTAGAATTAACTCGATATCCGACAGACAAAATCATATCCAAATTATAAATTGGGGGTTTTCGTCCCCCTGTACTTCTGTCGGAAAAACCGACAGAAGTCTCATCCAGTTCTCCTGAAGCAAGAATGTTTGAAATATGTTCGCTTACTGTAGCGTGTTTAACATCAAACAACAGTTCCATTTGTTTTTGCGTCAGCCAAACGGTCTCCTGTTCAGGATTGATTTGAACTTCTATATTAACATCACCATCTGTAAATAATACAATTTCATTCTTCATCCTTTAGTTCCCCTCCATGAATATTTCCCGATAACATTTCTAATGTAGATTTTACTGTACTTTTCTGATTCAGTCCATTCTTTAGCCTCAACTTAATTACCTAAAAAGAAGATATATCCATTTCAGCAGATATACCCTCTTCACATTTTAAAATATTTAATAACTAAAACTTCCCACACCAATACGGTGTGTTGAACCCTGAAAATTCAATATTTCAGCCAATAAAAAAGGCATAAACCTGTTCCGTTTGGTATAATGGAATTGACTAGAAACCATCTTTACAAAGGAGATTTATGCCATGTCCAGTATACCACAAAACTATTTCGTTTAGAACGACTTAATTGACTGTATTCAGAGATTTTTTCCCAAATCGTTATATATTTATTGTTTTCTGAAACGAAACCTGTGATGCTCTGATTTTTTTAGGATACACGTCCTTATACCTGTAAATACTCATAATAATTCCTACCAATGCATAGCACAATAAAATATTACTTCTGCCAATGGATAAAAATGGCAAGAAGGAGGATGCTGGTGGAATTATCCCCAAAGCACCTAACAAGTTTAATAAAATATTTAATAAGATTATCATTCCACAACCAAATCCCATAACCATGCCAAGTTCATTTTTTTGTTTAATAGAAGCTCCAAAAATAAACATTACAAGTGCTGCCAAGACAGCAACAACAACGATTCCGGCAATACTTCCATAGCTATTGAGAATATAAGAAAAAATGTAATCACTATTAAACTCCGGCAGACTGCCAATCACATCATTTCCGCTATTACCTACAAACAAAATGTCTTTGCTAAATGTTCTGAGCATTGAAGTAAGATAAAATCCTTCCCTGAAGCAGAAAAAAAGGAGCGAATCCTTGCTTCCTGATACTCTGCCAACAAATGAAATGTGTACATCACAAACAACAACATAATAGGCAAAAACATGAAAACTGCCCACAGACCAACAATTGTCTTTTTTACCGATATTTTGAACCACCCCTTTAGAATAGCCACCGTAAGCTGAATCAACATACTAATCATCATAATTATCGCAACAATAAGATTCGGCATTCGAAAAGTAATAAAAACAGGAATAATCAGCCAAACAATCGACTTTAACAATGCAGGAAAACCACCATCTCTATATTTATATAAAATTGCTCCATAAATTGGTACATAAAACATCATCAGCGAAGTAGCAGAAATTCTGAACATTCCAAATCCGATACTATACCGTACTCCATTAATATCGCCACCAAAGAAACCGGCCAAAAGCAAAATCCCCATAGTAATTATGAATAAACCTATTATCTTGGAGTATTTTGCAATTACAGTATAATCAATAAAATAAATTCCACACATTAAGACAAAACCAATAAAAACAGAATAAACAAAACTTTCCGTCTCAAGTTGATACATCTCCTGCATAAACGGTTCCAAGTTACTATATCCACTTTGATAAAATATAGACTGCTGTAGCAAAATTCCTAGCAGGCTCAATATTCCTACAATAACAAGTAATTTCCAAGCAATCTGGGGCTTATGAATTTTATCCAATGAAATACCAACCGCAATCGGATCACCCATATCTGCAACAGCATTTTTTTCTGCTTCTTCATATGACATTCCATCAGCAATATTGTCTTCTATCTGACTTTCAATATGTCCCTTTATCTCCTCGGCAATATATGGTCTTGCTTTTTTACAACGAATTTGCAATAACAGTTTTTCCAAATATTTTTCCATATCTACACCCCCATTGCAAGAACATTGGCTACAGCAGATTGATATTCGTTCCATTCTGCTTTCTTTGTTTCCAGCAATGCTCTTCCCTCTTTCGTGATGCTATAATACTTCCTCGTCTTACCAACATATTCCTGCTCATATACCTTAAGCAATCCTTTTCCTTCTAAACCATGCAATAAAGGATACAATGTTCCTGCTTTCAATTCAAACACATTACAGGATTTTTTACGCAGAGTATCAATCATCTCGTAACCATACATATCTTTTTCCGCAAGTAATCTGAGTAGAAGCATTGTCATACTTCCAGAAATTAATGCCTTATCAACAGCCATATCTAATCCTCCTTATGTAGATAATCTATATATCGGTTGTCTACAGTATATATCGTCCATCTATATAAGTCAATATAATTTTAGGTTCTCTTTATTTTCTATCAATTTCAGCTGTATCAACGGATATGTCCAGTTCTCAGGCAACTCATTCATAAGCACAACTTTCTCCATTTCACTATGTAATTCTTTCGCAAATTCAGTTATCTCTGCAAAACAAAGCAGTCCAAACGTTTCTTCACCGGTATCATTTACTCTAGTTTTACCTGTCACCGAATATACGCATATTGGTTTTATCTCAAATTTGATAGCTCCAGTCTCTTCCTGCAACTCCCTTTTAGCTGTTTCAAAAATAATCTCCCCAGCTTCTCTATGTCCTCCCGGCACTTCATATGTATCTCTTTCTTTATGCTTGCAAAATACCCACTTGCCGTTACTCTGTGAGATAATTACTGCAAATTTCAATAGTTCGTCATTAACTGTATCATAAAATCTTACTTCCACCATATTTCCTCTCCATGTACATATCTATAATATTTCATTCTCAATAAAATCCGCAATTCCCTCTTCGTCATTTGAACCAATTACAATATCCGCTCTCTCTTTTACCTCATCAATCGCATTCCCCATTGCAACACCTGTTCCACATAATTCAAGCATTCCGATATCTGCATAATCATCTCCAAATGCAATAATTGAATCTGTACTAAATCCACATACTTCCGTAATCTTCATAATTGCGTTTTCTTTCGTCACATTCTTTTTTGTAAACTTGTACCAAAATCCATCAGAGAAACGAATACAATCACAATCAGAGAGACTTCGAGTCAGCTTATCTGCCTTATCTTGATTAAATATCTCAACACACATTTTTAATGAACATTCGTTAAAATCTGAAAAATCTGTATAAATACTATCTCCCCAACTCTTATCTAACTTCTTAGGATCTATTTTATAATTCCAATAATGTGCATCTATTGTGTCTATCGTAATTTCGCAATCATTTCCACAAATATTTCTTGCCATGTCAATCATCACATTCGTTTCTTCTTCGGAAAATTCTGCCCTATAAATATATTCTGTTTTGTATTTTACTAATGCACCTCCACTCGATATTAAAATATCGGGCATCAATTCATTTAAAAATACCAAAGAGTTTTGCTCACTTCTGGAGGTGGAAACACCTATCAATATATCATTTCCCCTGCATTTTTTTAGAGCTGATAATGTTCTGGTTGATATTGTTTTGTCACTCTGTAATAAAGTTCCGTCTAAATCAAATAAAAGAAGTTTGCATTTCTTCATATCATTTTTTCCTTTTCATTCTTCTGAATAATTACATTTGCATCAATTACTCTCCCCACAAATAGAGCCAAACTAGAGCCATTTGATAAAACAAATGCCGGAAGCCCGCATAAATACAGGCTTTCGGCATTTTAATCCGTTATTCAAACTCAATCGTTCCAGGTGGCTTACTCGTCAAATCATAGAATACACGGTTTACCCCGCGCACCTCGTTGATGATTCGGCTCATTACTGTTTGCAGTACTGCAAATGGAATCTCTGCGCTTTCGGCGGTCATGAAATCGACGGTATTTACGGCGCGCAGTGCAACTGCGTAGTCGTAGGTTCTCTCGTCGCCCATTACTCCAACGGAACGCATATTGGTCAGGGCTGCGAAATACTGGTTCGGCATCCAGGATGGAGCTTTGCCGTTTTCTTTCTTGTAAGCAGCTACTGCCTTGTCCACTTCTTCCCGGTAGATGGCATCGGCATCCTGTACGATGCGGACTTTCTCAGCATTGACTTCACCGATGATTCGGATACCAAGACCCGGACCCGGGAATGGCTGACGGAATACCAGATGCTCTGGAATTCCAAGTTCAAGACCGGCTTTACGAACCTCATCTTTAAAAAGGTTACGCAATGGCTCGATGATTTCCTTGAAATCAACATATTCCGGAAGACCACCTACGTTATGGTGGGATTTGATGACAGCGGATTCTCCGCCAAGACCACTTTCTACCACATCCGGATAAATGGTTCCCTGTGCCAGGAAATCAACGGCTCCGATTTTCTTTGCTTCTTCTTCAAAGACACGGATAAATTCTTCACCGATAATTTTACGTTTTGCTTCCGGCTCTGTTACTCCGGCAAGCTTGTTATAGTAACGCTCCTGGGCATTTACACGGATGAAGTTTAAGTCAAACTGACCGTTCGGTCCGAATACATTTTCCACTTCATCTCCCTCGTCTTTACGAAGAAGGCCATGGTCAACAAATACGCAGGTAAGCTGCTTTCCGATTGCTCTGGATAAAAGACCTGCTGCCACAGAAGAATCCACTCCACCGGACAATGCCAAAAGCACTCTTCCGTTACCGACTTTTTCACGGATTTCCTTGATGGTATTTTCCACAAAGGAATCCATTCTCCATGTTCCGGCACAGCCACAGACACCACGCACGAAGTTGTGGAGCATCTTGGTTCCCTCTTTGGTATGGAGTACCTCCGGGTGGAACTGGATGGCATAGAGATTTTTTTCACGGTTTTCTGCGGCTGCCACCGGGCAGTCTGCAGTATGTGCTACGATTTCAAAACCAGGTGCTGTCTTTGAAATATAATCAAAATGGCTCATCCAGCAAATGGTCTTTTCTTCTACATTCTGGAATAATGGTGAATTCTTATCTACCATTACTTCTGTCTTACCATATTCACGAACCGGTGCTTTTTCTACCTTGCCGCCCAACACATGCATCATGAGCTGTGCGCCGTAACAAAGTCCCAGAACCGGGATACCAAGTTCAAAAAGCTCTTTGCTGTAAGTTGGTGAATCTGCCTCATAACAACTATTTGGACCTCCGGTCAGGATAATTCCCTTCGGGTTCATCGCTTTGATTGTCTCGATATCCGTGCGGTAAGAATATATTTCACAATATACATTGCATTCACGGACACGTCTTGCAACCAGCTGGTTGTACTGTCCGCCAAAATCAATGACAATAACTTTTTCCTTATCCATGGACGTTTTTCCTCCTAATTTTTGCTGAGACTCGCCCAGCGTCTAAATTTTATTATAGTTGAGCCACCCTGGAAAGACAAGCCCTATTTTGTTTTCGCAAGATATTCTGAGTTGTTATTTGGGGCAGCACATAATTCTTTATTATATGGAAATACTCCCTGTATGCGTAAAGATTATCTGATTAAATCCATCACACAATATATTTTCTTTTTCTTTCTGGGCGCATTCCTTGGATACCTGTGGGAAGTGCTGCTTTTTTATGTACAGGATGGGGTTTTCTGTAACCGTGGCTTTCTCTATGGTCCATGGCTTCCGGTCTATGGTGTGGGGGCTGTCCTGATGCTGCTTATTTTAAGACGCTTTCAGAAGCATCCGGTCAAAGTCTTTTTTCTTGCGGTGCTTCTCGGCTCTTTCGTAGAACTTTTTATCGGATGGTTTCTCGCCCAAGTTTTCCACCTGCGTTACTGGGATTATCACGATTATCCACTGCAGCTTGGCGGTTATATCTGTCTTTATTCTGCACTGGGATTCGGCATCGCCGGTGTGCTCTGGGTCTGTGTGTTTGCGCGGATTGCCTCCCATTTATGGAAAAAAATGCCAGTACCCCTACAACGCATTTTTCTTACGCTGCTGATACTGGCATTTCTTTTTGATTGCGCCGCCGCACTGATTTTTCCCAACGCCGGGCACAATATTACGTTTTCTTTGTTTCAAACATATCAACCAGTCACATGCTGATGAAGATATTTTTCTCTCGTTGCCAGTCCCCCACGGATATGACGCTCCGACTTATTGACATCCAGCACTTTCCTTGCTTCCCGCGCCAGGGTCGGATTCACCTGGGATAAACGTTCTGTTACGTCCTTATGTACCGTGCTCTTACTGATTCCAAACTGCTTTGCGGTCTGACGCACTGTCGCATTGTTATCTATAATGTATTTGGCTATTTCTACGGCTCTTTCTTCTATATAGCTTTTCAAAGGAAATCCCCTGCACTACTTGTTTTTACATTGTATGCAGAGGATTTACTTTTATGAAAAACTCTCTTCTTTTTTTGTTATATCTGCATCATTTTTCCGGCAAATACTTCAACAATTCTTCCACCAGCCCATATGCTTTTTTCCTGGTACTATTTTTGTTGGTGTTTTACCTATAATCCCTTTACTATATCTTATGTACACTATTTTTCCAGATACACTGTAAAAATACACATTTTTTATCTAATTACAATTTCAATGTTGCCAATATAATTTTTCTAATTTTCCAAACATTATCTTTAGTTATTGCAATACTGTATCACCCAAATAATTCTCACTTAATTCCTTTATTAATAATAGAAATATTTGTTTTTTATATCCTATACACTATTCTTTAGCAAATCATACAAATTCAATATTGTGCCTTCTTAATTATATATATTTTGATATACTCTAACCTTTATGATACAATTATCTCAAAATATATGTAGGGGGATTCAAATGATATATACTATTAATACTCGCAGTTCCATATTATATCCACTAATCAAATCATATTTTAAACTATCTGAAACTAAAATCTATAATATATTAAATCAAGAATTTGAAGCTATGAAAAAACATCTAAAAAATAAAGGAATAAATTACGAAGATTTAAAGCGAGCATTAATTCCTAATCAAGATAAAGATAATAATGAAGTTTGCTTTGTTTTTGACTCTACTTTAATAGAAAATTCTATGTATGGATATGAAATTTTTAACAAAATTATCCAATTACAAGATCAACAAAGTACCTATAGTATTTTAGCCGGCGATTACACAGATATTCTTAACGAAATTCCAAATTCTCAATTAATTCTTCGCGAAACTTTATTAAATTCATTAACAAAATGTAATAATTCATTTTATCAGAATAGTAGTCAATATTATCTAGTATATATTAATAGTATTACTGCCTCTCAAATGGATACTATAATCAATGGATTACAAAAATATAATTGGTTTTATGGATACGCCATTATAAACTATCATTCAAAATTCAAATCCTATTTATCTCATATCCTTATGAATATTTGTATAAAGGCAAAAAACACCATAATTTTAAGTCATCCCACTGATTATGAAGATTCAGAAAATATTAATATACTTGGATATCCTTTTGAACAGAATTTATTTAATATAATCAGTATCAATGAAGAAAGTTTTTCCACCTTTCTAAGTTATAAAATAGAATCCCTCATTCCTGATAAGGATGATATAGGCTTTTCTTTTAATGCTTTATTTCCAAAATTTGATTCATTAGAGAAACTCTCTTTAAATATTTCAGATGGCAAATGGGGCTACTTAAGCAACAATACCACTGGCAAAGGCGGCATCCTAAACTCATTATCTTTTGATACCATCAGCAAATGTGATTTTACAAAAGAAATTTATAAATTAATATGTAGCAATTATATTTATAAAATAAATAAAAATGAATACAATGATTATATGTTCAATGTATGTATTGAACTCCCAACAAAGAAAAATAACCTCAGAAAAACAACCGTTAGTTTAAAGTATCATCCTAATTCCGGAATAATTGATATTATAACTATAACCTAATGGTCAAAAACTGTCATTCTTTCTGGTTTAGAATTTATTTTTATAACATCTGTCCCTCTACCCTTGAAAACCTTTTTACAGATATCAGATGCTAAAAAGATGCATATAAAAGATTCCAGATTATATCTATCATCCCTTATATGCATCTTAATTTTCATCTATATTCTATTTTAAATAACCCCTTTTCCCTGTGAATACTACTGCCGCTCCGCATAATGCCAAGAGTACAAGCAGATATCCAACCGGTGATTCATCGCCCGTTTTCAATGCTTTTGTTTTCTGTGCTGTGGTCTGCTCAGTATTTGGAGTGCTATTTCCACTTGTTGTATCGGCTTTCTTAGCAACGGTAAATTCGGCGGTTGCTTTCTTTTCTTCCCCACTGATAGAAGACACAATCGCAACCGTATGCTTTCCGGTAGCAAGGCTTTCTAAGTATTCTGCAGTAAAGGCGACAATGGTAGAGCCTTCTGTTACCGTATAATTTTTCGCATCTACTACGGTGCCATCCACTTCTACACGAACAAAACTGCTGATACCAGCATCACTGCGGAAACGAAGCGTTGCACCACTTTCCTTTGTCCATTCTCCACCAGCGCCTTCAATAATGACCGGTGTTGCCGGTTTATAATCCGGGTTCTTCTCATTACAGCCTTCCCGTCTGCAGGTTTCTGCATTGTTGCTAAAGTCATGTCCTAATGGATTTCCACTGGTAAATGTTTCCGTTCCCTTTGCCCCACACAGCTTGCAGGATTTGTAGTAAACTGCCGGTGCCGTACAGGTTGCTGCTGTTTTCAGATAGGAATCTGACACTGTTTCCACCCATTCACCATGCTTGCATGTAATTGTAAATTCTTTTGTTGCTTTCGTATCTGTTCCAACCGTAACCTGTGCCTTATAGCTGCCCGGTAACTTTGGTGCGCCTCCAACGGCTTCTGCTCCGCTGTTGTCACTGTTGGTCTTTGTGTCTGTTCCACTCAGATAATATACGATTTCCGGAACCGGAAGATTAAGTCTCTTCCAGTCTTCGGATATTGTTATATTGGCAGCTTTTGCTGTTCCATCATAGTCTGTATTCTCAGCTGATAAGGATAACCATAAAGATGCATCTTTCTCATTGCAGTCTCCCAATCCACTGCAGGCTGCAAGAATACGGCTTCCATCTTTGTTTTCATCTACGGCATAACTCCATGTGTGACTGTGCTTCCACATACCAATCAGGAGTGTTTTGGCAAATCCTCGCTCTCTATAGTCCTCATTGTTATTAACTGCAATACAATTTGTCCATGTCTTCGGTGTATCTGTCAATTCCGAAATATCTGCCATCATAGCTGTAGAACTTTTCATTGACATGGCATCTCCAACTGTAATGCATGCATCACTTTTTCCATATCCTTCTGATACAGAAATGGCACCCCAGCCGAGTCCATCTGCAGTTGCATAAAGAGAACCGTTTGGACTATTCTCAATGCTTACACTTCCATGTCCAAAAATTGCAAAACTACCATAAGTTTCAGAGTCTCTTTTTATGCTAACCAGTTCATTGCTTCCAACCAATGTAATATGAATATGGTCTACATTACTGTATATATTATTATAATAAGATTTCATTTTTAAATTTGAAAATGTTACCTTAGAAAAAC
>OHEL01001452.1_pt1 | contig 10038 bp, 7 predicted proteins | sample 1567251 | NCBI WGS metagenome assembly OHEL01 (sample SAMEA3879601, study PRJEB24766) | human gut metagenome | biome: human-associated habitat; feature: feces | place: USA | collected 1985/1987
CAAGGCGTATGTTCTGGAACATACCGGACTGAAAGTCAGCCACCTCTATATCGCACAGGTGAAGCAGAAATACGGCATCATTGAGCGTGAGAACTACAATAAACCGAAATCCGAAAACGCCAAGCAGCCTCAATGCCCGCCGGAGAAGGAAGAAGCGATCACGGAGGCACTGAAGCACTTCGGGATGATTTAAACGGAATCGACTGCGCATTTGTGTCAGCTATTTGAAGCACAGTTGGCTCCCGTCGATAACTTAAACTTAGAACGGTGTGCGAAGAAAACTCACGCGGAATACCAATTGATGAATTAGCAAATAGATATGGCACAGCCTACCAGTCATTGTTGATTGGTGGGTTGTGTCTTACTATTTAGCGTTCCATTTCCAAAAACTGTGAGTAGGTATAGATATTATCCTTGCCAATAAGACTCATTAAGAAGGCTTTGAACTCATAATCAGTAGGAACGGTAACGAAAAGAAATAATCTTTTTTTTGCTCTTGAGCAACATACATAAAAAAGATTTCGATTTCGTTCAAATGATGCTTCTTTGCCTTTTGGAATAGAAGAATGTCCTGTTATCATCGGTGCATAGGTTTCAAACTGATATAAATTCCAACCTTTTCCGATAACAAAGACAACATTGTCATATTCTTCACCTTTAACGCCGTGTTCAGTAGAAAACATAGCATCAGGGAGTAAAAAATCGATTACTGTGGCAAATTGCAGGTATTCCAATTCTAAAAATGATTGAATTGAAGCATTGGAAGCATATACTGTTTCTGGCGCTTCCTGATATAGATGATACCATCCATCTAATTTTGGGGGAATAGGAATCAATTTGCTTTGCTTGATTAGCTCAAATACGTCAATTGCTCTTTTAGTGCGAGCATTTTCTAACTGCTGCTGTAGCTCTTTCCACTTGGCTTTTTCGGATTTTTTCTTAATAGGAAAGCGCTTAATTCCGAGTGTATCAAAAAGTAACTGCATATTTGAATTCTTGAGCGCCTTATAGATTGGTTCAACAGTATCCATAAAGAACATTAGGAATGGGTCTTCTTTATCTCTCAGTCCGTCAGCTAAAATTTCTAAAAGCTGTTCGTACCCTTGCTGTGTAGCAAGGACTTTATGCGTTATCATTAGAACCTTTAGCGTATCATCTTTGGATGATTCTCGCTTGATCTTCTCTGTGACATTGCTTAGTCGATTTTTCAATTCTTCCGCCGGTAATTCACCTTTTAAATTGCGTTCTATCCGGCGAGGACCAGTGTAATCATCGCAGGTAATTACAATCACTTCTCCGTCAAAGTCATCTATTGCAGATGCTTGAGGCAAGTCGGGGCGCAAATCATTTAGAAGTTGAACGATTCTTGGTGCGGATCTGAAATTTGAGCCTTTCTTTATAATCTCGAGGTTATCATTTTCAATTAGACCACAAGCGTTATTGGATTGGTAAATGGTTTGCCATGCATCCCCAAAGAAGCCAAATTGAGGTCCTTTTTTCTCGGCGATAAAGAAACTAATAAAACGATCAATAATCGGTTTATAGGAGTCTTGATACTCATCGATTAAAATCAAAGGATATTTGTCTGCGAACACACGCCGGAATTTTGTATTATCTAAAAGCCGACAAAAGAGCTTTAGAACATCATCGTGATATAAATATTGAATTCCATTTTCCTTGTAACGATGCCCTAAGGTATATGTAACTCCCGTGACCTCGAAAAAATCTCCTTCGTCTGGCAAGAAGTCAGGATCGCTTGTGACAACATCAATGAGAAAGCGTTGATACTGCTTGATAGCGTTCCATGCAAAGGAGTGAATTGTCGATGGAAGAATAAATGAATCTTTTGATAGTCGTTCAGCAAGCACATCTACCGCAGCATTAGTATATGTTATGCAAATTACAGTCTGCTTCTTTCGACGATACTCCGCCCATTTGTTTTCTTGAATCCATTCAATGACTTTATTTAGCGAATAAGTCTTACCTGAGCCTGCACCAGCTTCTACACGAAAGCTGTTTCCATTCTGAAGTGCCGCAATGATTTGTTCATCTACTTTATCGGCTTCAGCTTTTGCAAGGTTGTAGTTTATTCTTTTGGGTTCTTCACTCACAAATTTTCATCTCCTTACACAAGCACCTGCTGGTCATTGAGCCAAACCAGCCCATTTTTAATATAAGCAGGAACAGCATAATCCTCACATTCACAAATGAGATTAAGAGCAAAATCTGTTTTTTTCTTCCCTGAAAATTCAAGATCGTCTTCAGTAGGAGTATCACCCAATCCATAATATGTTCGGTTGACATTCCGGATTGCTTCTTCCAAAGAATGTCCGCACAATCCGTTCTCTGTTGTTTGAAACTCAATGTGACATCTGCATCGGGTTTTATCAGCCGGGGACATGGATGTAATATCGGTTAGAGCAATTTGAGTATTATCATCCTCTGGAATCTCTTTTTTCTTCCGCACCCACCATTTTAGAGTTTCATTGGATGTTGTTTCGCCACGCGAGACCGGAACGGAGCTGTAATATATTCTCCCGTTCGCACCTTTTTGACCAGATACAGAATCCAAATCAGTAAGAATCAGACATGGAATACCCAAAAACTCTGCGAACGGAATGAATTTATAGGCGTAGGCGCCACCAATTTCAACCAAGGCATAATACTGGGCAGGCAGTTTATATTCCTGAGAATCAAAATTCCCCGCCTTAGCGCATTTATCAATCATGTCTGGTAACAACAGACGCTCTGATGCCCCTTCAACAAAGATTGTTTTATCTGCAAAAAACAGATCACACTTGGTTATAGTAAGGTACTTTCGGATGAAATCAATGTTAGAAGAATTCTCCTCAGCGAACGTATTTAGGTTCTTATAGATAACACCGGTCTTTGTTTTTTGCGCATATCGAATTTTAGAAAAAACCATTGTATTTGCAATGTGAGCAGAATGTGAAGTCAACAAAGTTTGAATCCCTATAGAAGTAATTTTTGCAAGAAATGCTTCTAAGTACTCTGCAAAAGCGTGCTGCATCTGCGGGTGCATATGAGACTCTGGTTCTTCGATAAAAAGCAACGGTATACAGGCATCCCCACATTTTTCTACCTTTTTGGCGAAGGCTGCAAGAAGAAATTCCATTTTAATCAAGTTTTTATACCCCAAGCCATTATAGGTACTGGGAAGTCGCTCGTTACTTGTTCCAGCAGTATAAGAAAGTTGTGTTTGATTCTTTATCTGATCATCAATGTTTAGTTGGGTTGTAACGCCTAACTGTAGTTCTTCTCCGTTGGGATAACCGAACCCAACTGCATTACTGACTAGAGCGCTCAGGATACTATCACTTTGTTGTTGGACTTTTTTGTTGGCGGTTTCAACAATTACTCGAAGTTCCTTAACTTTTTCAGAAACACTTGGATCTAATTCATCTTCACTCATGTCAAAGAAATCAGAGATAAGTGAAGACAAAGAATTATCTTGCGTTCCGTCTTCACCAAGGCGGCGCTCTGCCTGAATAATGAGAAAAGATTCCATTTACATAATAGCTTGGCTCTAATATTTTCCAAATGCTTTTCTCGTCTGCCTTCAACTTGTATTCGGCACGAATCAACGCTGTAGTGGTATCCACATCTACGTCAATAATAAATGGAGACAATGCACCTAAGTTATCCTCCGGGGCATCCAAGGAATAGTCTACAAGGAACTCTATAGATATTGGTTCCAGCCGTTCACAGAGATCTTCAAAAGTGATTTCCTTTGCCATGAACGAAGCAAAATCAGTATATAGATTTTCCCTTTTGAGCAACGGGTAATCATTGAAAGAAAACTGAGTTCCATCCAATACTTTACCGATACACTCGAAGCACGAGGTTTTGGCAGTATTGTTGCGACCAACAATCAATGTTGTTTTCGGATCGACTTCAAGTTCTGCATCAACAAGCAATCTATAATTTTTAATCCTGATTTTCGCTAATTGCATATATGCCTCCGTTCTTATCCATAATAAGGCTTTTAATCATTTGCTGGTGCGGGAGCAACTTTTTCTTTTGAATCCAGATACGCCAAATACTGCTTATACTTCCGGAGTATCAGATTTTTGGTGTACTGCTCCATATATTCGTAGTCAGGAGTACCATCATCTGTAACCGGAAGCATAATTCTGGTATTAGCCATGCGTTCTGCGTTGAATTTATACAGATAGCCAAACTTGCTTTTCTGCTGCAAAATTGCAACCTTCATAAACAGCAACACAAATGCATTGTCTTCATGGTGCTTCAAGTGGAATCTTTTGACATCATCGGAGAAAATGCACTCATAAGGGTGGTAAAAGCCGATAACCATACCGTTTCCGTTATAATTTACGCCGAGCACATTCTTGTCTAAGGATACATTTGTGTCATTCACAAAGCGTGCAACACCATTGCTGTTATCCAGGGCACCGATAAAGGGTCTGTCTCCGGGTGTAGAGCTTGCTGCGACTAGACGCTTTCCAGGCAAAATATCAAAAATATCCGCAATTAAGAACGGCTCCCAACGCATCTCCTGAATGGAAGAAACAGGTAAATATTCACCAAGTTTTTTGATATTTGCTATAGCGTGTGCTTTGTACCTCGTTAACATCGACTTACGCAGCTTTTTGACATAATCGGTCATTAACGCGTAGTCCGGTGCACCGTCGTCATTGACTGGTAACATATTTTGCAGGCGCTTAGCTCGTGGTAACGAGATAGATCGACCGTGACCAAAAATATCATGCTGCTTGGAAATACTGGCGGTCATATACATCAACGCTTCCGGTGATATGTCGTCCTGTGGAATAAGTGCAGTAACATGAGTATCAAGTGCAAAATCACATGCTTGATAGTAGGCAAGTCCTGCGCCACCGTCTCCGTCATTATTAAGGGTGATAACATTTCCGCCTGAGAAGATTTTTGTGGGATTACCTACAAACCCTTTTACACCATTATTAACATTGCGTGCAGAAACAAGCGGAAGGTCACCTTCTTTAAGCAATGCCATATTTTTCTCTTTGCCACGTTCAAATGAAAATAAGCCACGAAGAGGAACGCTTTCCCAGTTTGTTGCATCACTCATGTTCTTCACCATCCTGCTGGAACAGATACTCTCGGTTCTGCATAATCATTGAAAACTCAAAAGTCAGAAAGTCGCCGATTGCCTTTTCAAAATCCATTTCGGCAGGAATATCATCATTGAAATAAAAGAACGAGTGCAGCCATTCATCTTCGGCCTTTACTGTAGACTCGACACAGAATTTTGATGCTGCTTTAGTGCGCCCGTTCCAAACATCAAGCAAATGTTGACGTTTGTCTTTAGCGGAATCTCCTTCAACAAGTCCAATATGAGCACGCACTTCATAACCATCGTTACGGAAGTCAATAAATTTACAGATCTTATCATCAGGATGCGGCTCATGGGCAGTAAAAACAGCAATAACAGGGTTTGTACCGACACCATAGAATGTGTCAGTATTGCAGGTGATGACACCCTCCAGAGTATGGTGCTTCAAAATGTTTTCCTTAAAGGTCTGTTCGTCTTTGGTTTTGCCAGTCATAGATGACTGCGGAACAATTACCGCAGCCTTTGCACTTTCGGTCAAAGAATCGAGCAAGTGCTCCACAAAAGACAATTCATACTGCGACGGATCAGCTTTGGTTCCCTGTGAATAGGGCGGATTCATCATGCCGACAGTAGCCCCTTTAAGCTGCACCTGAGCAGGATTTTGCCGGAGAAAATCTTCACATTTGATGTTACTGTTACCATCTTCACGGAGAATCATATTGGTAGCAGCAATAGCAAACATATTACTCTGGAGTTCAAATCCGTGCAACTGCTTCTTCTTGATATTCTTGCGTTTGTTCTGATCAGTGCCTGCCTTTTCGAGCATATGGTGCATGGCTGCAACAAGGAATCCAGCGGTGCCGCAGCAGGGGTCAAGCACAATGTCTGTAGCTTGAATATCCAGAAGGTCACAGAACAGATCACAAATGTGGCGAGGAGTTAGGACGATACCGAGTGTCTGCCCATCACCGCCGGAATAACGCATAAATTCGCCATAGAATCTTCCAATGAAATCTTCACTGGAACTGCGATACTTTATGTTGTCAAAAACATTCTTCTTCAAGAATTCAGTATAAAATTTCAACGGAGTTTTGCTAAGTTTGGTATCAACCTCGTTCAAACGAGCACTTGTACGAATGATGGAAAATTCGCTCATCAGCTTGTCACGCTTTGCATCAGGGCCGACATTAGATGCTTTCAAACGGCGTTTTATTGCATCGTAAATCAGTTGTCCGTCCGTGGTTGTTTCGTCTCCGAGCAAATCATCAGGTTTGAAGAACTTATCATCCAATGCAAGAAGAATGCCGGAGACCACCAAAGGCTTATCTTGATCCTTCAGAGAGCCGTAGGTGCGAAGATATTCGTGCAGTTCCGCTGCATCTTTCAGAATTTCCTCTGTAGTCTTTTCAACATCGGTCTTTTCTGCCAAAACATAACGAGTATAGTATTCGTCGATATTGGAAGCGGTGAAGGATGTAAAAGACTCAATATCAGGGAGCTGCTTATATCCCTCCCTGTCGTCTACATACAGCGGAGTGATTTTATGATGCTTTTCATCGCCGGAAACACCGATTGCAAAAATTTTATGGAAGCTACTATTTTGCGCAATGTGCTTTGCGTAGAAGTACGCTCCGTTTACAGCATAGTCAGCAATATCTTTCTGATCGGTAGATAAAATTCCAGTATCGGTCAGCTTCTGGTGTTTGGCCAGATCGGCTTTGTCTTCAATAACGATGACAAAATCTTTCACAACCGCAACATACTCAGGGTAGCCGGCATTACCAGTACCACGTTTCGATGCGCTCTGTAAAGCATCATTGATTTCCTTAACATCGCTGCCTTGAGCATCATACTTGATTTTGGAGTCGTCGAGCTGACGAGCAACCCACAAATCAGTTTTTGCTTCTTTCTTAGCCATATTCCAAGTTCCTTTCAGAGTCGATATTTATCAGGGCACTATTTTGTATTTGTAGATTCAGTCCTCTGCCATAGCAGAGGCTGATAATCTGAAATTGCACCATATCCAATTTCAGATTATCAGCACCAAAAGGAAGATTTGCGCTCTCACTATCATGGCGCAGATGCTTCCTTTTGTATTTTCTTCGCACCGGTGGAAAACTGTATTTTTTCAGTTTGGGTACCGCTGTGTGAAGAAAATTGCAGGTGTCCAGAGGGATGCAATCCCATTGGCGCGGGGTTTCCAATAGGGGCGCGTAGCATCCCTGTTGGCACACGATTTTGCTTGCAAAGTCTAGTGTGTTATACCTTTGCTTCCGGCTGACGCGGGAAAGGGGTTGGCGGCGTACTCTGCGACATAGCAGAGTGTGGCGGCAAACGCTTTTCTGAGGCAGTAGGACAGGCGGATTTTGTGACGTGGGTTACGGCGCAAATGCAGGATTTTTGAGAAGCAAAATCCGACTGTCCGGAAAAGGAAGTGAAGGTATATAAAAGCCCCCGTCCCGCCGCAGCGATACGCACTAAAACCACCACGGCAACTCCAGCCAGAGGTTGTCCATCGCCTCGCCTTCCAACTTCTTTGCCCGGCTTTCACTCAGGTTAAAATGAATTGCTGTGCCGATCAGGGTATGTCCAATATCATCCGTAAAGCCATAGCGGTACAGAAGATATGTCTGCTCCCGTTCGGAGATTTGTCCAAAGCCTTCATACAGTTCCCGCAAGGTTTCTCTTTCTTCGTAGACCTGTTCCGGAGATTTGGCGGTGATGTCTGCAACGGCTTCAATGCGCAGCAGCCGTTCTTCACCGGGGAGAACTTCATCCAGCCGGACTTTTTGAAGCCCCAGCCCGTTTTCAGGATCGACCATTCGCTGCTCATATCGGGAGAAGGAATCCCGAACCAGATCAGTCATGGCGTTTCGGATGAATGGAGCGGCATAGGTCAGAAACTTGACGCCGACGCTCTTATCATAGCTGGGAATAGCCTTCAATAAGCCGATGCTGCCCTCTTGTTCCAGATCACCGATTTCTATGCTGAGATCACTTTCCACCAGATTGGATTTTAGAAAAATCTCATTGGCTGTTTTGCGGATGAAGCCCGAATTGTATTCCAGAAGAAGATTGGTGGCATGGGTATCTCCCTTTTGAGCCAGCGCACAGAGCTGCTCATTGCTCGGTTTGCTCATCGTCCTTCTCCTGCGATGCAGCGTTATCTAGGATGGATTGGAAAAGGCCTGTCAACGCCTCACTGAACGTATTCAAAGCATCCGGATCAACACAGCCCATGCCAGCTACGCTACCGACAATCATATCAGATGTTTGTTGAGGCGTCACGGTCAGGTTTTCCATATCCTGCCCCTTCGTGATCTCTGTAAACATTCTTTCCGTTTCTTCGGCTGTCATCGCCCGAATTGCAGCAAAGTCATTGCCAATTTCCTTTTTCACTTCTTTGACAGCCAGCATGAACTGGCTTTCGATGGTGGCAAGATCAGCTTGATAAACAGGTGTTTTCAGGCGATTGATTTCATTTGCAGCTTGTGCGGCGGCTTTCGTTTTTGCCGATTTTCGCGTCAGACTGCTGAGCGTGGCATATAGCTGGTTCTGCGCGGCATACCCGGCAGCAACGGTGTCGTTGAAATACTGCTCCAATATGTAGGTCAGTTCAAGAAAACGATGGCTTTCCAACAGATAATTAACGACCTGTGCATTTGCTTTTCCGGTATAGAGGTTTCTTGCAGCCTGTGCCGATAAGCCCAATTCATCGATTTCATAATTCTTTCTGTCCGGGACAGTAGTTACGCCCAAAAGAAAGTCTGTAGACACGTTGAAAGCTCTTGCAATGCGGATGATATTTTCATCTCCGAGCTTGTCTGTTTTTTCACTCAGAAAACGGCTGAGGAGGCTGTCATTGCAGCCAATTTTTCGGGCAAGTTCCGTTTGAGAGACATTATTGTGCTTCATCAAATCGAAAAGTCTTTGCCGGATATTTCCGGGTAAAAATACAGTCTCCATCTATCAAGCGCCTCCCTCCGCTGTTCTTTCTTTGACATATTTTCCACTCTTAATTCTGGCATCGGCGGGCTTCTCTGCATCATCCGGAATGATCCAGCGGCTTCCCGCCCGCTGTGCGCCGGTGATGCGCCCCTGATTGCAGAGAACGCTTACGCGCCGATGCGAGATACCCCATTTCTCTGCTGCTTCAAAGGTCGATAAAAACTTCATGCCGCGCCTGTCCTTTCTGCCAATATCTGACCCTATTATATTCAATAAGTGGAATAATATCAAGACGCATATTGTGAACAAATGCCGCTCTGCGTTTTTGCATTTTTGCAAAAATTCAGAGCAGCATTTTCTTTTTTTGCGCGAATGCCGGATTTCCCGGCTGACGCCGATTTTCTCCGTATATTGAGGTGACAAGAGGAAATTGTCAAATAAATTACGGAGGTATGTGTATGAATTTATTTGAAAGTGTAAAGGCGGCAGTCACGGTGAGACAAGCTGCTGAACATTACGGTCTGGAAGTGAACCGTGGCAACATGGTCTGCTGTCCCTTCCACAATGACCGTATACCCAGCATGAAACTGAATGAGGATTACTTCTATTGCTTCGGATGCGGGGCCCACGGCGATGTGATCGACCTTGTGGCAAGGCTGTTCAACCTGAACAGCTATGACGCGGCGAAGAAGCTGACGTATGACTTTGGGATCGACTCGGACAAGCCCCCGGCTGCGGCAGCGCTGCGGAAACCGAAATATCCGCTGGCAAAGGCGTTCCAGAGAGAGGAACTGCATTGTCAGCGGGTATTGTGCGATTATCTGCATCTTTTGGAGCGCTGGAAGGTGCAGTGCGCACCCAAAGCACCAGATGATACCATTGACGACCGCTTTGTGGAAGCCTGCCAGATGCTCGATTATATCGAGGATCTGACAGATATTTTAACCTTTGCGGAGTTGGAGGGTCGCGTTAAAACCGTGGATATGCTTCAAAAGAACGGCATGATCAACCGGCTG
>OHEL01001467.1_pt1 | contig 9949 bp, 10 predicted proteins | sample 1567251 | NCBI WGS metagenome assembly OHEL01 (sample SAMEA3879601, study PRJEB24766) | human gut metagenome | biome: human-associated habitat; feature: feces | place: USA | collected 1985/1987
CAGCCAATAATCCCGTGGCAAAAATGATTTTTTTTCCAGAAAATCTTCCTTTGTCAGTCTCTAACAGAAAACCGTTTTTTTTCTCTAAAATATTGCGAAGCTCACACTCGGTTACCACAGAGACATGGCGGAATGTCAATTCCATCCGGAGCACATCTAATACAGATGCCGCCTGCTCGCTCGCCGGATAATAGTAACCATTCCTGCTTTTTGGATAAATACCAAGTTTTTCAAAAAAAGAAACCGTCTCGTCAAAACCAAACTGTTCCATAACCGGCAGCACAAATGCAGGGTCATCTCCGCGATAAAACGTGACACCCTGCAATTCGTTCGTATAATTACATTTTCCGTTTCCGGTGGATAAAATCTTCTTCCCCACACGGTCTTTATGCTCTAAGATCATCGTGTCCGCCCCATTGGACGCAGCCGTGATGGCCGCCATCATTCCTGCAGCTCCACCGCCGATCACAATGACATCAAAGCTTTTTTTCTCATTTATATTCATGATTCCTCACATTGTATTTATCCGGGTAATTGTAAACCTTTAACGATTCTGATCCCCATGGTCCAGAGTTATTGAAAACCTTTTTTATATTACCATAAGTAAAAGTAACAATCAAATAATTACGAGGAATAATTCTCAAGAAATTCATATAATTCCTCATCCGAATAAAGTGCAATCCCCTCTTCTAAACTGCTTTGAAGTTCCTCCGGGAGATGTTCCACCCGGATAGAAGTCTCACAGTAAACCGTCTCATGATCCGCCTGATAGATGACCACATAGCCTTCTGAAGCATGGACATAATATTTTGTATAAGAGAGATGTGACATGCTCTCTGTCATTTTTTCCGTATCAGTAACCATTTCTTGTGCCACCTCTTCCGGCTTTGGTTTCTCAGAAGAAAGCATTGTCTGGTCTATCCATAAAGAACCAGCCAAAAGCAATACAAATAAAAGGCAAACACTTATCATTTTTTTCAATTTCATCACCCCTGATAAGTATTTGCCATTTTTTACATTCTTAAACGAAAAATTTTCATGCCAATAAATTCGTTTTACTATTTATCGCAGCAGATGCATTTTTCTTGCAAGCCTTACAAGTGCAGCACCTTTCGGAAATTTTAAAATCTCCTCTTCAGTCAGACCTTTCAGCAGCAAAAGAACCACTGCATAGACGATCACACCGATCAAAATACTGAATACGGTTGCAATCGCATTCACACGAAAGAGATATAATGCAAGCTGATACGACAGATAAACTGCAACACCCATAATGAGCGCAGAAATGCCCGGTATCACAAAGGTACGTCTGATCTCCTGCCGGTAGCCGCTATATTTTTTCACGGAGTGTGCATTTAATACACACATTAACAAACCAAAAAATGCATTTGCGTAAACAACTGCGTAAATATTTAACTGAAAGGCATACATAAGGACAACAAGCAGTCCAATATGAAGCACCAGTGCGATCAATGCATTTTTTACCGGTTCCCGCATACGGTTAATCCCCTGTAACAAACCATTTGAGAGCGTCGACAGCGAGAAAAATACAATAGAAACAGCACCAAGCTGCAACATACCCGCTGCAAGTTCCGAGGAATCACGGAACAAAAGCTGTAAAATCGGAGATGCAAGAACACCCATTCCCACTGCACAAGGGAACGCAACCACCATGATAAAACGGATTGCTGTGTTGATCTGTGAGCGGACTGCCTCTTTCTTACCATTTGTGTAAGCCGCGGTCAACGCAGGCACGGAAGATGCTGCCAGGGCAGATGCGATCGAGATTGGCACATTGATCAATGTCTTATATTTACCGGTATAAATACCATTCCACTCACTGATATCATTTGCAGAGTATCCCTGTAAGTTTGCAATGTTTTTAAAAATTGCCTGGTCTAAAATTGCATTACAATTGTAGATTGTAGTACTCATCAGAACCGGTATGATGGTGATAAATAAAATTTTAAAAATATACGAATAGCTGTCAACCTTTGCCCGGCGTTCCCGCTTCATCTGACGCTTAAACACACTTAAATATGCGAGCAGAACAAAGGCTGCGAACAGAAGTCCTACCACAGCCCCGGTTCCCGTACCAAGCGTTCCTCCTGCAGCACCGTAGGCAGCGGCATAGTTTTCTGCATTTCCAAGCACCGCACCCACTTTGGTTCCGTAGTTATAAAGCACATAGGCTGCCCACACACTCACGATCGCATTTGCGATCTGCTCTAAGATCTGCGAGACTGCGCTTGGCATCATCGTTCCGAGTCCCTGAAAAAATCCTCTCATAACGCCGAGTACTGCAACTACGATCAGTGTTGGCACAAGCACCTTCACTGCAAAAATACTGTAAGGCGTCTTCATGATCGTTCCTGTGATAAACTCAGCCCCAAAGAATAGGATCAATGCGGCGATCGTACCGGACACCAGTCCGAAGATCAGCGCACATTTCAAAATACGGTATACATTCTTCTTTCTTCCAAGCGACATATCTGCGGACACAAGCTTTGATACTGCAAGCGGCAGACTGTAGGAAGAAATGATCAGCAATATATTATAAATCTCAAAGGCACATCCATAATAGTCATTTCCTTTATTTCCGATGATAGCAGTCAGCGGGATACGGTATACCAGACCGATGATCCTGCTGATGATCGATGCCATTGCAAGAATGGAACCCTGCACTAAAAAACTGGTGCTACTCTTTTTATTACTCATATTATTCCTCAAAATTTCTTTATCTTGTGATGTTCATCTCATCAAGAATCTGTTTTTGTTTTGCTTCCATCACCGCAGCTTCCTCCGGTGTCATGTGGTCATAGCCAAACAGGTGTAACATGCTATGTACGATCAGAAATGCATACTCTCTTTTTGTGGTATGCCCGTAACTCTCTGCCTGTTCTAAAACCTTGTCCACCGAGATTACAATATCTCCAAGCATAATTTCTCCGGTATCCGGGTTAAAATTATCATCATAATCATCTTCCAGTTTTGAAAAATCTCCTGCATTTTCATAGGAAAGCATTGGAAATGATAAAACATCCGTAGGACGGTCAATCTCACGAAATTCTTTGTTAATGGCATGAATCCCCTCATTGTCCACTAATGTGAGATTCACCTCAGGTTCATATGGGAAATCTTCGTGTTCCAAAGTAAAGTTGATCACTTCCCCTGCTAAAGCTTCCACATCAAAATCAAATGGTACGTTTACTTCCGCTTCAAAGTTCAATGTCATAACAGTAAAGCCTCCTCTTTTACCAGATATTCTCTGATTTTTAAAAACATATTCATACTAAGTCCGGACTGGTCGTAAAGTCCCTGGGCAGAGAACTCATTCAAGGTCTGATAGATCACCATTTCCTTGTTCCAGCCACCGGCGATTTTGCTTGTCTTCTCAAGTGCTTCTAACTTCTTGATCATCCCGTCTACAATCTGTACAATCGCAGATTCAATGGTGGACGGCATCTTTTCGATTCCATAATACTCAGAGAGGATTTCCGTCACTTTTTCCGGAAAGCAATGATTCTGCGCTCTTGCAACCCCGTTTTCCACCATAGGATCGCCATCTAAAATCCCAATACGATAATAAAGACCAGCCGCTTTACAGACAGCAGCATCTGCCCCTACAATATATGCACATTTTTCGGCGATTCCCGACACACGAAGGGCATGTCTGTATTCCTGCCTCGAAAACTTCTTCAGTTCACGCAAAAGACCGTAATCCTCTTCTGTGATATCTGTTAAGAAATTATCAATCTCAGCCTCTTTCTGCTTCGTGAGAAACGGATATACAAATGCGGCTGCAAGATCCGTCAATGCAGCCCCAATTGCGGCTTTGCCCAGAATATCATAGTGCGGTTCCTGATAAAAAAAGTATGAAAAAAGCACCGGAGCCAAAACAGCCACTGCAAATATAAGAATCAGATACCACACTTTATTTTTGGTATCCTCCAACATATGTGCAATCACGAATCCAAACAGAAGCAGCATCGTGCAGCACAGGATCTCATAGGACTGACAGCCCTTTGCCATCTCCAATACGGTACAAAAGAAAAAGGAACTGCACACAGCAAGCTCATACGTTCCAACCGCCGACATTAAGATTGGCAGGATCATGACCGGACTTGTAAACTCCGGCAGGAAAAGAAAGATCACTGCAAGAATTGCAGTCAGCAAAAATCCCTTAAAAATCTTACCATAATCCGTCTCGCGATTATGCGATATTCTTTTCCGGTTTCTCTCATAAATCAAAAGAAACGCAAACAAAACCATAAACAGAACCGTCAATGCTACAATTCCAAGAAGCTGGTCTAAATACATCCCGCTCATCCTGCCGGCAATGACAGAAAACCCAATTGCAACAAGAAAAATCAATCCTATATTCACGATCCTCTTTGCCACAAACTGTTCCTTCATCTATCGTTTCTCCCACTTTTTCTTCTGCTCTGCCGGTTTCTTTTTATTGCGATTTTCATAATCTTCGTATGCTTTTACAATTTTCTGTACGACCGGGTGGCGCACAACGTCCTGGCTGGTCAGTTCACAGATACCAATCTCATCTACCTTTTTTAACACTTTCAGTGCAACATCCAGACCTGAAGTTGTTCCGGGTGAGAGATCTTTCTGCGTTGCATCACCTGTGATGACTGCTTTAGAACCAAATCCGATGCGGGTTAAAAACATCTTCATCTGGGCAGGTGTTGTGTTCTGTGCCTCGTCTAAAATAATAAACGCATTATCTAAAGTCCGGCCTCTCATGTAGGCAAGAGGGGCAACCTCGATCAATCCTTTTTCCATATTCTTCTGGAAACTCTCAGCTCCCATGATCTGATAAAGCGCATCATATAACGGGCGCAGATACGGATCGACCTTGCTCTGTAAGTCTCCCGGCAGAAATCCAAGTTTCTCGCCTGCCTCGATCGCCGGTCTGGTCAGAATGATCCTTCCGACCTCCTCATTTTTGAACGCTGTGATCGCCATTGCCATTGCAAGGTATGTTTTACCGGTACCTGCCGGTCCCATTCCGAAGACGATCATCTTCTGGCGGATGGCATCCACATAATTCTTCTGTCCAAGCGTCTTTGGCTTGACCGGTTTTCCGTTGATTGTATGACAGATACAGTCCTTATCGATCTCGACGATCGCAGATTCTTTCGCCTCCGCCGCTAAAGACAATGCATAATTCACATTCTGCTCCGTGATGACATTTCCCCTTTTGGACAACTCCAAAAGCTGCATAAACACATTAGAAGCACTCTTAATCTGACGTTCATTTCCAATCAGTTTCATGGAATCTCCACGAACGACTACCGTCACATTAAGAGTGCGCTCAATTTTCTTTATATAGGCATCAAACTGTCCAAAGACATTTGCCACATGTTCGGTTGGTATATTTAAAGATATTTCAGTCAGACTCATTCGGTTGCTGCCTCTCTTCACTCGTTATTTCCAGAATCTCTGTCGGCTGATATGAAACGATGGATTCATAGGCATCCACCGTCCCTGTTACCACATATTTCTGATCTGCTTTTTCTATCATAACATTTTTTTCCAGAATTTGAATACCTTTTTCCTCTAAATTTGCAAGATATTGCTCAAAACGGCTCTGTGCAATTGCTGCTGCCTCTGTTTTACTATACGTTTTTTCCTCTGTCTGACATTCTTCATACAAATAGGTTTCAAAATAAACCGGAAGATAGAAATTGTCGGTAAAATGCAGCTGGCTGGCATGCTCCGTCAGATCAAACTGCTCATAGTCCTGCCGGAAAAATGGATTTTTCAGGTGATAATCAAAGAACCTGATCCCATAATCTTTTTTTGCCCTGCCTGTTTTTATTTTATCCTGATACGAAATATTTATTTCATCCTCATAATAAAAATTTACTTCTGCAATAATATCTGCGTCCGCTCCCGGATAAATATATTCCGCCACTTCACCGTCGTCATTCAAGATTTCTGCCTTGCCGCTGACAAGGATATCTCCCTTTTTCACTTCCATATCTGCGGTCACAAGCGGTGTTCCTGTCCTCGTCACCATGAAAGCAATGACACCGTCTTTTTTTGCAACGACATCTTCCGGCGTGTCATCCTTTGCCTCGTATTCCTCCTCCGGCAGCAGATTTTCCTGAAGTTCCACCGTCATTTTCGTGCCGTAGACTTTTACCGAAGTCCAGATGACTTCACTGTATGCAGAACGCAGTTTTTCTTCCAGTTCTTCGCAGTTGATATTTCTTTTTGGCACACCGAAGCCTGCATTTTCGTTCTGTAAAAACGTGAGGATTGTCTCCTCTGACAGATAAGAATTGCCTTTTACTTCAATATTCCAGACAAAACCGGAACAGTAAAAGAGCAAAACAGCGGAAACGGCGATTCCTGCCGCAAATACTTTATGTTTCCGGTAGCGGAACAGTTGAAACGGCACACCGTATTTTTTTAAAATGCGCGCCTTTGTCTTTGTTTTTTTTAAGATTGGCTTTAAACTGCGGTAACCATCCACGCTGATATAAAAATAGTACCCATCTTCCGTTGGTTTTAAATTCCAGATTAAAATGTTGCGGCTGCCACATAAATTCAGGAAACGCTCTGTGGCATATCCGGTAAGATGCACATACACATATCCACGAAAAAATTTGATCCATGATAAGACAAACATTAATACTCGTAAGAAACGGAGTCGATCAGACCGACAATTTTCATTTCCTCATTCGTGTAATACTCCACCGTCAGATGAGCTCCTAAAATCTGAAGTCTGCAGTTCTTTGTCTGAATTTTCACAAGTGAATCCTCCAGTTCAATGATTCCTTTATAATTCTCGACCAGAACCTCTTTCCGCCCGGTAATTGTGACAATTGCCGCTCCAAGCATAAGGTCTTTGGGGAGTTCTAACTGACTTATCATTTTTTCATGGATTGGTTTTTTACTGTTTTTACTCATATATAAGCTTATGAAAAAAGCTTATCTGATATGCGCAATAAATCCTCTCTCGTATCAATATCCAAAAACTGTGTTTCTTTTTCTGTGTGAAAACAAAACACATCCTCTGCGTGCTGTTTCATCACAGCTTTTCCGCCTTTGTCCGCCGAAAGCTGTAATAATTCCGGACGATAGCATGCATCAAATACGTTTGGACTGCGCCAGATATTTTTACATTCCATCGTACCGATTTTTTTGTTCTGCGATGCATATTGGTTCAAAAACATCCATACCTCATTTTCGTCAAGTCCAGGCTGGTCTGCTGTAAAGAAAACATCTGCCTTTCGACTGCCCTCCAAGGCACACTCCTGTGTCTCCAGATATTTCACCGCTTTTTGAATAGAGGACGCAATTCCGGTATTATCTGTTCCGTCATTTTTTATCACGGTAACGCTCTGTTTTCTGCAATATGCTTCAATCTCCGGGTAAGATGTCACGACAAGAATGGTCGTATCTCCAAGTTTTTCCGAGAGCTTTCTTATTTTATCCAGTGAAAAGCGATAAAGCGGTGTTCCATTTATCTCTGCCAACAGCTTTCTGTCTCCAAAACGTCTGGAATATCCGGCTGCCAGCAGAATCAGATTCCATCTCAAATCACATGCATCCCTTTTAAAATCTTCTCCGGGGTGATTGGCAATTCATTCACCCATACACCCGTTGCATTGTATACTGCCTGTGCGATTGCAGGAGCCGGCGTGTTGATTACAATCTCACCGATTGATTTTGCACCGAAAGGTCCGGTCGGCTCGTAACTGCTCTCAAATTCCACGCGGATTTTATCAAAGTCAAGACGGGTCGGAATCTTGTACTGCATAAGGGAGTTTGAGAGATTCACACCCTTCTCGTTGTACCAGACATCCTCATACAGTGTCATACCGATTCCCTGCAGTAAGCCGCCCTCTGTCTGTACTCTTGCAAGATTCGTATTCACAACCGTTCCACAGTCCACACATGCCGTGTAGTCCAAAAGTTCGATGGCTCCGGTTTCCGGATCGACTTCCACTTCTGCACAGGCAGCCATAAACGGTGGCGGCGAAACCGGGGAACTGTGACTGCAGGTAACTTCCAATGCAATCTCATTGTTGACCATGGATGCAGTTGCAAGATCAAACAGCGATACTTCTTTTCCGGTTTCTTCACAAAATACACGTTTGCCGTCAAACTCCAGTTTTGTGATATCTTCCTCCAGAATTTTTGCCGCAAGCTGCAGCAGTTTTTCACGCATCTGTTCTGCCGCTTTCACTGCAGCCATACCGGTCAGATACGTGGTACTCGAAGCGTAGGAACCGGAATCGTAAGGTGAGGTATCAGTATCTACTCCAAATACTGCAATGTTGTCAATGTCCGTGTCCAGACTGTCTGCCACAAACTGCGCAATGATCGTGTCACAGCCGGTTCCCATATCAGTACATCCGACGATCACATTGTAAAATCCCTCATCACTCAGTTTGATCGTGACAGAGCCGACATCACAGTTTGAAATTGCAGAACCCTGCATTGCCATTGCCGTTCCAAGTCCACGGATCTTTCCATCCGGCATAACCTGACGCAGCGGTTTTTTCTCCCATCCGATCATATCCGCCGCTTTTCTCAGACAGTCTTCAAGCTTGCAGCTATTTGCGGTCTCTCCGTAATAAGCCGGCATGACATCACCTTCATGTGTCATGTTTTTATAACGGATTTCCAATGGGTCCATGCCAAGTTTGTCTGCCAGCCGGTTTACCATGGATTCCACTGCAAAAATTCCCTGCGTTGCCCCGTAGCCTCGGTAAGCACCTGCTGACATGTGATTCGTGTATACAACATCATACTGGAAACGAAATGCTTCCGTCTGGTACATCGGAATGGATTTATGTCCACTCAGACCTACAGTTGTCGGTCCATGCTCTCCGAAAGCACCTGTATTCGACAGAGTATACAAGTCTAATGCGCGGATCATACCATCTTTCATTGCGCCCAGTTTCACGGTCACTTCCATCTCATGCCGCGGAGACGATGCAATTAGGGATTCTTCCCTGGTATAAATGATTTTGGCAGGTTTTCCGGTTTTCATCGTCACAATTGCCGGATATACCTCGGCTACCACGGTCTGTTTTGCCCCAAATCCGCCTCCGATCCTCGGTTTGATCACACGGACTTTTGATTTTGGAATGTCCAGGGCATTCGCAAGGATTCTTCTCACATGAAATGGGATCTGTGTAGAAGATAAAATGTTGATTCTTCCATAAGTATCCAGATAAGTAGCTGTGCGGAAGGTTTCCATCATACTCTGCTGCATTGCCTTTACATGATAGGTTCCTTCCATGACAATGTCACAGTCTTTCATGACACCATCCACATCTCCGTCACTGTCCATGCCTGACGCACAAAGGTTCCGTTTATTGTCTGCACCAACCGGACAGAGTGCCTTCCAGTCCTCCTCCGGATGGACAAGAACCGGGTTATCTTTCGCTGTATGATAGTCAAGCACCGGTTCTAACACCTGATACTTCACTTTGATAAGCTTTAATGCACGGTCAACTGCCGCCTCGTCCTCCCCGGCGACAATCGCAACCGCATCTCCGACAAAACGGACACGCTGGTCTAAGATATAACGGTCGTAAGGACTCGGTTCCGGAAAGGTCTGTCCTGCCATCGTAAATCGACGGTGTGGAACATCTTTATAAGTTAAAATGCATTCAATTCCTTTTTGTTTTAATGCATTGGTGATATTGATCTCTTCGATCAGGGCATGTGCATGAGGACTTCTGAGTACTTTTACGATCAGACAGTCTTTCGGTGCCACATCGTCCATATACACTGGTTTTCCCGTCACAAGCGCCATGGCATCTTTTTTCATCACGGGAGCATTTACATATTTCATATCGTTTCTCCTTGCATTTATTCTACTCTATCAGATAATTGCGAAACTCCTCAGGTGCCTCTTTTAATTGTTCAAAATTAACAAAATTTTCGAAAACACGCTCTCGCTACGTGT
>OHEL01001478.1_pt1 | contig 9858 bp, 9 predicted proteins | sample 1567251 | NCBI WGS metagenome assembly OHEL01 (sample SAMEA3879601, study PRJEB24766) | human gut metagenome | biome: human-associated habitat; feature: feces | place: USA | collected 1985/1987
TATGAAGTTAGAAGCGGTTGTTGGCTAGCCGCGGGATTATTTGGCGCTTACTTTCATTCTGTCCGGCTTCTGCTTCTGTGGGGGTAGATGTGTTTTCTGCTTCGACAGAGGTGGATATTTCTTCTGTTTCGGCAGCGGTGGACGTTGTTTCTACTTTCGTAATATTGGGAATAGTTTCGGATTCCCCTGCTTTGTCTGAGCCACAGGCCAGTAGACTCAAAGAAACCATTGCTGCCATTAGTGTGGAAATAATCCGCTTCTTCATTTGTGTTATCCTCATTTTTCATTTGTGTATAATCATAATAGATCATGATCAAATTGTAGCAGAAAATAGAGATATGGCAACCGGATTTTTCTGGTTTAGATGCAAAATGAACCCTGCTATGATATGATTTAGAGGGAAAAAATAGGTTTTACGCTCGATACGAAAGAGGAATGAAGTATTATTATGGAATTTTTCAGTTTGTTTTCGACAGTATTTTTTAATATAGCAATTACCGTTGGCCTGGCTTTGAGGTTTCGAAGGGAAATTTGGGAGAATGTTGGAGGCAAGATTGTTGCAAGTGGAGTGAGCGGCAGGAGGATGATATCTGCGGCTTGAAAGAAGCTATAATAAGTTATCAAATGAAAGCAAGATCAACATGCTGTTTGACTGAATGGAGGCTATAATATGAATGTAATTTTTGATATGGATGGATTGATGTTTGATACGGAAAAAGTATTTATTATGGCCTGGGACTATGCGGGGGAAAAGATGGGGATAGGTAAGGCAGGATATATGGTTTATAAGACCTTGGGTATGAATATTGTCTCATCTTATAATGTATGGAAAGAAGAATTTGGAGATAGATACAATCAAGAAGAGTTAAGAAAGTATACAAAGGATTTTTTACAAAATTATTATAGTGGGAATAAAGTTCCTGTAAAGAAAGGGCTTTATAATCTGCTAAGCTATTTAAAAGATAATGATTGCAATATGGCAGTGGCTTCTTCATCTCCACGCTGGGAGGTTGAGAAACATTTAAAAGATGCAGGCATATATGATTATTTTACTGGAATTGTCTGTGGAGATATGGTTCAAAACTCAAAGCCTAATCCGGAGATTTATTTAAAAGCCTGTGAATTATTAGGGGCAAATCCAGCGGAATGTTATGCCTTGGAGGATTCAAAGAATGGCTTACTATCGGCATATAAAGCAGGATGTAAAACAATTATGATTCCGGATTTATGGCAACCAGATGACGAAATATTAAGTATTATTGCCGGAAAGTATGAAGATTTAGATGAAGTGAAAGATGCTTTTGAGAGATTTCAAATATAATGGTAAAAAATTGGTGTTGACAAAAGACAATTATGCATCTATTCTGTTAAAAAGCGATGAAAAGAGATAGTAAATATTTTGGATATCACAGAGAGGAGTTGATTGGTGGAAAACTCTATTGAAGGAATATTGAACCAGTCTTGGAGCTGTGTACCGAGTGAAATTTTCATTAGGCTACACTGGGAACGCCCATTATAGCGTCAGAGTATCGAAAAAGATTTCCGTACTTGCTAAGATCTATATTGCGAGATATAGATGAATTAAGGTGGTAACACGAAGCTATCAGCTATCGTCCTTAAAGTAAATTTAAGGAGGGTAGCTTTTTTAATACATATAAATAATAGAATCGGAGGAATTAGTGATGAATTATGTTGTTGACAGTTACGAGAATTACAAAGAGGAAAATCGTTTGACTACAAATAATGCAAGAAAAATTGAATTTGTAACAACTACAAGAGTTTTGGATGAGATTATCGGCACCAAGAGTAAAATATTAGATTGTGCAGCAGGAACAGGAATTTATGCTTTCTGGCTTGCAGATAAGGGGCATGATGTAACTGCTACAGATATTACTCCAAGGCATATAGACATTATTAATCGAACTCTTACCAATAAAAATTATCATATGAATACTTCTGTTTTGAATGCTACAGATATGTCCTGTTTTGCAGATGATTCATTTGATATTGTTCTCAATATGGGACCATTTTATCATTTGATTACAGAAGAGCAGAGAGAAAAATGCATGAAGGAATGTCTAAGAGTGTTAAGGAAAGGAGGGCTTTTGGTTACTGCGTACATTCCAAGATACTATATTTTTCAATATATTGCTACGAGCAATGAAAAATATTTGGATGAACACTTGGCGAAACAACTTATTGAAACTGGTGTGCTGAAGCATGATGATGAGAAGTGCTTTTGGACAGATACTTATTACTCATCAAAAGATGAAATGGAATCAATTTATCAAAGATATGGATTAAAAATTGTAGACCATTTCGCCCAAGATGGTTTAGCTCCTCTTTTATCGCAAAAGGTTGACAAATGGGATGAAAATCAGTTCAAAACTTGGTGCGACTATCATTATAGTGTATGCCGTGAACAGTCGGTTTTAGGAGCAAGTAATCATGTTATTATAATTGGGAGAAAATAATAAGATTTTGAAAGACGGCTGACTTGAAATTTTAAATTCCGGTGCACAGGTAAATTCTACCGTGCCCTTAATAATTGCCAGAAATCAAATGATTTTAGACAAAAAATCTTGGTTTTCTGTTATAATCATAGTAATTCATGGCCAAATTCTCTGTTTTTCTGTATAGCAAACAGGCCACTGGAAGGTAGTATGTCAGACTAAATTCCACCGGCCGCATTCAAAAAATGTGAAAAGTTTACTTCCAGTCTGACAGCAGATTTTTTAATGAATTATTGGTTGAAGCGTATCAGCTTGGGTGTCAGATTGACCTCGTCAGGGGCAATCCGCCTGAGCTGAAATGCTTTCAGGGTTTCTTCTCCCAGAGTTTCCAGTGCCACATCGTAAGGGGTTCTGCCCTGAAGGCTTTCTCTTGGTGTGGAATTGATATGGCTTACAATCAGGTTGACATCCCACTGGGTCAGAAACTCAAAGTTCGTCTTTTTCGGCAGAATCATACGGAGCATGGTATGTGCCTGCTCCAGACCGCCTTTCTGCCCGCTGCGCATAGGGTCGCAGTAATAGATGCTGGTACGCTGGATTCCTGTAAAACCGGTTTCCAGAGATTCGGGATCACCAAACTCCGATCCCCTGTCGGTAAGAATGTATTCAAACAGTGACTGAAAATCATAAGTACCAAAACGCTTTTCTAATCGGTCAAAAACGAGCCTTACAGCACCCTCTGTGTTACGGTTCATCAGGAATGCAAGAAACAGCTTTTCCCTTGTAAAAAAGAAAGTAAGCAGCGTTTTGGAGGAGCCGGAAGCGGAATGCACGGTGTCCATTTCCATAAAGGAAGCCAATCCCAACTGCTGGAAATCGGCATAGGTTCGGCCTTGAAAAACACCGCGGTCAGAGATCTGTGTTTTGTGTACCTTGCGTGGTTTGAACTTCACTTTACGTTTCAGGTCAATGTTTCTTGCGGTCAGGATCCCCATGTCGAGGTAAGTGTAAATGCTGCGCACAGACAGTTCCAGCTCCGGATGGTTTGTAATGATCTGGTAAGGAGACTGCCCCTGCTCGATCAGAGGACTGATGATCCTGTCTTTCTGGTGAAGTTCACGTCTGGTCATACTGATACCAGAACGGGGCTCTTTAAGGCATTCGCGATATTTGCGGTCAGCAAATCTGGCATTGTAAGTGTATTTGTGTGCGATGGTACAGTGGGAAATCTGTTTCTCACAGCCGTTGCAGACATAAGGAGCTTTATCAAGCCTGTTACAGCGTTCCTTTTCAAAGTCGGGGCAGGTCTGATTGCAGGTAGGACAGGAAGTACACTTGATGCCGCAAAGAAGGATTTTTCCACAGGCATTTGTCTTTTTGCAATGGTAACGGTGTACACAAAAGTTTTTGGCATTATAAAAGGTACCTTTGTGATACCAGTCGGACAGCCGATGTGCTTTCACCTCTTTGGAGATGGTAGTTGGATCCTTACAGAGGAAGCGTGCGATATCCTTAAAGGAAGTACCTTTGGAAAGTTCATTCTGGTTGTAGATACGGTCATCCAGAGTTAAGTGTTTTTGATTATCAGGTATATATTTACTCATAGTCTTATTCCTCCAACTGCTGTCAGAAGGAAAGATAAGCCTATCACTTTCATATGAAAGAGTAAATATTGACTGTGCGGGAGTAAAATCCGCTGCCCAAGCGAGCGGTGGAATTTAAATAAAAAATTTAGGAGGTAAATACGGGTGAGATAAATGGTAGATTATAGTTAAGATGTATGATAAAATATATAAAAATTCAATTTGTTATTTAAGTTCTTAATTATTATGATAAAAGATGCATAGGAGAAAGAATGTTATGGATAGTATAGATAGTCAGCAGTTTTTAACTAATGTTGCTACAAATATAGTTGAAGATTCTGCAAAAAATGCATGGGGCAAGATAAAAAAGTTTTTCAAGGATTTAGATGCAAAGGATTCTATTCGTTATAAAACTGCTTATGAAAAATATCTTATAAATACGGAACAAAAAGTAAGTAAAATTAAGACGATAATATATAGAAGAGCGCCTAAAGATCTTTATTCGTTCTATGAATGTATAGGCGTTCGGTATAACGGAAATACTATAAACACAGAAAATATCAATGATATATTAAGAATAGGTAACAAGATTATTGTTACTGGTACAGGCGGTGTAGGAAAATCAATTCTATTTAAGCATTTATTTCTTAATACGGTTGCAGAGACAGAATATATTCCTGTATTAATAGAATTACGAAGTTTTAATATATATGATGTTAAAGACATATCTATTTATACAGCTATATATAAGTGCTTGGAAGATAATGGATTTGAACTAAGTGAAGAATATTTTGAATATAGTTTGAGAGAAGGGGCATATATAATTTTCTTTGATGGTTATGACGAGGTTAATAGAGACAAGACAGAGAAAATAACAAGTGAAATAAAGGCACTATCAGAGAAGTATGGCGGAAATAAGTTTTTTGTTTCATCAAGACCTTCTGAAGAATTTATTGGATGGAATAATTTTTGTGAGGTAGAAACACTTAAATTGAATAAACAGCAAGCATTAAATTTAGTAAAAAAGCTAGAGTTCGATGAAGTAGTGAAAGACACTTTTTATAAAGAGTTAGATAGAACACTTTATGATAAAAATGAGTCATTTGCTTCAAATCCTCTATTATTAAATATTATGTTGCTTACATTTCAAAAACATGCATCTATACCTGAAAGATTAAATGATTTTTATGATGAAGCTTTTGTTACATTATTTAATGTTCATGATGCAACAAAAGATTCATATGTTAGAGATATAAGAAGTGGATTAGGGTGTGAGGACTTTAAACTTGTTTTTTCGTATATCTGTTTTAAATCATATTTTAATGGTGAATTCCAATTTTCTGAATCGCGTTTAAGATTTTATATACAACAAGCAAAGGAAAAATTTAATAGATTTAATTTTACTGTTGAGAATTTTCAGGAGGATTTAACCCAGTCGGTATGTATGCTTGTAAAAGAAGGAGGGATTTATCGTTTCTCCCATCGATCTTTTCAAGAGTATTTTGCAGCATGGTATACATGCAAACTAGTTGATGATGTGCAAGCAAAATTATTATTGAATTGGATACAAGAGTCAGATTCTGTACTTTCGGATTCCTATTTTACTATGCTATTTGATTTGCAAAGTGAAAAGGTAAACAAAATAATTTTATGCCCAATTCTAAAAGAAATCAAAAAATTGTATTTACAATATGGGTTCTCAATAGAATTATTAAACATTCTTTTTAAAGGTATGAAATTTACGAAACGCTTAAATGGAGAGGAAACGCGCTATATTACAACTTTAACTATAAAAAATCAATATTTGTGTTATGGACTGATGCTGAATAATCGATTAAATATGTTTCCGTATTCAGATAATGATAATAATCGTGAAAAGCAGATATTTGAAAAAATGGAAAAACATATGGTGAGTAAGAAACACAAAAGAAGTGTTGGGAGGATGAGTGTAACTTTTGATGAAGTACTTGAGGTTTTTAAACCGGATGAAATACTTAATCATTTAGAGGAGTTTCAAAATCAAATTGAATTTGCACTACAAATTGTAGAAAAATATGATGATAAAAAGATAAGTAGAAAGAAAAAAGTTTCCACAATCTTAGAAGAATTATAATGGCTTCAATTTGGCTTTAAAAACCTTAGACGAGGTACACAAGAATGCAAAATGATATGAATATGAAGAATATAACGCACAAATGTGTACTAAGAAACTGTCAAATAAATCTCTTTGCCAAAGAATTTGAATAAGGATTAACATTATACCTATAGGATATTGAGATAATATCCTATAGATTTCAGACTGTAAACAAAGTTCCTTTCCACGAGGGAACTTTGTCTACAGTTTGACTCGCACTACTGGTGAGAGAAATAAAGAAGTGTGTGGAGATTAGTACGATTGAAGGAAAAGGGGCCTAAAAGTATAATAATAACTATGAAGAAAAATGCGTGAGATTAGAATAGCATTAAACATAATTCCTAAATATATAGAGAGCCCTGAATATAAAAGGGCAATAGAAAATGAGCAGAGAATTGCTACAGCATTAGAAAATTTGGTTATAGCAAATTCCAGTGTAATAGACAAGGAAAGAATTCCTGCTTTGCAGGAAGCAGAAACCTGAATTTCTACGAAAACAGAGATAATGCAAGGAGCATAAATGGAATTAACAAACGAACAGCGAAAATATTTAGGGCTGGAGATCATCGAACCTGCCTGGGAGCGCGTTGAGATACCATCGAATTGTTTGAAACCGGAGCTTTCTACCGGAAAGGATATTCTTTTCTTTGATGGCGATATTCTTCGCAAGGTAATCTGGCTGGATGACGAAGGCAGCTTTCTGGAAAATTCCTATTATCTCAGGACGCAGGACGATCATACCATGATCGCTCCGATTACGGCCAAGGGCAGGCCCAAAAGGCTGAATGGTGTAAACCTTCAGCGTTGTACGCCCTACGGAATGTATCTTCATTTTAGCGGTAGGTGTGAGAAAAGGGGCGGATTTTGCCTTGCAAATTATACGACGCAGAAGACTTATTTTTCGTCAGAATTTGCAGGCTTGCCGGGTATGAATGTGGATGAATTTCAACATTTCCTCGACAAATGGATGGCAGAAACCAACACAGAGGATTTCATGGAAATACAAGCGTTCGCAAATGCAAAAAGACAGCATTGTAAATACCGGGAGGGTGACTTTTTCCGTTTTAAATATGACCGCAGGAATTATGGCTATGGCAGGATATTGCTGGATGTGCGAAAGTTCATGAAAAATGGTGGTGAATTTTGGGACATACTGATGGGAAAGCCGCTTTGCGTCTCGGTTTATCATATTATAACTGCCGATCCAAATGTAAAAATTACGGAGTTACAGTTACTCAATAGTTGCCCTTCCCAGTACATAATGGACAATATATTTTATTATGGAGAAGCGGAAATTATAGGAAACGCACCGCTGCCGGAAGAACTCGATGCAGTGGATTATCCTATTATGTATGGACGATCCATCGATGCGAGGAACAGAGATAAGATCTGTTATTGCAGGGGAAAGGTCTATCGAGAGATACCCTTGGAGGGAAATAAACTTCCACAGAAGGATTTTAAGAATAATGCTATCGGTTTTTCACTTTGTACCGACAAAGCTTTGATGGAGAAATGTATAAAAGCAGGTTCTAATGCCCCTTATTGGGAAAAACAGGCAGAACGAGTATATGCTCGTGATTTAAGAAATCCTATCAATGCAAGGGAATTGGAATATGTGCGGAAGCAGATGGAAGTATGATGCTCAAAACTATATTGCGTTTAAAAATTTATGGGTGATACAAAAGAGGAATGAAGCATTATTATGGAATTTTTCAGTTTGTTTTCGACAGTATTTTTTAATATAGCAATTATCGTTGGCCTGTTATTACTTATATACCTGTTTTTCTTTTCCGGCATCAGAGCACGTAAAGACTTGAAACCGATGAAGTACATTTCCTACAAAAAGGATCATTTTCAGAAGAATTTTGAATTTACTTGTGAGTTTTGCGGATCCAAGGTATCTTCCACGGATGAAAAATGCTCAACCTGTGGCGGTAATTTTGGGAAGAACAAAGAGTATCAGTTAAAAAAACGGGCCATGTATCAAAGATATTTAGAGTATATGAAAGCTCAGGAGGAAGTCATTACACAGGAAACAGAATATATAAGTAATACGATGCAGGCAATTCAAAAGTACAAGCTCATACGTCATAAATACTATAATTTTGAAATCGGAGAGCCTCCGGTTTATAAACCTGCAAATGACTATGAATTTACCTGCGAATACTGTGATAATAAGATAAGGGGAAAAAGCACAGACGAAACAGGATGCAGTAATTGTGGTGCTTCTTATAAAGAAAACCTGGAGTTATTAGTACGCGAAGAGGAAGACCGCCTGGAAAAACGCCATTATGACGAATATATGAAACTGAAGTATCTTGAGTGGGAGCAGAATACCAGAAATGAGCGAAGGGATGCAAACATTGATGAAAAGTATGGGACACCTATTCGATTTATGGAGAAAAACGCAAAAGGTATTGCGTTGGTCATTTTGCTTGGGCTTATGATGATTTCCGTGGGAATAACAGTTTTGATTTTGAAGTTTAGGTAAAACATGATAAGTATATCCGATGTGAAGGGAGACTCCATGGATATTCTATTTAAAAACGATGAATTTGTATTTTCCTACAGAGTTGGCGGTATATTGATCCATAATGAAAAGATCCTGCTGCAACGTCCGAAAAATGACGATTATGCTATCATCGGCGGGCATGTCGCCGTTATGGAGACTAGCATGGAAACGCTGAAGCGGGAGTTTGAAGAAGAACTTCACACGAAGATAGAGGTAGATAATCTGTTGGCTATAGGCGAAATTTATTTTCCGTGGGGGAAGAGACCCTGTCACCAGATCTGTTTGTATTATAACGTTCATTTACTGGACGATGGTATTCCCATGGATGGGGTGTTTCATGGATATGATGAACTGGATCATGAGAGAATTGATCTGGACTTCTGCTGGGTCCCATTGGAGGAATTAAGGAAGGGCGCAAAGGTATATCCAGTGGAACTGATACCTTACATACTTGAGCAGAGAAAAGAAACGGTGCATTTTGTTTCGAAGCAGATTTAATTGAGAGGGCATGGAAAGAAAAATGCTGGAAGTAAAATTTTATGACTCAGTGGATGATTCCCTGTTGAAGTTTGCAGTAATCGTCTCACAGAGCAATGGCAAATGGGTATTTTGCAAGCATAAAGAAAGAGACACCTATGAAGTTCCGGGTGGACATAGAGAAGCCGGTGAAAGCATTCTTGAAACGGCGAAAAGAGAATTGCAGGAAGAAACCGGTGCAATCAGGTTCGATATGAAGCCCCTGTGTGTATACTCTGTAACCGGGAAGACCAGAGTAAATGATATGGGAGAAGAATCCTTTGGGCTGCTTTGCTATGCGGAGATAACAGAATTTGCGACAGAACTGCATAGCGAGATGGAGAAGATAGTACTCTTGGACGAACTGCCGGAGGAGTGGACATATCCGTTGATACAGCCGAAATTGATAGAGAAGTATTTGCAGATGAAAAATACTATTGATTTTCGCCTACGTGCTTGATAGAATGTAGGTGTAATGAAAGTTTACCGCTGACCGATATGCGGGATATAAATGGTTGGGTCGAAAGTGTAGTCCTTCGCCGTGAGGCGGGGGACTTTTTATATTGAAGTATATAAAGAAATTCTTCAATACCAGTGGGTTGTTAGTAAACGTCAAATCCTGCGCCTTGGCTAATTAGTTTTTTTATGCCACACTCTAAA
>OHEL01001483.1_pt1 | contig 9827 bp, 10 predicted proteins | sample 1567251 | NCBI WGS metagenome assembly OHEL01 (sample SAMEA3879601, study PRJEB24766) | human gut metagenome | biome: human-associated habitat; feature: feces | place: USA | collected 1985/1987
ACACCCGGTCTTTTCCTTTCTTGAATTTACTCACATAGTAATTTTCCCCCGGTCCGTAGATGTTGAACTCGAAAATGCAGGCTCTCACTTTATCTTCCACCGGTTTACCATCGTGTATTCGGTGGTCTCCTTCGATATTGCCGATAAACAATTTCATATAGCGGGCCTTTACTCTTTTTTCATCTTTCTTGGGAGAGTTCCGGTCGCGGCTGTTCCGATGGTCGGCATAGTTTTCCCATCTCTTTCCGTCCTTAGAATACTCGATTCTGTATTCATAATATCTTGTGGGAAACTCCACAAATACCTCTGTCCTGTTGATCTCTTTAACGGCACCCAAATCGGCGCATAGCCATTGCTCCTCTCCAGCAAGAGAGTTGGCTACCCATTGGGTGACATTGTTCTGGTCGAAAGCTAAAGTTGCCAATTCACTGTTTTCCGAAGCGGTGGCGGTGACGTCGTAGGCAGCGGATAAATTCTCTTCCCAGTCGAGTTTGGGACTCATATATTTGTTCTTTACGCCGTCATAGGACGGAATGACCTCCTGAATAGTGCCATTGGCATTGAATGTGAGTTGCTCGATGCCGACCTGGCGTCCCGACTCGTTCACAGGGTTGTATGGAGTGATGTTCTGAGAATAACCTTGACGGTGATGTAGCAAATAGACATTTCCATCCGTGTTGGTGAAAATCATTCCATGCCCCGGTCCTCTTAGTTGCCGGCTTGGAGCCGGTTGGGCAATATGGAAATCTTCTCCGTAGGGGCCGTAGATGTTTGTACTCATCCGGTAGACGGTGTTATAGTATTCCCCTCCCATTTCCGAGTAGGTGAGGTAATAGATGCCGTCTTTTTTATAGAGGGAAGCGGCTTCGGAGGCGTGTTCGCCGTCACCGTCTTTGGTCATCACGATAGTGGGTTCTTTCACAAAGCCACACATGTAGTCTGCATCCGCAGGGTCGGTAATAAGTTCTCCGACGTATATCACCGAGGAGATTCCTTTTTGTCCCGGTCCGTTGAACGTCAGGTAGTATTTGCCGTCGTCATCGCGGAACACGTCGGCATCGTGCATTCCTTTATAGTTCCAGGCAGCTTTGGTGTGGATGGCATCTGCATTATCGTTTAGTCCGGCCCCCCGCACCGCTTTCCACGGTCCCTCCGGAGAGTCGGAGACGGCAACATGGGTTCCCGTTATGTCCCGTTGATAATAGAGATAAAATTTTCCGTCGGGCCCTTGAATGGCCATGGGAGCCCAAAGCCAATTGTCGTTGCTTGGAAACTGGTCCGGGTAGGTGAATGTTTTAAATTCCCAGTTGACAAAGTCTTTCGATTTCCACACCCCGAACGGACCGTTGTCGGCGAAAAATTTCACGTATTGGTCGGTTGAAGAGTAGAAATAGTAAACGCCGTTATGAATCAGCAAGTGGGTATCTGCGAAATAGCCGGGCACGAGTGGATTGCCTGCGCCTTTGTCCTGCGGGGGGTGGTAGCTTTCTGTTTTCCGGCCTTGCACCGTTATAAGGGCCGACGTTGACCTGCAGAACTGCTTTTAGGTTTTGAGGGTTTGTAAGGTCCGGATGTGATGTGTCGTCAATGAGAGGTGTCCCATAAATTTCGTAGACACCCGGTTTGTGCGAGCGGTAGAAACTGGCCGGCCTTTGGTCTCCCTCGAAAGTTCCCCTGTTCCAGACTACCGGGACAGATTGCTTTGTTCCGTCGTTTAAGATGGCTTCTATGTGGGAAGGAAGATAACCTTCTGTTTCATTGTTCTCGATGACGAATCCATACGGCACCTCCACTTTAAGTAACTTTGTAAAGGCTTCTATTGTTCTCTGGTCTGCTCCTTTGCCGGGAGCCGCATATGCGTGCAGGTGAATTAGTAAGCCGAGCAATAAATAGACAGGTCCTATACTTATGCAGAAACTTTTTTTCATTTTAATCAGTTAATTGTATTTTCAATCAATGCTACTCGTATATGGTTCTTTTCTTTGGTTTGTTTTAATACTGCAAAGTATGGTTTTTCCGTTACGAGAGTATTGCTGTTTAACTTAAATTGTGATTTTAAGCACTTTCAACGTTTGTATTCGGTTTGTTTTCTATCCCCTCCACTGTATTCCCCCTTTCCTGTTTGATTGCTCTATTCATCGGACCTGCAGGAAGGAAATGGTGGCGGAAGAAAAATGAAACGACGTGAAGGTAACCCTAAGCACGGTGCCGGTCTCCTTTGAGCACTATCCATACAGCCGGTAAGCACCGTGCTTATCCCTCCTAAGCACCATCCTTAGGAGGGGTTTGCACGGTGCATAGAAAGGCGGAGCGTTTTTCACCCTCTGTTGCCGGTGGATAGGAGTACTGTTATTCGTGTTTGCCGGTCGGTTGGCGGGCATGATGTTTATATCATTTCTACCCCTTTCAAAATGGCTGGAAAGGCGTTTTGAAGAAATCTCCTCCCTTTTTGAAGATTTTTTATCCCTCAAAAAATCTCTTTGTTTTTGCTGCTTCCCCTTTTGCACAAATAATAATCCTTTTGTATTATTCAAAGCCATATCTTTGCGTTGGTTCATTTCGATGGTTTTTTATGAGAGTTGCTGCATGGCAAAAACTATGATGTTATATTTTAAATAGAATACAGATATGAAAAAAGAAATCTTATTAGTAGGTCTGGGTATTTGCGGCGATATGGTGTAATGGTAGCATGGAATAATAAGCAATTCCCCCAGACCACCAAAAATAAAGAGCTCTTCGTGAGCTCTTTTTCTTATGCACAAAATTAAGTCAGATCATATGTCTTGATGTCATTGCCTTCAGTGGCCTTCTTAACGATGGTATGACAACCTATCGTAGTTCCCATAGCACGCAGTTTCCATTCTTCCTGGGTAGCGTTCAGCTTATCCAGTTCTTCCTGTCTTTTATCTTCATCTTCAATAGCTAATATTTCAGCTTTTTCCTTTTCATAGACATTTTTAAATTGACACCATTTCCTGAAAAAGTCCTGCATTGTAGGATTATCGAACGTCAGTGAAACCTTCTGATCAGGTGTTTCTGCAAGTGAGAGGTTCACTGAATCATCAATAGAAAACAACAGAGAGAGTACATCTCCGACTGTTTCAATATTAAAATCCAGAAAAACACTTACATTTAATCCCAGAGCAGTTGCTATCTTTTCTAACTGATCCGGTTTTGGATTCCGAATTCCCAGTTCATATTTTCTGATCGTTCCTACGTTAATGCCGGACAGCTCGGCTAACTGTATCTGACTGTATCCTCTAAATTCCCGGAATGCCCGGATTTTTTTACCAACCATAATGCTGCCTCCTTAATAATATTGTGATTCTATTCTAGCACAAAAGTGAATGATGCGAAAGAGGTTGATTTTCGCAGAGCCTGAAAATGTAAAATGGAATATAAAAATAAAATTCGCAAAAGGTTATTGACAAAGTCACAAAAGTGAATTATAGTAGAAAACATCAAAGGAGTCACAAAAGTGACTGGAAAGGAGGACGCTATGAGAACTAATTATATGATGACCGTTGATGATGTCATGGAAGAATTAGGTGTGAAACGCAGTAAAGCATATTCTATTCTGAAGCAGCTCAATGATGAACTGGCAAAGGAAGGATATGTAGCAGTTCGTGGAAAGATTCCACGTCCCTACTGGGAAACAAAATTTTATGGATGCTCTCAGAGAGCAGTATGAAGGAGGAGTTAAGATGTCAGCTTACAAGGACAAAACACAGGGAACCTGGTATGTGAGCTTCCGCTATATTGACTGGACAGGTAAGAAAACGCAGAAGCTGAAAAGAGGGTTCAAGACAAAGAAAGAAGCATTGAATTATGAAAAGGAATTCATAAGAAAGACTGCAGCGGATATGAAAATGGAGATGAACAGTTTTATTCAAGTCTATTTTGAAGATAAAAAGAATGAACTGAAAGAAAATTCAATCCGTAATAAGCAGCACATGATGAACAAACACATTGTTCCGTATTTTGGAACAAGAAAAATGAATGAGATTACACCAGCAGAGATTATCCAGTGGCAGAATACCATTCAGGAAAAAGGATACAGCAAGACTTATGAGCGTATGATCCAGAATCAGTTAAATGCACTGTTTAATCATGCACAGAAAATTTACAATCTGAAGGAAAATCCATGTAAGAAAGTAAAAAAGATGGGGAAATCGGATGCAAATAAGCTGGAATTCTGGACGAAAGCAGAATATGACAGATTTATCGCCGGGATTGAGCCGGGGAGTGAAGATTATCTGATATTTGAAATTCTGTTCTGGACAGGAATTAGGGAAGGAGAGCTTCTAGCATTGAGTCTTTCGGATTTTGATATGAGTGGAAATCTCCTGCATATCAATAAGACTTATAACCGGATCAGGAAAAGAGATGTGATTGATACTCCAAAAACAGAAAATTCAGTCCGTACTATTGACATTCCCAATTTCCTTAAGGAAGAGGTACAGGAGTATGCAAAGAAGCATTATGGATTTCCGGAAGATCAGCGGTTGTTCCCGATTGTGGCGAGAACACTGCAGAAACGTCTCAAGAAATATGAAGCATTGACTGGTGTAAAACCAATCAGAGTGCATGATATCCGGCACAGTCATGTGGCATATCTAATCTATCAGGGAGTAGAACCACTGATTATCAAGGAAAGGCTGGGGCACAAAGACATTCAGATGACATTGAACACTTATGGGCATCTGTACCCGTCACAGCAGAAAAAAGTTGCTGAGATGCTGGACAATAAACGTTAATACGGAGGAAAAGAAGCAAATGAAAACAAAGAAAGTAGTCGGAAAAATATTTGATGCAATTAACTATAGTAAGAAGCTGAAAATAAGTTCCATTTTACCGGATTGGGATTCAGATTATGTGATTCTTCTTGAATTAGAGGACGGAAGCAAATTTGAAATCATTATTATTCCTACAAGGAGATTTGTGTAAGGAGCAAAAGCTATGACTACTGACAGACAAAAAGAAAAAGCCCAGATAAAATATCTGAGCAAGTTCTCTGATAATCAGATTCACTGATATACCATCTTGGCAGATTAAGTATATCACGAATTGAAAGATACAACAATTCCCGAATATCTGTTCATCGGAGACTTGCCCGGAGGGGCAGGAGGTAGAAGTGACATTATTTGAACAGGTAAAAGGATGTGTGACAGCGAGACAGGCTGCGGAGCATTACGGGATTAAAGTAAAGGGAAATGGAATGGCATGTTGTCCGTTTCATAAAGACCGACACCCAAGTATGAAGGCAGATAAAATCTATCATTGCTTTGCATGTGGAGTGGGTGGTGATGCAATAGATTTTACAGCAAGGTTATTTAGAATATCACAGTATGAAGCTGCGAAAAAGCTGATAGAAGATTTTGGACTGGATATAAAAGTCGAAGACAGAAACAAATACAAAATGACGCACCAAAACAGGAATACTTTGATATCAAAGAAACCTAAAGTTGTGATGATCAGAGAAAAACTGGAGCAGTGGTTGAAACATGCAACAGACGTGCTGATCAGATATCTGAAATGGATTCAGTTTTGGAAAGAGTTTTACAGACCAGAACCAGAAGAAGAGTGGCACGAATTATTTACGGAGGCATTGGCAAATGAAAGAAAGATAAATGACTATCTGGACGTGCTGATGTTTGGAACAGGAGAAGAGATTGTAGAGTTTTTCAAGATGAAGAGAAGGGAGGTTGAAAAAATTGAAAAAAGAATTAACGAATATCAGCGAGAAGTCCTTGATGGAATTAGAAGATATTGTGAACGAGGAAATGCTTACAACAGAAGATGTCAATAATATGTTGGAGCATACGGATAAAGGAAGAACAAAGCAGACAATTAGAAATTGTGTAACCGTACTTCAAAATGATCCGGTATTGAAAAAAGCGATTAAACGAAATGAACTTTCTGGAAGAATGGACATTGTAAAAGAGGTTCCCTGGGAGCGGAGGAATAACAGTCCTACGGTTACAGATACTGATGAAAATAATCTGAAGATGTATCTGGAAGAAAATTATGAACTAACAAGTGAGCGTGTGATCAAAGCAGGAATAGATATTGTTTCCAATGAAAATAAATATCATCCAATTAGGGATTATCTGGAGAGTCTGGTCTGGGACGGAATTCCAAGAATAGAAAATATGCTTTCGCATTTCCTGGGAGCAGAAAAGAGCAAATACACAATCGGAGTAATGAAAATGCACATGCTGGCAGCGATTTCAAGAATTTATGAACCGGGAATAAAGTATGATATTATGCTGTGTCTGGTTGGAAGCCAGGGAGCCGGAAAGTCCACATTTTTCAAGTATCTGGCGATAAAAGAAGAATGGTTCAGTGACAATCTGGATCATCTGGACGATGAAAATATTTACAGAAAACTGCAGAATCACTGGATTATCGAAATGGGAGAAATGAAGGCAACTATCACAGCAAAGAATATTGAACAGATAAAATCGTTTCTGAGCAGACAGAAAGAAACTTACAAAGTACCTTATGAAGTTCACCCGGAAGACAGACCGAGACAGTGTGTATTTTGCGGTACTTCAAATGATTTGAATTTCCTTCCGCTGGACAGAACCGGAAACAGACGATTTGCTCCGGTGATGACAGATATGTCGAAAGCAGAAGTTCATATTCTGGACAATGAGGCAGAGAGCAAAGCCTATATCGAACAGGCCTGGGCAGAGGCAATGGTATTGTATCGACAGGGAAATGTGTTCTTAGGATTTACAAAGGAAATTGAGGAAGAGGCAAAGCGTCTGCAGAAAGAATTTATGCCGGAAGATACCAATGCCGGAATCATACAGGCATTTCTTGATGATTACGATGACGATTATGTATGTACAAGAATTCTGTTCGATGAAGCGCTACATCGAACCGGAGAAATGAAACAGTGGGAAGGTAAAGAAATTGCCAATATTATGAACAATGCGATTGTAGGCTGGAAACCACATGGTACACATCGATTCGGAAAGGAATATGGAATACAGCGGTCATGGAAACGGATGAAAGATTCGGTGAAGAAAGATAAAGACGGATTTATAGAAGTACCGGAACAGTTGGAAATACCGTTTGAGTAAAGATTATTGTAAACGATGTAAACGGAACTTGAAGAAAAAACTTAAAACGTTAACTTTTAAAATCTTTTGAACTCCGTTTACAAATTCCGTTTACAGACTGGAAAGGAGCAGAAAATGATGAAACAGGGAAGATTAGGATATAACAGCAGCAATGGAAGATATGGATTATTATCATCAGATTTATGGATTGATACAGGATTTTACTGCGGAGAAGGACTAGAAGTGCTGGTAGATGATGAATGGGTACAGACCAGAATGGAGATGAATCTGGCAAGAGAATGGTATCTGGTGGGAACGCCTTATTGTGGAGATTTGGAATATGTGCAGGCGAGGATACCAGAATAAACAGATCTATGATCCACTTCGGTCGGTGCAGAACAGACGTCCATAAGGACGTTATGCCCCCGGCAGGGCGCAAGGGGACTTTTGATGGACGGTACGGCTGTCGAAAGTGCTTTTGCGTTACTTTTGACAAAAGTAACAAAACCGCCGTATCCGGCGAAAGTTTCTTAAATATCGCCATGTCTGGCGTAAATAAAAATTATGTGCCATATCTGGCACTCAAACAGAAAAGAGGTGAGAAAATTTATGATGAAACGAACAATCAGTGGCATGATCGGAGCCGGTTCACTGGCTCATAACAGACGGGATTTTGTAGCAGAAAATGTAGATCCGGACAGAGTGCAATTGAACATTTGTTATAAGAATGAGAATCTGAAAGAAGTTTATAAGGAACTGTTTGACGATGCTACGGAGAGATACAATGTCGGGAAAAGAAAGGACCGGCAGATTGCAAATTATTATGAAAAAATCCGACAGGGCAAACAGGAGAAGCTGTTCCATGAAGTAATATTCCAGATTGGTAATCGTGAGGATATGGCAGTGGGAACGTTAGAAGGAAATCTGGCTGTAAAGGTACTGGACGAATATGTGAAAGACTTCCAGAAACGGAATCCGACACTTCGGGTATTTAGCTGCTATCTGCATCAGGACGAAGCTACTCCGCATCTGCATATTGACTTTGTTCCTTATGTGACCAACTGGAAGGGAAAAGGAATGGATACCAGAGTTTCACTGAAGCAGGCATTGAAAAGTCTTGGATTTCAAGGTGGAAATAAGCATGATACAGAACTGAATCAGTGGATAAATCATGAAAAGGAAGTGCTGGCTGAAATCGCAAAACAGCATGGAATTGAATGGGAACAGAAAGGCACACATGAAGAACATCTGGATGTTTACAATTTCAAGAAAAAAGAACGCAAAAAGGAAGTGCAGGAACTGGAACAGGAAAAAGAAAATCTGACAGCAGAGAATGAAGGTCTGACTTCTCAGATTGCGGACGCAAGGGCAGATATTAAGCTTCTGGAAGAAGAAAAAATTCAGTTCCAGAAAGATAAAGAGATAGCGGAAAAACGTGCGGAGAAAGCAGAAACGGAATTGAAAAAACTTGAAGACAGAAGAGAATTCCTGCAACCAGTGATGGATAATGTCAGTAAGGAAATAAAAGAATATGGAATGATCAAAACATTTCTGCCGGAAGCTACAGCATTGGAACGTGCGGTAACTTACCGGGATAAGAAAATAAAACCATTATTCATTGAAATGAAAAACAAAATCGGTGCGATGGCTGCACAGGTGAAAGAACTCACAAGAGAAAGAGATAGTTGGAAAAGTAAGTTTCAGAAGAAAAAGCAAGAGCATGAAAAAACAAAAAAGGAACTGGCAGAAGTTCAGAAAGATTATCAGAAATTGTCAGGTGAGAAAGAAATACTGCAGGGAATTGCAGACAGATATAACCGACTTTTACGCATGTTGGGGAAAGATATGGTAGAAAGACTGGTGCAGGACGATATCCGGATGCAGGCGGAACTTGAAGCGAAAAAGCAGAAAGAACAAATGCCGAAAAAAATAGGCGACCGCATACAATGGGCAAGAGAACGAAGTGAAGAACACAATGCACAAATTAAGAAGAATAAAGCAAAGTACAGAGGAATGGAGTTGTAAGAATATGAAGAAACAGATTTATGATGAAAAGAACGGACTGAGCTACACATTGCATGGAGATTATTATCTGCCGGATCTGGAAATCAATGAGGAAGAACCCACATATGGGAAATATGGAATAATGCGAAAACAGTTTCTGAAGGAACACAGATTAGCAAAATATCAATATTTGTTGTTGACTGGAAAGCTGACGGAACACCTGAATCAGATTGATCAGGAAGCCAGAAAGCAGGTGGAAATACTTATGGAACAGATGGTGAAAAAACAGGGTGCGACGGAAGAATTAAAGGCACAGGATCAGATGAAGTGGGTTAGGTTAATGAATAATATAAAAGCCAGTGCAGAAGAGATTGTATTGAAAAACCTGGTATGTGTGTGATTGTAAGTGACAGTCGATAAGATTGCCCTTTTACACTTTTGTATATATTAGAATAGCACTTTAGAAAGCACTATGGTAAAATAAAGTGAAGGTAAATCGAAAGTTACCGAATTAAGTTAATCGTGCCATATGGCTTGGTTATCAAAACAAAGATAAAAACGCAACGTACATCTTTGATGTACCAGAGCCGGTAGGTAGCCCGGCCGTCCTATATAAATAGGGTAAGTAACCTGCCCCTCCGGGTTGTCCATTCTTTGTTCAATCAATTTTAGGAGGGATTCTTATGGACAAAGTAAATGGAAAGCTGACAGTATTTTTTGAAGAGCCGTTTTGGGTGGGAATCTTTGAACGCA
>OHEL01001485.1_pt1 | contig 9821 bp, 7 predicted proteins | sample 1567251 | NCBI WGS metagenome assembly OHEL01 (sample SAMEA3879601, study PRJEB24766) | human gut metagenome | biome: human-associated habitat; feature: feces | place: USA | collected 1985/1987
TTGAGGCGGTTTTCACGTCCTGACGGGAGACAATCATCAGCGTTGCTGACGTGTGCCTGAGTCCGTGAAACGGGATGAGGGGAAGCTGATCCTCAGCCGCTTTCCCATTGTTATAGAGCCTGATCACATCCTGAAAGGCTTCGTATGGCGTGGAATAGCTCATCATCTTGCCGTTGTCCTGAATGAAAATCCAGTCTTCCCCTTGCCAGTCCTGCCCGAATCGAAAACGCTGCTCCAGCTCTGAGCGTTGCAAAGCCTTGAGCCGTGCCGCAAGAAATTGCGGGAAAGAAACCGTGCGATAGGAGGATTTTGTTTTCGGAGTTTTGCATACCTGCTTTCCGTCCACGACAGTAACGGCCTTTGACACCTGCACGACATTGCGCTGGAAATCAATGTCTGACCACTTGAGCGCCAGCAGTTCTCCTTTCCGTAGCCCAGTATAGATCGCCAGATTGAACAGCAGCTTTGTTTGCGCCTGTAGGTTCTTCGTAATCTCATAATCGCCGACTGTGTAAGGCGTGCCGGTATCGTCAATTCTGGTATGACCTCCTACGCGCACGGTATAAGGCTGCTCAATATACTGGAGGAATGCCGCCGCCTGCTCCGGCGTGAAGAATTTCAGCTTGTCGGCGGTGCTTTCTGCCTGTACTCTGACCTTGTCGCAGGGGTTTCGGTCGATGATCTCCCATTCCGTAGCCGTCCGCAGGATGGAGGAAAGCACATTGCGCGTTTTGGTTATGCTGCCCTTGCTGTAGCCTCCGACCTTGCCGTCCTTGCGTGCGCCGTCCTTCGTTAGGGAGAGGAAAAAGGCGTTTACCGTGTGGGGCTTGATCTCCGACAGCTTATAGTGTCCGATTGCAGGCAAGATTTTGTCGTCCAGCTCTTCACGGTATTTTCTGACCGTTCCCGGCTGTAGCTTCGGCTTCGCATATTCTTCAATCCACCTGTCAGCAAATACTTGAAGGGTGACTTTTCGCCCATCCATAGCCGCGCCGCTCTTTACCCGTGGTTCAAATTCGTGGGCAAAGTCCTGCGCGGCTTTTTCCATCTTTTTAGGCGTCAGACCTGCATCCGGCTTGAACGTGGCCGTTTCGATGATCTTCTTGCCCTTGACGTCGTAGCCGCAGGAAACCGTGATCTTGTAGCTGACGCCGTTCTTTCCTTCGATTTTCTTAATGCTGGCCATTGCCAGAACCTCCCTTAATCTCCTGAACCTTATGCTTTTCCTGGTTTTGCAGACCACGCCATCATATGCACGCGGGGATGTTCGCCCTCGTCATGGAAGGCGGCATACCAACGGAAGTCGTTGGAGGGTATCTTCATCGCTGCGGCGATGTCGTTGCGGTGAGCGCGGAGCAGATCCCGCCATGCGGCGGCGTTGTCGAAGTCCAACCTTGCGGCATCTTTACGTTTGAGGGAGATGATGTGGGTCCAGACGTTTCCGGCGTAGTTCTCCAACTCGTTCATCGCTGCATCCAAATCGATCCCATCGCTGTCTCCGAACAGACCGTGTTCACCCAGACGTTCCGCGCGGGGACGGGTGGCGATGTACTTCATGTACCGTTCCGACTGCATCACCGAATCCCAATTGGATTCGAGAGCCAGCGTGATGAGCGCAGAGGCGTTGGCCTTGGTGGGCTTGTCCATGTAGTCGCCGTACTCATACAATAACCGATTTTTTGAAATGCCAAAGAATCGGGGAAACTTTCTGAAAAAAACTTTGAAAAAAACAGAAAAAGCCCTGACTGCATGAAGCAGCCGAGGCAAAATAGGAACCTACAACAGCAGGGGGATGATTATGTTGTTTCTTTACACGGACGCAAAGGGGTACGGAGTTGCGATTGCTTTTTTTGCAGGTTAAGGATATGAAGATCAGACGGACATAAAATGAACACGACGACACCTCCTTGCAGCCGCCGTGTTCCGAGAATAGAGTGACGCTATACAGCCTCCGTATCCCTTTTCAAAACAGGAAAACGGCGGTTTGAAATTGTGTTCGTTTCAAAACCGCCGTCAGATCAGATCATATTATCTTTTAAGGACATCCCGCAATTCTGACAACGGTTTTTCGAGGTAAAAAGTATTATTCATTACTCCAATTTTTTGTAGGATTTTGGTGCTGTTCTCATGTACCGAAAACAGGCCCATCCCGCAATTTCTTTCTGCCTATTATTTAATAATCTGCACTCACGCATAAGCAAGACAACCGCAACCACAAGGATGATTAACATCATTCAACGGAAGCGCAAGCCACACGCCCAGGACATTACGCCCATTAAGTCAGGGAGCAACAGCACCATAGTCCGATAAGAGATAAATTTACCAACACCAAAGAGTGTTGCTACTATAATGGCGACAGTTATAATCCATATGATAATCCTTCTTCTGTGTATCATCATTTCGTCCTCATTCAACACTCCACTCCCGCGCCTTTGTCTGCTCTGAAATCATTCGGGCATACCATCCGTTTTGTGCCAAAAGCTCCTTGTGGTTTCCGCGCTCACTGATTATTCCTTTGTCCAGAACAAGAATCTGATCCGCCCCGATGATCGTGTTAAGACGATGCGCAATGACAATCACCGTCTTGTCTTTCATCAATGCGTCCAGTGCCCTATGAATCTCTTTCTCATTGTCTGCATCCAAACTGGAAGTGGTTTCATCCAACAAGACGATAGGTGCATCCTTGATGAGAGCGCGTGCAATGGAGATTCGTTGCTTTTCGCCGCCGGAAAGGGTATTTCCACCTTCGCCCACCACGGTATCGTAGCCGTCCGGCAACGCCGAAATAAACTCGTGGCATTGCGCTGCCTTTGCTACCGCGATGATTTCCTCCATACTCGCACCCGGCTTTCCCACCCGGATGTTGTTCGCTATGGTGTCATGCAGCAGATAAACGTCCTGAAAGACGATGGCCATTTTCCCTGTCAGCACATCCGGTGACTGTTCCCGAATATCTGAGCCTCCAATCGTAATGGAGCCCTTTGACACATCCCAAAACCGGGAAATCAGGCTGATGATCGTGGTTTTACCACTGCCGGATGGCCCTACCAGTGCCGTCGTCGTCCCCGGCTTCACAGAAAAGGAAACGTCATGCAACACGGGTACATTCTTCTCATAAGCGAAATTTACATGGGAAAAGCTGACATCAAATGCGTTAAGCTGCGCTGCATCCTCACGATACGGCAAGGGTGCCTCCTGCCGAACCTGTAAGATGTTCTCCGCCGCCTTACTGAGATACTTCAATTCCGGGTACAGACTGCCGAGCGTTGCCATCATGCTGGAAAGCGATACGCCTATCATCAGTAGGGCGATCATGCGCTGTGTGTCGATTACTCCCGCCTGATATAAGGCCGGAGCCAAAATTAACGCTGCCGGAAGAATCAACGAGGTCACAAAACTGAAGGAGATAGAAAAAGGCATAATCGAGAGTTCCAGTTTTACGGAATCTTTTTTTAAGGAGGTAAAGCTATCGTCAAGGCGCTGAAACTTTTCGCCTGTCATGTTATAGAGCTTAAAGGTTCTGATTCCATTGATGTACTCCACAATGCGGGAGATCACACGACTAACGCTTGCCCGCTGCCTGCCGCCGTATTTCTGTGACATCTCTCCACTCAGACGCATCAAAGGGAACGCAATCAGGATCAGCACCGTAGCAATCAGTCCATACTGCCATGAAACCATAAAGGCAAACAGGAGAGCCAGAGCGCTGAAGAACAGCACCTTTATCAAACTCGCCAGAGAATGTGTCAAAACCTGTTCAAAGTCAGTAATATCTGTAGTCAGCGTACTCATGAGGCGGCCGATGCTGTTCTTGTTGAAATATCCAAGATTCAGGCTGCGAATATGATCGCCGAGAGAAAGGCGTTGCTGCGCCGAAATATCTGCACCGCGATACTGTACTTGCGTATAGTTTATGGAAAAAAGGATCGCCCGCATGAGAAACAGCAGTACGAGAATGACGCCGTACAAGGTCAATCTTTGCATTGTAAAGACGCCGCCGATCAGCTCGATAATCGTCATAATCATTGTGCTGAACATACCCATGTGAAGCAGGGCATCCACACAGGACAGCACAATGGGTAGATACAGAGACTTTATATTTTTACCGGCTACCCGGCGAATCATTTTGAATGTGTAATTCATGCTGTCACCTCCTGCGTATAACTGCGCCACATATCGGCATACCGCCCGCCCTTTGACACCAGTTCATCATGTTTTCCTTTTTCCAAAAGGCGTCCTTCGTGGAATACACAAATCTGATCTGCGCCCGTAATCGTATGGAGCCGGTGAGCGATCATGATGGTGGTTTTGCCTTTCAGCAAGTGCGATAAGGCAAGCTGGATTTTATGTTCGTTTTCCAAGTCCGCAAAGCTGGTCGCTTCATCGAAGATAATAATGGGAGAATCTTTCAAAATTGCCCGTGCAATGCAAATTCGCTGCTTTTCTCCGCCCGACAGCTTTACGCCGTCCTCGCCCAATTTAGTTTTGTAGCCATTCGGAAGGCTCATAATAAAATCGTGGATCTGCGCAGCTTTGGCCGCGGCCTCTACTTGCTGGGGCGTAGCTTCTTTGTTTCCAATGGCGATATTTTCATAAATACTGTCATGCAGCGTAAAGGTTTCCTGAAATACAAAGGACACCAAGTCCATCAGATTATCATTTTTCAATTCTAAAATGTTCTTTCCGCCGATGCAGATGCTGCCCTCCGCGACCTCCCAAAACTTAGGGATAAGCTGTGCAGCGGTGGTTTTTCCAGCCCCGGAAGCCCCGACAAAGGCGGTCAGGCTGCCCGCAGGCAGAGACAGCGTGATGTTTTTCAGCACGTCGCTCTTGTCATATCGGAAAGTAACGTCATCAAAGCTCACACCATAAGGCTGTGCGCGGTCTAAGGTCTGTATTCCCTCTGTTGTGCAGGGCAGATCCATAATGGTTTGGATTCGCCCCACGCCGCTCATGATCTGACTGAACATCATGGCAAAATTCATCAGATTGAGCAGACCGGAGAGAAACACCATACTCATGACCATAAAATACAAATAATCCTGCATGGGCAATGCTCCCCGGAAGTAGAGCAGGCCGCCCAGCGGCAGGGCAAAAAGGATTCCGCTTTCAACCAATGCCACAAACAGGCCGTAGGTATATCCCTGACTTTTGGTGCAGCGTTTCCAGAACGCATTGTATTCCTCTACCGTGTCTGCATAGTCCCGATAGCTCTCAGCGGTCATATTGTAGGCTTTCATTACGGGCATCCCGTTGATGAACTGCATGATCGCCGTGTTCAGCTTTTCCAGCAGGCGATGATAGGTCGGCATCTGTTTCCCGGTAATCGCCATTGCCACACCTTGAATAATAAGCCCCAGCACCACAGGCACCAGCAAGCACAAAGCCATGGGGACATTGATCGTGAGCAGGTAAATGAATACGATCACAGGCACGCATATTGCAGAGGTCACGTCCGGAATCTGATGAGCCAAAAATCTCTCAATCCGTTCCACATCTTCAATGATGACTTTTTTGATCTCACCCGAAGCATGGTCGGTGAAGAATCCCAAATTCACTTTTGCAATGTGCCTGCTGATCTGCGTGCGCACGTTGTATAGCGTGTTAAAGGCTCCAATGTGAGAAAATGTTCCTGAAACAATGGAGCAGAGAAATTTTCCTGCAATCGCTGCTGCGGCAATCAAGCCATAGCGCAAAGCATTTCCTTCACCATCCAGCAAAACCAAGATGCTTCGATACACCATGACATACGGGACAAACGAGCATAATGCGCTGGCAATCCCGAACAGGGCAGATACAAACAGATGCAATTTATACTTCCCGGCCAACTGCATTAAATAAGCAGTGCCGGATTTTCTTTTCTTTTCCATAGCGCCTCCTGTTATTCCCGCATGGCGGCCATGAGCCGCCATGCGTCATCAATTTGAAAGTCATCTGCCAAAGTGCCGTCCCGGATCACAAGCGCACGGCTACAAGTGGCAAGGGCACATTCCAAGTCGTGGGTAATCATCAGGATGATATGGCCCTTTTGGGCAAGTGTGTGAAGCTGCTTGCTGACAGAGCGCATATTACGGCCATCTAAGCCACTGGTAGGCTCATCCAGAACGATGACCGGTGCTTCGTTCAACAGGGCGACAGCCAAAGCAAGACGCTGTTTTTGTCCTCCTGACAGGGTTGCCGGATGCCGGTCTGCAAACTCTGCCAAATTCAAGAGCGTCAGCAACTCGTCCGCCCGCAGTTTCAATGTGGGCGTTTCTTTTTTGCCAGTCAAAAGTTCGTCGGTCAGGCTTTCTCCGAATAACTGGCTGTCCAAATCCTGCATGATATACCAAATCACACCGCGCCGTCTGCTCTTTTTCAATGGCTTTTCCGCAAAGCGGATCGTACCGCCGTCCTCCTTCAGGAGCCCTGACAGCAATTTCCCCAACGTGCTCTTTCCGGCCGCATTGGGGCCCACAATCGCAACGATTTCTCCCGGTGAGCAGGAAAACGAAACGTCCTTCAACACTTCATGCAAGCCGAACCGCTTGTGTAGTCTCTCAACGCTTAACAAAGGCTTCTGTTCAGTTTCCTTACCACTATTGGCAGGGAATGGCAAGTTCAAGAGTTCCATACTGCGAAGCCCCCACTCGAAAACCTGCTCATGGGGCAGAATATTCATTTCCTGCGGCGTCATCACGCTGACGATTTCACCCTTATTCAAATAGACGATCCGATCTGCTATATCACGCAGATAATAAAGCCGATGCTCCGCAATCAAAATCGTCTTTCCTTGCTTTTTCAAAAGACGGACAAATGCAGCAAAGTCCCCCGTAGCTCCCATATCCAGATTGGCAGAGGGTTCGTCCATCACATAGATATCCGGGTCAATCGCCTCCGCAGAGGCGATTGCTACCCGCTGCCGCATACCATAAGAGAGGTATCGAACCTTCTGTTCTAAAAGGTTCGTAATGCTCAATGCCTCCGCTGCGTCCTGAACTCTTTTCACGATCTCGTCATGAGGGACACCGTAGTTTTCGCAGCCAAAGGCAATTTCACCTGCTACCTCATTGGCAAAGAACTGGCTACGCGGGTCCTGAAATACATTCCCGACATACTTGCCTCGTTCCCATGAGGGAATCTCCGCCATGTTCTTCCCGAATAGCCATACTTCGCCGCTGAGCTCTCCCGTGAAGAAATAGGGGATCAGTCCATTTATCACGCGGGTCAAAGTACTCTTTCCGCTGCCGGAGGGGCCCGTCAATACGATGACCTCCCCCTTTTCTACGCTGAGATTGATATGCTTCAACTGATTCTCCGTGTCTCCGTAGGAGAAACTGAGATTTTTAATTTCAATCGCCGGATTCAATTTCTCACCTCACACCAAGATACACACGGCCGCTGTTGAAATAAACAGCGCAATCATGACGCCATCGCTTACAGCCATCTTGTTTAAGTAGTAGCCTTCCTTCTTGTAGGGACTCTCAATCCCGCGAACAACGCTGGATGCCGCCAACTCGTCTGCAATTTTCAAGGAGCGAAACACCATCGGTACGACCACATATTCAAAGGTGTTAAGCGGATGTAAAACCACTTGAAGCGGAGAGAGCAGAAGTCCGCGCGTCTTCATGGCATCCAGCACATCAGAAAACTCCGAAGCCACCGTTGGAACAAAACGCAGTATGACAATCACCGTCAGCCTTACGGAGGACGGAAGCGGCAGTTGCCGGAGGGCAGCAGTCAGCTTGCCCGACGGAGCCTGTGAAACAAGATAGACCGCCATAAAGACGGGAATCAGTTCGATCAGGAAAGTAAAAAGCATGGGGGATGGAATATTGATACCATGGCGCACATTGAATGTAAGCCATCCGTAGCTAATGAGGAAAGCTACTAAGAATTTCAGTCCCTTTCCCCAATACCCGAATATTGTCATCACAAGAAACAGTGCGGCGGTGCAGGCAATATGCAGCCACATGTTTTTGCAGAGAAAAGCCACGGCGCAGACACAAACAGCCAATATCAAAAGCGCAAAAATGTTGACGCGGCGGATCAGTTTTGTGTTGTTAATTACGGCTTCCATCACTTTACAATTCCTGCTTTCTGGAAATGGCGTCTCAAAATACGCTGTCCAAAGAGGCAGCCAAGCAAGGCAAGAGCTACCGTGATCGCACAGGCTCCAATCATGTGCCACGGGCTGGAGAGCATATTGAGTTGCATATCAAAGACTTCCTGAGAAAAGCCTTCCGTGGATGCCTTTGCCACATAACTTTCCCAAGCAGCCCAGATCGGAACAGTGTTTCCGATAATCATGCCGAGGCCATAACAAGACCACCCGATGGCGTTGCGCAAAGGCTTCCGATAGCTGTCCTTGCCCAGCATCACAAGCTCGCAGATTACACCTACCAGCAGAAAATAAGGAAGCAGGAATACATAGCCGCCCAATGCACTGATGATGCCAAACACGGCACTCCATACCATCAAAATCCCGTGTTTGTTCAGCCGATTGGCAACAACGAGGTAAAATGTCGCGCAGAAAAATTCCTGAATGCCGGCAGCGCAGTAAAGGTACAGGAATGGAAACGGAAGTGTCAGAGCACCAACCGCTCCATATACTGCAAATGTTAGGACCATCATGGCTGCAATTACCATCACGTCCCGCGTGGTAAATCTTTTCTTTTCAGTCGTAGTATTCATAAAAAAACTCCTTTCAAAAAATAGGTCTGTAGGATTCACAAGAATGAGTTAGAGTAGGCTAACCAACGGGCAAAAAAACACCTCCTTACGCAAAATACAATTTCCATGCACTACCGAAAAAATCTGCAATGAGATGTATTCTGTCAAGCGCTTCGTCCTTTTCCAGCTTATGACGCACAATCTCGAAGAACGCATAATACTGTGCAGAAAATAGAATATGTATTTCGTCCAGCGTCAAGGGACGGCACGAATAGCCCTGGCGAATCATCTTCTGCTGAAAGGCATAAGTCTGTTTTTCTTCTTCCTCAATAAGCTGATCCACAAAGCTTTCGTAGGCACTTCCGGCAGACTGGCTGATAAGCAGGTAGAAAGCATCCTTGTTTGCGAAAATGTACTCCACCAGTACGGAAATAACCTCATCAGAAATATTCCACATATTTTCCGGATGGCCATTTGTCAGAGAATCGAAGCCCCGTTCTCCGCCTTTGCGATACAAATCCAACATATGATCCGCAACTGGGGACACAAGTGCGGCAAACAGGCTTTCTTTGTCAGGAAAATACCGAAAAATTGCGCCGGTGGTCAGCCCAGCTTGTTTTGCAATACTGCGAACGGAAGTGTCGTTATATCCCTTTTCCATGAACTCCTTTTTGGCTGTGTCTAAAATCAGTTGTTTTGTATCTTCACTCTTACTCATGCCAAGCACCTCTCTGAAAAATAGCACTGCTATTTAAATTATACACAGATTGCGAAAAAAGTCAAGATAGCAATGCTATTTTTTATTTTGTATAGAAGCCGTATCCGTGATATATTGTTGAAAATAGAGAGTTTGAGCCTATTTAATCTTGTAGCCTCGATGCTTTATTCTTAAAGGTGGTGATGTTCGTGAAGCAGCAAGCTGAGAGAATTAACTTTAAGCCTTTCGGGCAGGCCATCAAATCCACAAGGGAAAAGAAAGGTTTAACGCGAAAAGAACTTGCGGCGCAGATACGCATTTCTCCCCGCTACATAGCCTCTATTGAAAACAGCGGGCAAACCCCCAGCCTGCATGTTTTCTATCGTTTCGTCACTTGTTTAGATACCATGCGGCGGCGCGGAGAGGAGCTGTCCAAGCTATTCAAGCGGCTCTATGAGGACAATGTGCTGGG
>OHEL01001491.1_pt1 | contig 9799 bp, 8 predicted proteins | sample 1567251 | NCBI WGS metagenome assembly OHEL01 (sample SAMEA3879601, study PRJEB24766) | human gut metagenome | biome: human-associated habitat; feature: feces | place: USA | collected 1985/1987
CCGCGCCTCGGCGCGAGAATGTGCCAAGGCACATTCTTTTTATAGCTGCGGGACTGGTTTTTTACCGTGTGAAATGGTACAATAAAAATGTATGCGGTGCAAAAACAGCCTCCGGTGTGATCGGAGACTGTCAAAATAGAAAACAGGAGGATTTATTTCCATGAAAGTGCTTGTAATCAACTGCGGCAGCTCCTCTTTGAAGTATCAGCTGATCGACAGCCAGAGTGAAGAGGTCCTGGCAAAGGGACTGTGTGAAAGAATCGGAATCGAAGGCAGCAGCGTAACCCATCAGAAAGCCGGCGAAGGCAAAAAGACGGAAGCGGTTCTGATGAAGGACCATACCGATGCAGTAAAGGTTGTGATCGAGAAGCTGACAGATCCGGCAGAGGGCGTGATCGCATCTCTGAAGGAAATTGATGCAGTAGGTCACAGAATCGTACATGGCGGAGAAAAATTCAAGGGATCTGTTGTGATTGATGACAGTGTGCTGGAAGCAATTGCAGAATGCAATGACCTTGCGCCGCTTCACAATCCGGCAAACCTGATCGGTATCAGATCCTGCCAGAAGGTAATGCCCGGTGTGCCGATGGTGGCTGTATTCGATACCGCATTCCATCAGACGATGCCCGGCAAGGCTTATTTATACGGTCTGCCGTATGAATATTATGAAAAATACAAAGTACGTCGTTACGGCTTCCATGGAACCAGCCATGATTTCGTTTCCAAACGTGTCGGAGAACTGCTTGGAAAAGACAGAAAAGATCTGAAAATCATCGTATGCCATCTCGGCAACGGTGCTTCCGTATCCGCAGTTGACCACGGGAAATCCGTGGATACCTCCATGGGTCTGACACCACTGGAAGGTCTGATGATGGGAACCAGAAGCGGCGATATGGATCCTGCGATCGTTGGTTTTATCGCAGAAAAAGAAAATCTGACAGCTGCAGAGGTCATCAATATCTGCAACAAAAACTCCGGTGTGCTTGGCCTGTCCGGTATTTCCAGCGACTTCCGTGATCTGGTAGAAGCTGCGGCAGCAGGCAACGACCATGCGCAGACGACGCTGGAAGCATACGCTTATCGTGTCGGCAAATATATCGGTGCATATGCGGCTGCTATGAACGGTGTGGATGCCATCGTATTTACAGCAGGAATCGGTGAAAACAACGCACAGGTTCGGGCTCTGATCAGTCAGTATACAGGCTTCCTTGGCTGCGAGATCGATCTGGAAAAGAATAAGGCGGCAGTCGGTGTGGAGGCTGTTATTTCCACTCCGGAATCCAAAGTAACAGCCCTGGTGGTTCCGACCAATGAAGAGCTTGCCATTGCGCGGGAAACAGTTCGTCTGGTGAACGCGTAAGGGAAACGATAATTTGCAACAGGTACGGGCGTTGTCCTGCCGGGGAACCGACGGACAGCGCCCGTGGTAGAATGTATGGAAAAGATCATTGTACTGAAGGGGATTGCAGTCCCTTATGAACTGCAGCGGAAAAATATCAGGAGAATGAACCTGCGCGTCCACAGAGATGGGCGCGTTTTGGTTTCTGCGAGCAGAGATACAGCGCAGTGGGAAATAGAGGCGTTTCTTCTGGGAAATGCGGATTTTGTCCTGCAGAACCGGGAACGCTGTCTGAAGCTGATTGAAGCCGGAGATGGAATCAGCGCCGGGAAAAATCGACGCTATGAAGATGGGGATGTGCTCTATCAGTGTGGAAAAGCCTGCCGCCTTTGTGTTGTGGAGGGCAGGAAAGAGTCGGTGGAGCGGATCGGCCGTGTGATTTTAGTGACACAGAAAAATCCATCCGATGCAGACAGACGCAGACGGATGCTCGAAGGGTATCTGACACAGTGCTGCCTGGAGCAGATGGAAGAAATCTGTGAGAGGATTTATCCGGTTTTTTCCCGGATGGGGGTAGCATGGCCCCAGATTAAAGTGCGCAGTATGGTGTCCCGATGGGGAAGCTGTCAGCCAAAAAAGAAGATCGTGACTTTTTCCAGACAGCTTGGGGAGACGCCGCCTGCGTGTATGGAATATGTTGCAGTACATGAGTTCTGCCATTTTATCCAGCCGAATCATTCCCCGGCGTTTCATCAGCTTATGACGGAGCTGATGCCGGACTGGAGGCAGAGAAAGCAGCTGTTGAACAGCCGGGCATGGGTCGATGTCGGGGAAACATAATGTGGTTGGGAGCCTGTGCGTTCCATTGAAAAATGCGTCTGCCATGGAGAAAAATTCCATGCGGCAGGCGCATTTTTGTTCGTTTTCATCTATATATGCCTGAAACAATAAACGATTGTGGATGTCTCGAAAAATTGCATCGGGACTGTTTGGGCGAGCTGCAGGTGCTACCGCGCCAGTTCTGTGCACACTTCACGGACACTGTCGAAAATCCAGGTCGGTTTGGTGTCACTCTTTTCCAGGTCAGCGAGAGTCGCCTCACCGGAGAGGACGCAGATCGTATCGACCCCTGCATTGACGCCGCAGGCGATGTCTGTGTAGATGCGGTCACCGACGATCACGGTGTCCTCTTTGGAGATGCCGAGCTTTTTTAAAACGCAGTCGATCATGATCGGTTCTGGCTTGCCGATGAAAAACGGTGTTTTGCCGGTCGCATTTTTGAGCATGATGCTCATGGAGCCGCAATCCGGGATGTAGCCGAAGCTGACCGGGCAGACAAGATCCGGATTGGTTGCAAGATAAGCAACATCACGTCCGAGCATGATGCAGGTGTCGCGTACCTTTTCAGAGGTATTTTCCGTATCAAAGCCGATTAAAACGACGGAAGCAGAATCCTCCGGCTTCGTGACAACGCGGATGCCGTTTTGCTCCAGCTCTGCTACAAGGGAACGGGTTCCCATACAGAAAACGGTCTGTCCGGGATAATTTTCCTGAAGATAAAAAGCGGTTGCCTGGCTGGAAGTATAGAAATGCGAAGCATCGGCGGTAATTCCCATCCGGTTTACCTTTTCCACATAGTCCTTTACGGATTTGGAGGAATTGTTTGTGATGAAAATATAGCGTCCTCCATTTTTTTCAATCTGGGAAAGAAAATCCAGCGTTCCTTCAAAAATCGAATTTTCATTGTAGATCGTTCCGTCCATGTCCAGCAGGAACAACTTTTTATGCAGGAGTGCATCTGCGTTTTTTTTAAATTTATCTGTAAGCATGTCGGATCAGTTCTCCTTGAAGCCGGTGGCAACCGGAATATTTTTGGTGGCGACGATATCTGCACCCGTACCTGCCGCGTCGTGCAGCAGGACATCTCCGATCTGAACCGGGGCGACAGCGTGGATCTGACGGATCGCATCCATGACATCCTTTATTTTACCTTTGGGGATATCGGAGGCTGTTTTAACGGAAACGACAGGCAGGACGCCGCCGGAAACCAGCGCTGTAGAAGTTACGATGCGGGTTGGATTGGTGACCTCCCTGCGACCGTAAGCAGCGCCGCGTGGACAGGTATTACCGGTGACGGATACAACCTCGCCGTTTTCAAGCGCAACGGTAAGCGGGCAGCCCAGAGGGCAACAGATGCAGATTAGATTTTTTTCTTCCATAATAAATCAGCCCTCCTCTTTTGCAACACAAATTGTGATGGATTGTGCGTCGGCGGGAATTGCAGATTTTTTCAGGATGATCTGCTGCATTTCGCCGGGCGCGAGCTTCTTCTTTTTCTGGCGCAGCAGACAGGTATCACCTGCTGTAACAGTCAATACTGCGTCTGTGAATACGCTTCCGACGCGGAAACGAACCAGAAGCGTGTCCTCCATATGGGACAGCCGAATGGATTGCGGAACCGTGTAGCGGACGCCGCCCGATGGAATAAGCGGGATGCCGGTGGAGCCGTCCGCAGCAGCGGCGTTGTGAGCGTTATTGTTAGCCTTCACGCCGGTTGAACCTTGCCCGGCGGAAGTGCTGCTCGCGCCGCTGTCAGCCTGTGTGGTCAAATTCTGTTCAGCGGAAGCAGTGCCCGCGCGGTCACCCGCTGTCTGCCGGATATATTCTGCCGCGAATTTTCCGGCACGTCCGGCTTCTTCGGAAACGTAATCGACCAGATCATGTACGTGCAGGACATTGCCGCAGGCGAATACGCCGGGAACGTTCGTTTCGAGGCTTTCATTCACCAGTGGACCGCCTGTGACGGGTGATAAGGATACACCGAGTTTGGTGGAAAGTTCGTTTTCGGGGATAAGTCCACAGGAGAGCAGCAGTGTATCGCAGGGGATATTTTGCTCGGTTCCGGGGATCGGCTTGCGGTCAGGACCGACCTGTGCCAGTGTAATGCCGGTTACGCGATCTTTTCCCTGAATATCGATGACTGTATGGGAAAGCAGTAGCGGAATGTCAAAATCCTCCAGGCACTGGACGATATTTCGCTGCAGACCGCCGGAATAGGGCATCAGCTCGGCAACGGCTTTGACTTTCGCACCTTCGAGGGTCATTCGACGCGCCATAATCAGACCGATATCGCCGGAGCCGAGGATTACTACCTCTTTACCCGGAAGAAAGCCTTCCATATTGACGAGACGCTGGGCTGTACCGGCGGTGTAAATGCCTGCCGGACGGAAGCCGGGGATGTTTAAAGCGCCTCTGGGGCGTTCACGGCAGCCCATCGCGAGAATTACACTGCGGCAGGGCAGCTGCAGGAGTCCGTCTGTGCGGTTCATGGCTGTAACACAATGCAGGCCTGTGGAAGCGCCTGTGCTGATATCCAGAACCATTGTGGAGAGCTTATAAGGAATTTCCAGTGCGAGCGCTTCGTCGATGAAACGGGAAGCGTATTCTGGTCCGGTCAGCTCTTCCTGAAAGGTGTGCAGACCGAAGCCGTTGTGGATACACTGATTTAAAATGCCGCCCAGCTCCTGATCACGTTCGAGGATCAGAAGATTGGAAACTCCGTTTTTATGGGCGGCGATAGCGGCAGCAAGTCCGGCAGGACCTCCGCCGATGACGATCAGATCATATTGTTTCATAAGCCCGATTCCTCCCTTGTAGTGCCGGTAAGCAGTTCAGAGCCTTGCCCGTGTTTGGTGACAGAAAGTGGGTTCATGGAAAGCTCGCGTTCGAGGATTTCCATGACTCTGGGAGAACAGAAACCTGCCTGACAGCGTCCCATTCCGGCACGGGTGCGTCGTTTTACGCCGTCTAAGGAGCGCGCGCCGACCGGACGGCGGATTGCATTTATAATTTCTCCCTCTGTAACGGTTTCACAGCGGCAGATCACATTGCCGTATGCAGGATCTTCTGACAGAAGCTCTTTTAATTCCTCCGGAGAAGCGGAAGCGACACAGGGAATGCCCTTGCGGGTCGTAATAAAGTTGTCCTTGCAGGAAGCCCCCAGCTTATGGGAAACCAGCTCTGCAACATATTCTCCGATTGCGGGAGCGGAGGACAGACCGGGAGATTCGATTCCGGCACAGTCAAAGAAGCCGGGAGCATCCTCTGCCTCACCAATTACGAAATCACCGCCTGCCTCGGAGGCGCGCAGACCTGCAAACGAGGTAATTGTCAGATTACCGGGCAGGGACGGAACGCTGAGCCGTCCTTTTTCCATAACGTCAGCAAGTCCTGCCTGGGTGGTATTGACGGCCTCTTTATCGGAAAGGTTTTCGGCGGTGGGACCGACTAACAGGTTTCCGTGGACGGTGGGGCTGACCAAAATGCCCTTGCCCATCTTTCCGGGAAGCTGAAAGATCGTATGGGAAACGAGGGTTCCGGCTTTTTTGTCCAGAAGCTGGTATTCTCCGCGGCGGGGCGTGATAGAAAGCTTGTGGGCGCTGACCTGATTGTGCAGCTCGTCCGCATAGACACCGGCGGCGTTGATGATACAGCGCGCTTCAAAGGTGTCGCCGGCAGCGGTTAAAACGTTCCAGTGACCGTCAGAAGCGTTGCGGGAAAGGGCTTTTACTGTAGTATCAAAGCGGAACGAAACGCCGTTTACGGCAGCGATCGTCATCAGGAACGGACATACAATTCCACCGGTCGGGCAGACAAGCACAGCCTTTACGTCGTCGGAAAGTGCTGGCTCGAGGGACTTGATAGCCTCACCGGTCACGATGGAAAGACCGGGAACGCCGTTTTTGCGTCCGCGGTCCGCCAGCTCTTCCAGTTCCGGAATCTGGGATTCTTCAAAACAAAGTACCAGAGAGCCGTTTCTGGTAAAGGGAAAATTGAGGTCAGCAGAGAGCTGATCCATGAGTTCGTTCCCTCTCACATTAAAACGGGCTTTTAAGGAGCCGGGCTTTGCGTCGTGTCCGGCATGGATGATGGCGCTGTTTGCTTTGGAGGTTCCGCAGCAGACGTCCTCTTCTTTTTCCAGCACCAGGATATTTAGTTGATAACGGGAAAGCTCCCGTGCAATCGCGCATCCGGTCACACCGGCACCGATTATGATTGCATCATACATGGTAAATTCTCCTTTCGGAAAAATGAAAGTCAGGCACTTGTAAATTACGGCAGAATGTGTCCGGCAGCAAGATAGAGACGATACCATTCCTCACGGGTTAGCGTAATATCGCAGGCCGCGCAGATCTCGCGGAAGCGGGAGGGCTTTGTCGTGCCGGCGATCAGCTGCATGTGTGCAGGGTGACGCAGAATCCATGCAGCTGCAATTGTTGTCGGAGTTGTGTGGTATTTGTCTGCAATTTCCTCCAGACAGTGGTTCAATTCGGGATACTTGTCGCTGCCGATGAAAACGCCTTCAAAAAAGCCGTACTGGAACGGTGACCAGGTCTGGATGGTGATATCGTTGAGACGGCAGAAATCGAGAATGCTGTCGTCGCGGTCAATTGCACCGGCGGTTGTCATGTTGACTTCCATGCCGCTCTGGATCATGGAGGAGTTGGGCAGGGAAAACTGCAGCTGGTCGGTTACGAGGGGCTGGCTGATATATTTCTGCAGCAGCCTGATCTGGCTGGATTTGTGGTTGGAAACACCGAAGTTGCGGACCTTGCCGCTTTGCTGCAGCTGGTTGAAGGCTTCTGCCACTTCTTCCGGCTCCATCAGGGCATCTGGACGGTGCAGGACAAGCACATCCAGATAGTCAGTGCGCAGACGTTTCAGAATGCCGTCTACAGAAGATAAAATGTGTTCTTTGGAAAAATCATACATAACGCCGGAAACAATGCCGCATTTGGACTGCAGAAGGATCTTGTCGCGGACAGAGGGGGACATGTGGATCGCGTCTGCAAACGCTTCCTCGCAGGTGCCCTGACCGTAGATGTCGGCGTGTTCGAAAAAGTTGCAGCCAAGCTCCAGCGCCGTTGCAACGAGTTCCTCGGCTTCTTTAGCGGAAACGTCGCGGATGCGCATGCAGCCGAGGGCAACGGAAGGGACTGTCAGTCCACTTTTTCCAAGTTGAATATATTTCATATACCTATACCTCCACCGGGTAAATTTCACTGCTTTCAGTATACCTCATAAGACGGGAAAAGGAAAGAAAAAGAGATGTCCGGAAGCGTTCAAAAAAACGATACCAGAAGAGAGAATTTTGCATATAGAGAGGGAGATCCCTGTACGCAAAAACCGGCGGAGATTTTTGAAAAATCTCCGCCGGCTGAAAAAGCCAGGTGTGAAGCAGCCGGTGGCGGTTGCCGTTGTCGGTCAGTTGCCGGAAGCTGCGGAATCCGCCGCTGCGAGCTCAGGCTTGCGCATCAGAATCGTCATAAATTCTTCGCCTGTAATCGTTTCATGCTCGTACAGGTATTTAGCGATTTCATGAAGCTTTGGCAGGTTATCCTGCAGAAGCTGGATCGCTTTCTGGTGCTGTGCTTTTACAAGGTCGACGGTCAGGGTATCGATCTGGGTCTGTGTCTCGGGTGAGCAGGAAAGGGAGGAATCGCCGCCCAGATACTGGTTTGCAACGGTTTCCATTGCAACCATATCGAAAGTATCGCTCATGCCGTAGCGGGTGATCATTGCACGGGCGAGCTTGGTTGCCTGCTCGATATCGTTGGAGGCGCCGGTTGTGATGGAGTGGAAGATGATTTCTTCTGCTGCGCGGCCGCCGGTCAGCGTTGCAATCTTATTTGCCATTTCTTCTTTGGACATCAGGAAACGTTCGCCTTCCTCGACCTGCATGGTATAACCAAGTGCTCCGGAGGTTCTCGGAATGATCGTGATCTTCTGCACTGGTGCGGAATTTGTCTGCAGCGCTGCTACAAGCGCATGTCCGACCTCGTGATACGAAACGATCAGTTTTTCTTTCGTTGAAAGAATACGGTTCTTTTTCTGGTAGCCTGCGATAACAACCTCGATGCTTTCTTCGAGGTCTGCCTGTGTTGCAAAACGACGACCGTCGCGGACTGCACGCAGAGCAGCTTCGTTGACGATGTTGGCGAGTTCAGCGCCGGAGGCACCGGAAGCAGCTTTTGCGATTTCATGGAAGTTTACATTATCTGCAATCTTGATCTTACGGGCATGTACCTTCAGGATATCTTCGCGGCCCTGTAAGTCAGGCAGCTCAACCGGAATTCGGCGGTCGAAACGCCCTGGTCTGGTCAGCGCAGGATCAAGGGAATCCGGGCGGTTCGTCGCTGCCAGGATGACAACGCCTTTGGAACCATCGAAACCGTCCATTTCTGTCAGCAGCTGGTTTAAGGTCTGTTCCCGCTCGTCGTTGCCGCTGATCTGTCCATCACGCTTTTTACCGATTGTATCGATCTCATCGATGAAGACGATACAGGGAGCCTTCTCACTCGCCTGCTTGAACAGGTCACGTACCTTGGCTGCGCCCATGCCGACGAACATTTCCACGAATTCAGAACCGGAAATGGAGAAGAAGGGAACGTCCGCTTCACCGGCGACTGCCTTGGCAAGCAGGGTTTTACCGGTTCCGGGAGGGCCTACGAGCAGTGCGCCTTTGGGCATTGTTGCGCCGATTGCGCGGTATTTTTCAGGGTTATGCAAAAAGTCTACGATTTCGGTCAGAAGCTCTTTTGCCTCATCTTCACCTGCTACATCGGAAAACTTGATGCCGGTGGAGGATTTGACATAAACCTTGGCGTTACTCTTGCCGAACGACATCGCGCCGCCGGGACCTCCGGTCATGCTGTTGGTCATCTTTTTAAAGAGCAGCTGGCCTAAAAAGATGAAAATAATAGTAGGCAGGATAAAACCGATCAGCATATTCATCAGAGGGGACTGCTGAGTCGGAATCTCGCTGGTCAGAGCCGCACCGGAGGAAGTGATCTTATCGATCAATTCGCTGTCGGTGTTGATCAGACCGGTCTTGCAGACCTGAGTTTTGCCATCCTGTTTGATGGTGTAATAAATGATAGAATCCTGGACGTCGAACTGGACCTCCTGAATCTGTTTGCTGTCGATACCTTTTAAAAAGTCACTGTAGGTCGTTTCCCTGATGCTTCGTTCCATGATCCCCGGAAGAACAAAAATATTAAGCAGGAACATAACGATCAGAGCGATGACGGCATACGTGGCAAGCACTTGTTTTGGTTTTTTGTCATCGGGATTGGTTGTCATAGGTGTCTCCATTCTGTGCGCTGTCTGCACGGCACGGACATGTCGGGATGTCCGGGAAAAATAGTGTCTTAAAAACGTTTCAGATTAAGTTTATTATGCGTCCGGCCTGGGAAATTTACAAGAAAAGAATTGAAAAGAAATTCTAAAAGAAATATAAACTGAAAAGGAATCGGAGAGGGTATCATGTTCTTATGCGCATCTGAAAACAGGAGAACAAAAAAACACCGTCCCCGAAAGTCAAGCTTTCAAAAACAGTGCTTCTTAGTGCACCGCCAGGGGCTCGAACCCTGGACACCCTGATTAAGAGTCAGGTGCTCT
>OHEL01001498.1_pt1 | contig 9765 bp, 3 predicted proteins | sample 1567251 | NCBI WGS metagenome assembly OHEL01 (sample SAMEA3879601, study PRJEB24766) | human gut metagenome | biome: human-associated habitat; feature: feces | place: USA | collected 1985/1987
GTATACACGATCAGGACCGGGATCGAGCACAGCGCAAAAATGCAGGCGGCCAAAAGACGTTTTCCTGATGCGCTCATGGTTAACCTCCTTGATAGATAAACATATTAATAGCAATAACACCGTGATTATTACGGAGAAACTTATATGGATCACTAAACCTATATACCGGGTGGTTATTAAACACATTCGTCGGTTCGGAATCGACCACGTCAAAACATCCTCTAGGGAAAGAAGGATCAGCGGGAAAATGAGCTTTGTTCGGCGCAAAAGGGCACTTCCTTTCTGTAGGTTATGCGGAACCTGCTAAAGGTGAAAGTTTCATCTTTAGCAGGTATTGCCTACGCTTCCATTATTTCAGTATTGCATATGCCTCGGGAGAAGATCAACATAAATGCCGACCATATTATCCTCATCTTTTACATAATATGCGCTTTCGATGGGATAATCTGTCCGAAACAAAAACAGTGACCAAATGCCGACGTTATCCGGCTCCGTGGTATCGTTTACAACAGCGTGCATGGCAACGAGATAATACTTCTCTCCGTCGATCCTGCTGTGCATTTCATAAGACCTTGTTGTACCGCCCGTTTCATTCCGGGATTCTGATATACCGGTCGCAGGCATTTCAAACTCCCATGTTTCGTTGTTGTAATACGCAAGCAGCGCCTCGATCTGGTCATCCAGCTCCGGCTGCGCCGCGACAGCGTTCGGCGCGAATTGCGCCTTGATCGCAGCGGCATCCTGCGCGACAACGGCGTCCAGTATGGCATTCAGCTGTTCTACTGCGATCTGGTCGGTCGGATCATAAATTCCCCCGACAGCATGCTGTACAAGCGCCTTGGAAATTTTGAGGTCTGCGCAGCCACTCAACAGGAGAGCAGGAATTAGGACTATCTGTATTATCAATAATAATTTTCTACAACAGTTACGCATAACTCTTTCACCACCTACCCGAAAACGTACATTATTGTATATGTACTTGCATCGCATGCCCAAACGTCTGAATGTTCCCGGCTAAAAGCATAGAACATTCCCGGATCTCTGAATTTAATCCTGTAAGTTACAGATAGATCGCTTTCTAAGACATTCGAGTAGGCTGGATAAAGATCAGTGGGAACAGGTGTTTTGTCTGGTTCAAGGGGTCACTTCCTTTCTGCGGGATGGGGCGGGCCTGCTAAAGATGGAAGTTTTATCTTTAGCAGGTTCCTCTTACTCAGTCGGCAGCCCGAGGTCAAAGCGATACGCAGGAAGCCCGACATAGACGCCAATCATGTCCTCTTCACCTTTTACATGATAGCTTAATCCATCAGGATAGTCTGCTTCATCGGCCTTGCGGCGCAGGAGCAACGCCCAAACGCCAACGTTATCCGGATCATTTGTATCCTCTGTGATTGCGCGTATATAGACGAGATACGTTTCACCTGATACGATTTTCCCACTCATCTCATAATAGCGGTTTTTTCCGCCAGCGCCATCTGATGCGGAACCAGCGTGCCCCGAAATATTGTCAATTTCGCCATTTTCGCTGTCGTAGTAGTCAAATAGTGCCTCGATCTGGCTATCTAATTCCGGCTGCGCCGCGATGGCGTTCGGCGCAAACTGGGCCTTGACCGCAGCGGCGTCCTGGCTTGTAACAGCGTTTAATATAACTGTTAATTGATTGTTCACCATCTGCTTTGTAGGATCATAAATTCCCCCGACTGCATGCTGCACAAGAGCCGCTGAATTTTTGAGGTTTGCGCATCCGGTCAATGTGACTGCGCAAAGCAAAATCAGCAGTAATAGAACCAGCAGAGGCTTGTTTTTTATATTCATTTTCAGTCCTCCAGTTATTACCCAAATCGATATGTTGCAGAGAAGTTCATCGGGTTGCAATTCCAATACTTACCATTTGCTGCACAAAAGGCACTAAACATTCCAGGGTCGCTAAACACTATAGTATACACTACCGACATATCCCCTGCTGAAACATTTAAATACTCCGGATTAAACCCGGTCAACCACCATGTGGTATCGGAATACGAGATAATATTCTCGCCTTGGTAGTAAACGTCCATTGACATGCGCATCGCAAGGTCGGTATCAACCGCCCAAAAGGGTCCGCCGCCGTAGTAAATTCCCGCTTCCGCGCCTGCACCGAGATTAATATAATCTCCGCGCCAAATCCAGAAAGCATACTGTTCACCTGCGTAGTCGAAATAGAATTGATCTGTTGCCATTGATGTCCCGGCATCAAATGCGTAATCATACAAGAAAGAGTATCCAAAGTATTGCTGCCAGCAGTCCGGCCGAGCGTGATAAATCCCGTTCTCATCCTTTTCCATTTCCAATACCGCTGCACCGACAGCTGCTGTGTCAATTCCGTGCATTCTAGCTAGATCATTCCCTGCATGAAGCACATAACGAAGTAAATCCTTTGCCTTTTCAATCAGATCAGATATGAATGATGCACCATTAGGATCGCTACAGGCAACCGGGCAATTCCCACAATATGAATACATATTGAGGCCACTAAACCCGCAATCAAAGGAAATCAGGCCATCGGCATTAATAAATCTTCTATTTGCCGGGTCATAGTATCTGCTTTGCAGGTAGTAGAATCCCGTCTCGTTATCGTAATAGTACCCACGATATCTGAGCGGGTTGATCTCGGCCAGTCTACCGGAACTTGACACATTGCCCCACGCATCATACTCGTAAGTCGCGACAGACTCGTACTCAAAGCCGGGGATATAGTGGATCAGCTTTACCACGTCGCCCTGCAGGTTCAGAACGTAATAATATGTTTGGAAGCTCGTTCCGTTCGTTGAATACTTCAGTGCAAACGGCTTTCCGGATTCATCATAGATGAAATCAAGGACTGCTGTCAAGGAGTTATTCGTTTTAATTGTCTCTCTGGCTACCTTGCCGTTCAGGGTCAGATACTCATGGGTGACAGTCTGCGTTCCGGTGACGTGAGTTCCCTGCGGGGAGACGGTTTCATCTTCAGCAGGAACGTCCGCCTCGACCGGTTCGCCCTCGCCGCCGGACATGATCTCTCCCGGGTCGGTCGGCTGCGGCGGGATAGTCACATCACTCTGTAATTTTCCTGTCACAGTAATATCACTATGGATTGGCAACGTGTACTTCTCCCAAGTCACGATATATCCAACGGGCGCAAACGGTGAAGGATAGTCGCTGTTTTTCAAAACGTACCCATCCGTAACGGTCAGCGTGCCGATTTGTGCACCATCGAAAATGAAGGTAACGACATGGGACGAATTGTCGGAATAGATAACATTTATGATCGTATTCTTTATGATCCTTGTCGTTGATTTATCCCAGTGCCCGGTATACCCCTCCTTTGCCGGAATTTCCGGGTAGTCGCTGTCCTGCAGCGTGTACCCGCTGTCAACCTTCATGGTTTTGAGCACCTTGGCATCCGCGCGGAACACAACCGTGTACTGCTTTATAACGGTCAAAGGCTCATAGACCGCATTGATTATGATGTCACTATGAATTGCCGCGGTGTACTTCACCCATTCACCGGTGTAGCCGCTTTTTGCGGGCACGGTTGGGTAGTCACTGGCCTTTAGGGTGTAACCGTCTTTGACCGTCATGGTCTTGACGACCGTATTGTCGGCCTTGAAGGTAACGGTATACTTCGTCACGACTGCCGTATATTTCGCCTGCACCGTGACATTGCTGTGCACGGCAGTGGTATACTTCACCCACTCGCCGGTATAGCCGCTCTTGGCCGGGACCGCGGGGTAATCGCTGTCCTTCAGCGTGTAGCCATCCTCGACGGTCATGGTCTTGACGGTCGCGCCGTCGGCCGTAAAGGTCACGGTATAGTCCGGAAGCTGCGTGAACGTCTCGACGGTATAGGTCTTGCTCGTGCGGATGCCGTCGGCGTCATAGGAATACTCTAACGTTTCCGTCTTCCCGTCAGAGGTTTTCGAGGCCGTTTTCAGCTGTCTTCCGTTCTGCCAGCCGAAGCTCCAGCCGCCGTAGGACAGCGGGTTGCCCGAGGCGTCGTAGGTGATCGCCTGCCCGTTGACGGCCGTCAGCAGGTCGTGCCACTGCGCGTCGCCATAGGTGTAGGTCTGGAGCAGCGTCGTGGTATTTCCCTTTTTCTGGGAGACGGTCAGCAGGTTTCCGGCTGTGTCGTAGGTGTAATTATAGGTGATATAGGCTTCTGCCTCTCCAGACTTGTAATATGCCTCCGACGTCAGCTGGTTCTGGCTATCATAGGCGTACTCGACGAGCTTGCTGAAGTCGCCGGTGCTCTCCCGGATTTCCTTCAGGTTTCCGACGTCGTCGTAAACGTACTTTTTGCCTTCGAGGAGCATGCCGCTGTCGCTGCCGAGGCGGACGTTGCGGAACTCGACCTGCGCGCTGCCGCGGTTCCAGCTCACGTCGCGATATGCGTAAGCCGTGTTCATAATAATGGAGCTTCCGCTTTTCGCTGTAACGCGATTCAGGCGCTTGAGGGTATCGTAGCCGAAGCTCAGGCTGTCGCCCGTTGCGGCCGTCATGGACGTCAGGCTGCCGTCGCCTTTTTCCCCGTCGCTGTAGGCGTAGCGCTCCGAGTAGGTCTGCGCGCCGAGCGTCCAGCTCTGGCCGGAGAGGCGGTTGAACGCATCGTAAAGATGCTCCGTTCGCTGCGTGACAGAGCCGTTTTCATCCATGGCCGTGCTGCGGATGAGCCGCCCGAGACTGTCATACTCAAAGGCGTAGGAGCCGACCGTCTCGCCGTCCTCCTCGTAGCGCAGGCGGGCCAGCTGGCTCTCGGCGTTGTAGGTGTAGCGGATGGTGAAGTCCGGCTTTCCAGTCTCGTGATACGACTTTTCAACCAGCCGGTCGAGGAGGTCGTAGCTGTAGGTCACGGCCGCGCCGTTGGCGTAGGTCGTCTGCGTCAGGTTGCCGCCGCGCGGAGCGTAGTCGTTCGTCGAGAGGACGCGGTCCCCGACACTCGTGCTCGTCGCCTGGCCCCACTGGTTATAGCCGAAGGAGTAAATTTGATGCTGCGCGGCTCCGCTCCGGTAGGTCTTGCGGTCGAGGGTGGCAAGGCGGCCGTTTTCGTAGCCGTAGTCGATGGCGGCGACGCCGTGGCGGTAGACCATGGTCGTCCGGCGGCTGTTGGCGTCGTAGGTATAGTTCGTCTCGCGGCCGAGGGCGTCCGTCGTCAAAATAAGCTGCTCCGCCAGCGAGTTGTATCCGTAAGACGTCGTATTGCCGTTGACGTCCGTCACGCTCTGCATGTGGTTGCGGTCCGGCGTCGCGACGGCGCTGCTCTCGAGGTACTTCTGCTCGTTTTTCTCCGTCGAGGTCAGCTTGGAGCCGGTGACGTTTCCCGCCTCGTTATAGGTCGTGGTGCTCTTGATCCCGGCGACCGAAGCGGAGGTGACGTCGTGGGCGGCATTGTAGGTGTAGGTATACTTTGCGCCGTTTGCGGCCGTGTAAGAGGTCAGGTCCGTGCCGGTATACCCGGCCTTTTCCGTGCCCGTGCCGGTCTGCGTGGCGGCGGTGACGTTGCCGTCGGCGTTATAGGAGTAGGTCTGCACCGGCTCCTGCCGCAGGGAGAGGTTGTCGAACCGGGCCGTGCCGGAATTGTGGTCGAACGCGCAGTAGACGATGATCCGCCGGATCGTTTTGCCGCTCTCCTTCGGCACGATGGTCCCCACGGCGCACTGCCAGTCGGCGGTGGCCCAGCTGAACGGGATGCTCTGCTGCTCGGGCTTTTCCACGCCCACATAGAATATCTCCGCGATCAGGCCGAAGTAGCGCGTGCTGCCGTCAAATTCCAAAGCGGCGTTCGGGGCGGCGTAGTCCGCCTGCGCCCAGCCGGAGAGCAGGAACGTCGTGTCCGAGGAGCAGTTCAGCGCGACGGACTGGCTGACATGGAGGATGCCATTGTAGCTGCCCTGCATGGTCATGGCCTTCGCGCCGAATCTGGTATCCGCAGCCGCTGCCGAGCCGCCCTGCAGGTTCCAGCCCGCATCGCCGAATTCGAACGAGGCGTTCTGCAGGAGGTTATAGGTGGAGGCAGCCTCCGCCTGCTCCAGCTGGAGATCGTCGAGGTAGGCCGTGCCCGTGCAGCCGCTCATGCGGAAGGCGAGGCGGCAGGACGCCGCCGGAGCCGTGAACGTGGCGGTCACGCGCTGCCAGCCGTTTTCGATGGCGGAGGACGGGCGGGCATCCGTCAGCAGGACGGTCTGCTCCGCGCCTCCGCCCTGCACGACGGCCTCCAGCCGCGCGCCGCTGGTCCAGCGCAGGTGGGAGCTGGCGGAGAAGTAGCCCGAGAGGGTGTAGGTCTCCCCGGCGGTGAGCGTTACGGGGCGGGAGATGGCGGCTGCATCGCCGCTGCCTGCGCCGTCCGGGAGGTAGAGATTCAGGCCGCCCGTGCCGTGGCGGCGGTTTTCGTCGTTCGTGATCGTTGTGCGGGCCGCTGCGGAGCCGCTGCCGGTCGAGGCGTTCGTCCAGCCGTCCTCCGATTCCAGCCCGCCGTCCCGCAGGAGGTTTTCCGCCGTCATGCCCGTCGAGCCGACGCTCGTCAGGCGGTTATTCTGCTTGCTGCGCTCTGCGGTGTCCGTATAGGAAGCGGCGGAGCTGCCGAGGATGCGCGTGATATCCGTATTGGTGGTATAGGTGGAGATGGTGCGGCCCCAGTTGTCGAAGACGACCTCCAGGCGGATGTCGTCATCCGTTTCCGCCAGCTGGTCCGCGCCGAACGCGCGGTAGCTCGAGCGGTTTTTGCCGTTCCAGCACTTGACCGTGTCGCCGGGCACATGCGTTCCGCCGTCGAGGGTGAATTCATAGAACTGGTCAATGGTGCCGTCCGTGTGGTAGGTATACCAGATGCCGTAGTTGGCCTCGCCGTCGTGCGCGCCGTTCAGGCCGATCGTATCGTAGGTGTAGTTCAGCTTTGTGCCGTCCGGGCAGAGGAGGTAATCGAGCTGGCGGACGCCCGCGGTGTTGTCGTAATGGAACTTTGTCTCCTTCCCGGCCTCGTCGCCGACGCGGAGGAGCCTGCCATCCGCGTCGTAGATCAGCTTGGCGAGGTATTCGACCGAAGCGCCCTTGTTCTGGCGGCAGATGCGGGTCAGGCGGTTAAAGACCTCGTTTGTCGGGCGCCAGCTTTTGCCGTCCGGGGTGTCGAAGTTGATGTCGTTATAACAATAATAAATGCCGTTGCCGTAGGCGTCCTTTGTATAGGTCAGGATGCCGTCGCGGAAGAAGGTCTCGTTGCCGTTGTCGTCCGTTATGGTGAAGTTCGTGTGGCCGGTGTCGCTGTCCGGGTTCGACTGGCACGTCATCTTCAGGCCGAGGCCGTCCTCGTCCCGGAAGACGCCGTCCGTTTCGGCTCCGCCGCCTCCCTCCTTCGAGAAATAGTGCTGCGTGCCGTCGGCGTCCGTGTAGACCCAGTAGAGGGTCTGCGCGTCGTCCGAGCCGATGCGGACGGACTGGACGCATTGCTGCGCGGAGAGCTTCCAGCCGGAGCCGAGCAGCATATTGCGGTAGTCGCGCGTATAGTCGGGCGGCTCGTTGGGGTTTTTCTTCTGCTGCACACCGAAGGATTCCCGGCTGAGGCCGGAGTTGTACACGAGCGACAGCCCGAAGGGCATCACGCTGCTATCCGACGAGAGCAGCGGCACGACGAAGGTCAGGCGCTGCATGTGGTCCGAGATATAGCCGGTGCCGGCGCGGCCCGCACTCTGGGTCTGGTAGGTGTAGTAGCTCTCCAGGCCGAAGTCGTTGCGGTAGGTCACCGTGAGATACGACGCACCCGTCTGGAACGAGGAGACGATGCGCTTGCTCGCGCTGCAGTCCGAGCGCAGCAGGATCGCATGGCATTTCCCGCCGCTGTACCAGCTGCGGGCCGCGCGGGTGATATCCAGCGAGCGGTAGCCGTTCGTACTGGTCAGGCGGATGAAATCCTCCGTCGCGGTCTTATAATGATTCGTTCCGTTTGCATAAATTTTATTCCACGTCAGGGTCTTGATCCAGTCGCTGTACTTTTGTTCTCCCGTCTTGTCAATTGTCAGCTGGTGGGCGTACAGGTACTGGAAATCGTCGGAAGAAACGTTGCTGAAGCCGGACTGCAGGGCATGAATGGCTGCCGCCGTGACCATGCTGCCAGAGGGCAGCGTGGGAAGCTCGTCGACCGCCGCGATGGCCTGATATTCGCCGCTGCCGTTATGCTGGGTATAGCCGACCCGAACCGTGCTTTCGGGGTAGTTGGTGTCCGGCCTGCCGGAGAAGACATAGGCCCACGAGAGGGAGCCGGACTGCGAAATCTTGACGATCGTCGGGTCGATGGCGACCGGGAACTGCGCCTCTTCCTCGATCCACGCGGCGTCCGCATCGACGAGCAGGCGGTAGCTGCCGCGGTCCAGCTCCTCGAGGCTGTAGCGCACGGCGTCGGAGTACGTCCCCCCGGCGTCGAGCATGTAGGGCGCGGGAATCGCGTAAACGGGCGATCCGGCCTCATCGAGCAGGAGGACAGAGCCGTCTTCCTGCATTTCTGCGGTCAGATCGCCCGTTTGCAGCACGAAAGAAAAGAGATAGCTGGCCTGCGCTTTGTTGAGCAGGATCGTCTCTTTGATCGTTTCGCCGTAGAGCGTGTATGCAAGGTCAACGCCGTCGTAAACGTCCGGGTAAAGCAGCGAAGAGCTGAGCTTTTCCGGGACAAACGGGTCATCTGAACGCAGAGAAAAAGGCTCCTGCACAACGGCCTCTGCCGCGTGGTAGGAGCGCGCCGGACCGGCAGGCTCCAGCTCGGCCGCCGCCCCGGTTTCAACCATCATTTCAGCAGCAGGTTCCTCTTCCGACGCCGCCGTTTCGGTCTCTTCTGCCGGTTCTTCTGTGGTTTCTTCCGTCACTTCAGGAAGAGCGACGGCCTCCGTCGGCTCCGGAGCTGCCAGTGTTGCATCGTGACTGGGCAGGACGTCCGGATCGCCGTCCAGAAAGAGCTGCACCCGGTGCTCGTCCGCGTCCGCCGTGAAGACGGCGTCTCCGTTCAGACTGGCCGCGAAGGCGACGCTTCCGTCCTCCACCGCGTAGGTCTGCCCGACCGGCTCGAGCGTGTTGTCGATGTCCTGCCACTGGCCGTCCGCGTCCTGATGGTGGACCGGCACGTCATACTGCACCGCGACATAGCTTCCGTCCCCCATACGGAAGTGCTTGACGCGCTCACTGCGCAGCGAGGCCTCTTCGAACGCGACCTCAGCCGGCTCCTCGACCGTCCCCTCGACGGTATGCTCCAAATCTTCGGAAGGAGAAACCGCAGACCCCACCGCAGGCAGCAGCTCGACGCAGAGCACCACCGCCAGCAGGAGAGAAAGCAGCCGGGTCCAAAGGCTCTTTTTCATAATAATTACCTCTTTTCATTTTTGAAGCATCCGAAATGTTCTATCGACTTTCGGGCAGCTTCGTCTATGGCCCAATAAGCGAAAATTGGCAATTATTACCAATAATTTTCAGGCCTCTACTAAAAGAATATATCGTTTCCAACAAAATGTCAATAATTGTTTTCGCAAAAGTTATTGACCTATTATGATTAGCCTGTATTATATGTATTGGTAGCATATTGTCAAAAGATGTACGGTCAGAAAGTCCAATAGGAAACTCTGCGCCAAAAAATAACGCCATAGTATTTTCCAGACCGATTGTCTGTTTCTGCAGTTAAAATTGCATTTTCTTCTTCGCAGTCAATGCATTCCGATTTTGAAAGTGATCTTGCAGAACTCCCGCGAGAACTTTTGACAAGCTGATACAAACGGC
>OHEL01001508.1_pt1 | contig 9717 bp, 6 predicted proteins | sample 1567251 | NCBI WGS metagenome assembly OHEL01 (sample SAMEA3879601, study PRJEB24766) | human gut metagenome | biome: human-associated habitat; feature: feces | place: USA | collected 1985/1987
GGTGTAGCGGATGCGGTCTCCCAGCTTCTCCTCCGCCTGCCGCAACGCCTCCCGGTGCGCAGCCATTACGGCGACGATGCCCTGCACGGGGAGGCTGCATACGGCGCGCTCTTCCGCGGCGGGAGCCATGCCGTTTGCCGCGAGCAGCGTCCCGGCGTCCCCGGTGCCGAGCACCTCCTCCGGGACGAGCATCGTCCGTGCCGTCAGCAGCTCCGCCTCCACGGGCTCCTCCCCCGGGAATTCCCCGTCGAGGCCGTGCGCCGAAAAAGAGTGTCCATCCAACGTAAGCTGAATGGACACCTTATTTGTAGCTTGCGGAGTGTTACTCCCAGTTACCTGCTTCATTGTTACCAGCTTCCATTGAACCGAACTTGACGCCGGGGTAGCGGTTGAAGTTGTTCACCTCGTCGTCGATCAGGTTGATGATCTCCTGGCGGTAAGCCACCGTGTCGAGGAACATCTTGTAGGGTGCGCGGCACTCCACGATCGGGATCACGACCTTCGACTCGGTGGTGATGATGCCTGCCTCCATGATGTACTGGGCCTTGTCATCGGTGCCGGGGATGTAACGCAACTGCTCTACGTCCTGTTTCGAAAGGCGCTTGGGCGAGAAGATCGTGTCGATCACGGCGATTTTGAACTTCTCGACGTTCTTTTTGCCCATCTTCTTCAGCTGTGCCATGGCTACGGAGTCATCCTCGTCGACGATCTTGCGCTCGAGTTCGAGCGTATCCTGCAGGATGAAATTCGTCAGCGTGTCGAAACTGCCCGTGAAACGCTGGTACTTCGACTTGAATGCGCGCTGTGCCGTACGGATGTCCTTGATGCGGTCGATGACCTGGGCTTTCTTGGCCTTCAACTCGTCATCGAACTTGATCGGGGTCGAGATCTGGTCGTAGTAAACGTAGACCAGCGCCACGATAGCTACAGCAAGAATGATTTGAGCGATTTTTTTCATTTTTTAAGCTAATCTAATATTTGTTTGTAATTTTGTACAAAATATAATACACGCATGTTCAGCACACGTATTGCGACCCAAATTTACGCTAAAATTTGTTTTGAAACAACTCTTGGGCAAAAAAAAATCATAGAAAAATTGTCCGAATACCTTGCAGGTGACGATTTTTCGCGGATTTTCGTGCTGAACGGGTATGCCGGTACGGGCAAAACGACGCTGATAGCGGCACTCGTGGGGGCGCTTAAGGATTTGAATATCAAACCCATCCTGCTCGCCCCGACGGGCCGTGCGGCCAAAGTCCTCGCCCAATACGCTCAGGAAAAGGCTTTTACCATCCACAAGCGGATATACCGACAGCGCACCAATGCCGATTACGAATCGAAATATTCGCTCAACTTCAATGCCGAGAAGGGGGCGGTATTCATCGTCGACGAGGCCTCGATGCTCTCCGACAGCCCGGGCGGCGGGGCGCTTTTCGGCTCCGGGTCGCTGCTCGAAGACCTCGTGCAATACGTCCGCAGCGGCCGTGACTGCCGCCTGGTGTTCGTCGGCGACAGCGCCCAGCTGCCGCCCGTCGGGGCCGATTGCAGCCCGGCGCTCGACGCCGCGTCGCTCGCCCGTTTCGGCGATGTCGAGTACGCCACGATGGACGACGTGGTGCGCCAGGAGGCCGAGTCGGGGATCCTTTTCAATGCCACGCTCGTGCGGTGCATGCTCGAGAACGGCATCCACGAAATCCCCCATTTCGAAATGGGCTTCCCCGACATCGAGGCGGTCGAAGGCGGGGAGTTCCTCGATAAGCTGCAGGATTGTTACGCCAGGTACGGCCGCGACGAAACCATCGTCATCACCCGTTCGAACAAGCGTGCCAACCGTTACAACGAGGGCATCCGCCGCAACGTGCTCTATGCCGAGGAGGAGATCGAGAGCAACGACATGCTGATGGTCGTGAAGAACAACTATTATTATACCGGGCACACCGAAAACTGCCCGATGCACTTTATCGCCAACGGCGACATCGCGCGGCTCAAACGGCTGCGGCGCTACGAGGATTTCTACGGCTTCCGTTTCGCCGACGTCGTGCTCGAATTCCCCGACTACGAGGATACGGAGATCGAATGCAGGATACTGCTCGACACGATCGCCTCGGAATCCCCGGCGCTGACCCGCGAGGAGTCCTCGCGCCTTTTCTACGAGGTCGAGAAGGACTACCTCGACGTCAAAAGTAAAATCAAGCGCTTCAAGGAGATCCGCGAGAACCCGCATTTCAACGCGCTCCAGGTGAAATTCTCCTATGCCGTGACGTGCCATAAGGCCCAGGGCGGGCAGTGGAAGGCCGTTTTCGTCGACCGCTGCCTGTTCGGCGACGAGCCCATGACGCGCGACATGCTCCGCTGGCTCTACACGGCGCTGACGCGCGCCACCGATAAACTGTACCTCGTAAATTTCGACAATAAGTTCTATGAATAGCGAACTGCATCCCCTCGAACCTTTCCTGCCGGCCAATGCCCGGGTGCTGATGCTGGGCAGCTTCCCGCCCAAGCGCATCCGCTGGTCGATGGATTTCTTCTACCCGAACCTGCAAAACGACATGTGGCGGATCGTGGGCTACCTTGCCACGGGCGACAAGTCGCATTTCCTGATGCCCGGCGGCCGGAAATTCGACAAGGAGCGCATCGAGGCCTTCTGCCGCTGCCGCGGGATCGCACTCTACGACACGGCGGTCGAAGTCATCCGGCTGAAAGACAATGCGTCGGATAATTTTCTTCAAGTCGTGCGCGAGGTGGATCTCGCCTCCCTGCTGGCGCGTATCCCTGCCTGCCGCACCCTCGTCACCACCGGCCAGAAAGCCACCGATACGCTGCGTGCGATCACGGGGTGCGACGAACCGGCCGTAGGCCAGAGCGTCGGGTTCGAATATGCCGGGCGGAACATGCGGCTGTGGCGTATGCCCTCCTCGTCGCGGGCCTATCCGCGGCCTGTGGAGTGGAAGGCCGAATTTTACCGAAAAGTATTCGAAATAAATGAAATTCTGTAAAATAGAGTATCTTTGCGTAGCAAAAAAAACAAAAATAATTTCCATTCCCGGCTTGGTTTGAGAACCAAATTCTGTTATCTTTGTATGGAAATTACATACAATTTTTTATTGTGAACGCAGAGAAAAAAATAGACAAAAAATATGTCGAGACACCGCTGATGAAGCAATATTATTCGATCAAGGCGGTGCATCCCGATGCCATCCTGCTCTTCCGGGTAGGGGATTTTTACGAAACCTTCGGCGAGGACGCGATCAAGGCCAGCGGCATACTCGGCATTACGCTCACGCGGCGGGCCAACGGTTCGGCAACCTACGTCGAACTGGCGGGGTTCCCCTACCATGCCATCGACACCTACCTGCCCAAGCTGGTGCGGGCGGGCGAGCGCGTAGCCATCTGCGAGCAGCTGGAAGACCCCAAGCAGGTGCGGGGGCTGGTCAAGCGCGGCGTCATCGAACTGGTCACCCCGGGCATCGTGCTGGGCGACAATATCCTGGCCAACAAGGAAAACGCCTTCCTCGCTTCGGTCTACTTCGGCCGGCAGACGACCGGTGTGGCGTTCCTCGACATTTCGACGGGCGAGTTCTACGTGGCCGAAGGCTCCGACAACTACGTCGACAAGCTCATTTCGAACCTCGCACCCAAGGAGATCATCTACCAGCGCGGTTACGAAGACCGCTTCTCCGCCGCTTTCGGGTCGAAGCATTACACCTACCGGCTCGACGAATGGGTCTTCTCGGAGGAGGTCAACCGTGAAAAACTCTGCAAGCAGTTCACGACCACGTCGCTCAAGGGTTTCGGCGTCGACCATTTCACCAGCGGCATATCCGCCGCCGGCGCCATCCTCTACTACCTCGAATTCACCGAGCACCGCGACATCGCCCATATCCGTTCGATTTCGCGTATCGACCAGGACGACTACGTGTGGGTCGACAAATTCACGATCCGCAACCTCGAGCTGTTCTCGTCGAACGGGGGGCGCGAGAAGTGCAGCTTCGCCGATGTCATCGACCGCACGCTCACCCCCATGGGCGGCCGCCTGCTCAAACGGTGGATCGCCATGCCTGTCAAGGATACCGTGCAGATCAACGAACGGCTGGACGTAGTCGGGCATTTCATCGAGGATGCCGACCTGGCCGACACCGTGCGCGAGCAGGTGGCGCTGGTGGGCGACATGGAGCGTATTGCGTCGCGTATCGCCGCGGCGCGGGTGACGCCCCGGGAACTGGTGCAGCTCAAGAATTCGCTCTTTGCGGTCGAATTGCTCAAGGCGGCGCTCGAATCCACGGACGATGACCGTCTGCATGCGCTGGCGGCGCAGATCGACCTGATGACCGGCGTGCGCGACCGCATCGCACGGGAGATATACCCCGATCCGCTCAACAACCAGATCCAGAAGGGCGGCGTTATCGCCGACGGCGTGGATCCCGAGCTGGACGACCTGCGCCGCATCGCGCTCCACGGCAAGGATTACCTGGCACGCATCCAGCAGCGCGAGAGCGAGACGACGGGCATCCCGTCGCTCAAGATCAGCTACAACAACGTCTTCGGCTACTATATCGAAGTGCGCAACGCCCATAAGGACAAGGTGCCCCAGACCTGGATCCGCAAGCAGACCCTCGCCAATGCCGAACGCTACATCACCGAGGAGCTGAAGGAATACGAGGAGAAGATCCTCGGCGCCGAGGAGAAGATGCTGGTGATCGAACAGCGCATCTATGCCGACATCATCGCCTGCATCAGCCGTTCGCTCGCCGTGCTGCTGCGCGACGCCGCCGTCGTGGCGCGTGTCGATTGCCTGCAATCCTTCGCCCGCATCGCCTGCGAACGCCGCTATGTCCGCCCCGTGCTCGACGACGGCAAGCGCATCGACATCCGCCAGGGACGCCATCCCGTCATCGAGACGCTTATGCCCGTAGGGGAGGAGTATATCCCCAACGACGTGCTGCTCGACGACAAGGAACAGCAGATCATGATGATCACCGGCCCTAACATGTCGGGTAAGTCGGCCCTGCTGCGGCAGACGGCGCTCATCATCCTGATGGCGCAGATGGGATCCTTCGTCCCCGCCAAATCGGCGCATATCGGTGTGGTGGACAAGATATTCACGCGCGTCGGGGCGTCGGACAACATCTCGCAGGGCGAATCGACCTTCATGGTCGAGATGCTCGAATCGGCCAGCATCCTCAATAACATCTCCGACCGCAGCATCGTCCTGCTGGACGAAATCGGCCGCGGCACGAGTACCTACGACGGTATTTCCATTGCCTGGGCGATGGTCGAGTACCTGCACAACCACCCGACGGCGCACGCCAAGACGCTCTTCGCCACACACTACCACGAGCTGAACGAAATGGAGCAGATGTGCCCCCGCGTGAAGAACTACCATGTGAGCGTCAAGGAGCTGGGCAACCAGATCGTCTTCCTGCGCAAGCTCGAACGCGGCGGTACGGAGCACTCGTTCGGTATCCACGTAGCTCGCATGGCCGGCATGCCGATGTCGGTGGTGTCGCGTGCCGACGAGATCCTGCGCAACCTCGAACTCGTCTACGGCAACAACGAGATCGTACCGAGCCGCAGCCTCAAAAGCCGCGGCAAGAAACCGTCGCCGTCGGTCAGGGAGGCTGCCGAGGCCGGCGCCCCGCAGAACATGCAGCTGTCGATGTTCCAGCTGGACGATCCGGTGCTGGTACAGATCCGCGACCAGATCAAGGGGTTGGACATCGATTCGCTGACACCCATCGAGGCACTCAACAAACTCAACGAAATCAAAAAGATAACAGGCATATGATCAAGCATCGCATCATGTCCGCAGCGACTTTGCTGGGCGGGGTGGTTTTTACCGGGCATGCCGTGGCGCAAAGCCCGGAGGTGGCGCGGCGGCTCGATGCGAAATACGATGTGGTGTGGCCTGCGGCCGACGGACTCATAAGGGTTAATAAGGGCGGGTACCGTATTCCCGATTCGCGTATGAAATCCAACGGGAAATACGGGTATGCCGATACCCTCGGGCAGCTGGTGGTGCCGCCGGCCTACGACGATGCCGCGGATTTCGGCAACGGCCATGCCGTAGTCGGGCGGAAAGCCGGGGATGGCAGGATGCTCTACGGCCTGATTGACCGCTCGGGGCGTGTGGTCGTGCCGCTGGAGTGGGAGCGCTTGGGCGGTGTCCGTAACGGGGTCTGTGTGGCCCGCACCGGCACGGCCGCCGAACGGGAATTCTTGCTCGCCGATACGCTGGGCAATGTCCGCAGCCTCGGTTACGACTATTGCAGCGATTTTTCCAACGGGCTCGCCCGCGTGGGTGTCGGTGCCTATGTCGAGAAGGAAAACGTAGCGGGGATTACGCTCCGGGATGCGTACGAATTCCGCGGGAAGTTCGGGTATATCGCCCCGGATGGCGGAATCGTTATTCCTGTGCAGTTCGACGACGCCCGGGATTTCGCGCAGGACGGGCTGGCCCCGGTCGGCATTCAGGGAAAATACTATGTCAAATGGGGGTTCATCGACAAGTCGGGGCGGCAGGTCGTGCCGTGCAACTTTTACAGTGCCGAGGAGTTCCTGGGCGACCGGGCCGTAGTGAGCAAGGTCGTTGCGGGCGGGAAATTGGCCTACGGCTATATCGACCGCAGCGGGAAGGAGGTAATCCCCTGTCAGTTCGACATGGCTTCGGGCTTCCGCTTTGCCAACACATGGGTCGGCATGGAGCAGGACGGTGAATATACCTATACGCTGATCGGCCCCAACGGGGAAACCGTGCTGCCGTTCCGTGTGGGCGATTTGCAGGACGGAGGAAAATACGGGCACGCGGCGGCCTCCATCTCCGATGCCACGGGGCGTAAACGCTTCGGGATCGTCGCCAATAACGGGAAGGTGATCCTGCCGTTCGAGTACGACCATATAGCTATTTTTTCGGAGTGGGATGCGGCGAACAACCGCTGGCAGGAGAGCGCCATGGGAACAAAGGACGGGCAAAATTTCAGCTTCGACATCTCCCGGCGGGGCGAGTAGCCTTTTCCGCCCCGGCGTGTTCCTTCCTTCCGGCATTCGGTTCCGCGGCAGGCGGGTGCTTTCTGTTTTGTTTGGCCCCGGGTACCCATGTGCAGTGACGGTTGGCTGCCGCAGCCGGCAAGTCGCAGCTGATCGTAGCCTTAGGGTGCAAAGCGGCTGCGGCTTGGATTCCGATTCCGAAATAAAACCCCGGCGCAAAGAGATTGCGCCGGGGTTTTCGTTGCAGGATATCCGTAAATTCCTCGGAGTCCCGTCCTGTTATCTCCTTTCCCATAATGCCGTTCTCGGGCCTTTCGGTCACCCGGTTGTCCGGCTACTCGTTACGCGCGATCAGCGAACTGATGTTCTGGATCAGCATCGCTACGGCCACCGAGTTGAAACCGCCCTCGGGGATGATGACATCGGCGTAGCGCTTCGAGGGTTCGACGAACTCGTCGTGCATGGGCTTCACGGTCGAGGTGTATTGCGTGATTACCGACTGCATCGTACGCCCGCGCTCGCAGACGTCGCGCAGGATACGGCGCGCCAGGCGTATGTCGGCGTCCGTGTCCACATAGACCTTGATGTCCATCATGTCGCGCAGCTCCTTGTTTTCGAAGATCAGGATGCCGTCGACGATGATTACCTTCGAAGGCTTCACGCACACGGTTTCCGCCGTACGGTCGTGGTCGACGAACGAGTAGACCGGGTGCTCGATGGGGACGTTGTCCTTCAGCGCCTTGATGTGGTCGACCAGCATCTGCGTGTCGAACGCCTGCGGATGGTCGTAATTGAGTTTCGTGCGTTCCTCGTAGGTCAGCTCGGGGTGCGCCTTGTAATAGTAGTCGTGGCAGAGCGTCACGACGTCGTCGCCTACGAAGGCCTCTTGCAGGCGTTTGACGAGCGTGGACTTTCCCGAGCCGGTTCCTCCGGCGACTCCGATTACGGTAACTTTCATAGTGTCAGTCTGTAATATCGGTTATATAAAGAAAAGGATCGCACCTTTCGCAAGGGCAATCCTTTTCCTTTTCATTATGCGTCGATATTTGCGTAATGCGCGTTTTTCTCGATGAATTCGCGTCGGGGCGGCACTTCGTCACCCATCAGCATCGAGAAGATGCGGTCTGCCTCGGCAGCGTTTTCGATGTTCACCTGGCGCAGGATGCGCGTGTCGGGGTTCATCGTCGTTTCCCACAGCTGGTGGGCGTTCATCTCGCCGAGACCTTTGTAACGCTGCACGTGCGCCCCCTTGCCGAATTCGGCGGTGATGGTGTCGCGTTCCTTCTCCGTCCAGCAATAGCGCTCCTGCTTGCCTTTCTTCACGAGGTAGAGGGGCGGGGTGGCGATGTAGACGTGGCCGTTCTCGATCAGCTCCTTCATCTTGCGGAAGAAGAACGTCAGCATCAGCGTCGCGATGTGGCTGCCGTCGACGTCGGCATCGGTCATGATGATGATCTTGTGGTAACGCAATTTATCGATATTGGCAGCTTTGCTGTCTTCTTCTGTTCCGATAGTGACCCCCAATGCTGTGTAGATATTACGTATTTCCTCGCTCTCAAGAGCTTTGTGATACATAGCTTTCTCTACGTTCAGAATCTTGCCGCGTAAAGGCAGGATTGCTTGGAATGCACGGTTACGGCCCTGTTTGGCAGTACCGCCGGCCGAGTCTCCCTCGACAAGGAACAACTCGCATTTGGTAGCATCTTTGTCCGAACAGTCGGCCAGCTTACCGGGAAGTCCGCCACCGGACATCGGTGATTTGCGCTGCACCATTTCACGTGCCTTGCGAGCTGCATGACGGGCGGTTGCGGCAAGAATCACTTTGTCGACAATTTGTTTGGCTTCTTTCGGGTGCTCTTCCAGATAGTAGGAGAGAGCTTCACCTACAGCTTGGTCTACGGCTCCCATCACTTCGTTGTTTCCTAACTTCGTTTTGGTCTGTCCTTCAAATTGCGGTTCGGCTACTTTCACGGAAATGACACCTGTCAAACCTTCACGGAAGTCATCTCCGGCAATCTCCACTTTTACCTTTTCCAGCATTTTGCTGTCTTCGGCATATTTTTTGAGCGTACGCGTCAACGCACGGCGGAAACCGGCCAAGTGCGTACCGCCTTCAATGGTATTGATGTTGTTTACGTACGAATGGATGCTTTCGGAGAATCCGGTATTATACATGATAGCCACTTCGATAGGGATACCTTGTTTTTCCGTGTTCAGATAGATGACATCATTGATCAGGTGATCACGTGATGATTCCAGATAACGGACGAACTCCTTCAAACCTTCTTCCGAATAGAATACCTCCTGTTTGAACTGTCCTTCATCATTTACAGTACGACGGTCTGTCAGTGTGATTTTGATACCGGCGTTCAGGTAAGCAAGTTCGCGCATGCGGCCTGCCAATATCTCATATTTGTAGACCGTTTCGGTAAAGATCGTATTGTCCGGCCAGAATTGTTGTCTGGTTCCGGTATGTTCCGATACACCTACCTCCTTTACAGGATAAAGCGGTTTTCCTATTTCATACTCTTGCTGATAAACCTTACCGTTACGGTAGACTTGGGTAACCATGTGGGTAGACAGTGCGTTTACACAAGACATACCTACACCGTGCAGACCACCGGAAACTTTATACGAACCTTTGTCGAACTTACCACCGGCATGAAGCACTGTCATTGCTACTTCCAATGCTGATTTCTGTTCTTTTTCATGGAAATCTACGGGGATACCGCG
>OHEL01001511.1_pt1 | contig 9670 bp, 7 predicted proteins | sample 1567251 | NCBI WGS metagenome assembly OHEL01 (sample SAMEA3879601, study PRJEB24766) | human gut metagenome | biome: human-associated habitat; feature: feces | place: USA | collected 1985/1987
CAACAGCCCCCATAAGCGCAACAGTCTGAATGATAACACGGTGCCCGTACTTTTGTCAAGAAATTCCCCCGCGCAACAGTTCGCATCAACTGCGGATTTTCGGGAATTATGTACCCCAAACCTCATCTTTCGACAAAATCGTCGCCGATTTTTGGTCTGGGTGTTACTTCTTATTTAAAAGCAATCGACAATCATGTATGTTATCCATTCTACTGCATCACTTTTTACTTCCGGTTTTCCGTGTGAAAAACTCGATTGCGGATTTTTGTTTCTATCTGTTATATTCTATGCCGCATTCATAAAATGTTTCCTGTTTTATTTGTCACTCACATCTGCTAAGTGTCCCAGTGCAAGATCATTTCTGGATTTTTTCTTAACCTGATAAAGCATCGCATCTGCCGCATGCAGAAAATCCCAGCTCTTTGTATCATCTTTCGGAATATCATAACAGATTCCCTGTGAGATTGTCACGATAGGCATTGCCTTAGAATATGCATGTTGGATTCCAAGATCAATGATCCGCTGCCGCAATCCCTCCGCCGCATGTCTGACCGCTTCCTCCGTCATATTCTGATAGAGAATGATAAACTCATCCCCTCCATATCTCGCACAGAATATCATATCATTCTGCATCAGCTCAAGCTGCTTTGCGATCCGCTTAATGCACTCATCCCCTGCCTGATGTCCGTAGTTATCATTATACTGCTTAAAATAATCGATATCCAGGATCTCCATGGCAAGCGGCGTCTGCTCTGATAATGCCTTCTCAAATACCTGATCCAGATAATCATTAAGGCGGAACCGGTTTGCCAGGCGCGTCAGTGCATCCGTCTCTGACTTTTCCAGAAGCCGTATATTTGCTTCTTCCATCTCGCGTCTTTTTTTGTTCGCCCGCTCTAAAGATTCCCGCACATCAAGCATATTTGCGATCATCGCCTGTTTTTCTTTTTCCATGATCTCGGACAACTCGTAATACTGCCCAGCAGCCTCTAAATATGCATCATTATCCTTATGCATACGGTAAAACTTAATTTTCAGGGAAATAATCTGCCTCTGAAGATTGACGATCTTTGACTGCCATGTCAATGGCTCTAAAATTTCCATTACCCGCAAAAAAGCATCATCATTTCCGATTTCAAGCAAAAGCTGGCTGAATTCATAAAGATCACTAAAAATATCCATGATCGGAATATCTGCATTGATCTCCTCACAGATCAACCGGATGCATTCATCACGCGCCGCCGTCTTTCCGGTTGCATGGCATACCTCCGCCTTAAAACAGCGAAAACTGAGCAGTTCAATGCCATCAATACGGCCCGCGCACTCATCCGAGACAAGCTCTGCATAATGTGCTGCACGCTCCGGCATATCGCGATACAAAAAACCGGTTCCCATTCCTATATAAACACAGGTGATCAGGCGGTAATTTTTATCATCTTTCACAAAATCCTTTACATGCTGTCCACAATTTTCAAAATATCTCTGTGCCTCTAAATATTGTCCACAGGATAAATATAAATTTCCAAGATTTATATCTATCATGGTTTCTTCCTGTTTTAACTGATATTTCGTACAGAAATTCAATCCAGTCAGATAATAGTCAAGTGCGATCGGCTCATTTCCCCGATTGATCGCCGTAATTGCCATCAGATTATATGCACGCGCCACAAGTTCCCACTGATTTGATTCATTCAGATAAGATACGCCTTTGCTGATGCAGAAAAAAAACTTTTCACTTTCATTTAACAGATAATAAGTCTCTGCACTGTAATAGTATGCAAATCCAAGTAGCTTTGGATCATTTTTTTTCATTGCATACTGTTCAATATCATAACAAAACTTCAATGTCCGTTTTGCATCGTTTCCCCGGCTGTCGTACACTCCCTGTATCCATGCGCGGACAATTTCATCATATCCGTCGTATTCCATGTGCACTGCCTCCTCTCATTCCACAACAGACATTTCTTTTCACGTTTTCTCTCTAAAAAGAATGCCATTTTATTATAAAATAGAACTGTGTCTTATTCAAGGAAGAATGCTTTTTCTTTTATTCGAAATATGCTACCGGATCCACGGGTGTGCCATCTTTATCAAGTTCAAAATACAGATTGCTTCCCTCTACCGTGAAGTATTTCGTCGGCTCTCCAACATATCCTAATACATGTCCGGCCTCCACATAATCTCCCTTTGCAAAATTCAGCTCCTTTAACTGTCCGTAAACTGCCTCATAGCCATCACCCAGATCGACCGTAACTGTACAGCCTGTCACCTCATCATTTTCAATACTCTTAATCTGGCCTTTGGCAACTGCATAGACTTTATCATTGACCTCACCTGCAATGATCACTGCCGGATTATATTTATACTGGTCAAGCGTCGGGAAATAAACCGTGGAATCCATGCTGTAATTGATGATCACGTTTCCCTCCATCGGCCAGAGCAGCTCCTCCGAAAAATGAAGTGTCTGTGCTTTGCCTGTCGTCTGAATGCTCTGTGCTGCTTCTGTTTCTTCCGTTTCCGCTGCATTATTTTCTTCTGCAAGTTCCGCCGTTACGGCAGGATCATCCAGTTCATTCTCCATTTCATTTAAAGACTGTTTTGGAGGAACCAGTGCAGATGCCTCGGCAGACTGCTCCGAACTCTCCTCTGCTGCAATATCATCTGCCTGTTTCTGCATTTCTTCTGCAAGTTCGGCTTCCATCTGCTCCCGTTCCTTTTCCTGTCGGCTGCTGTATAACGCAGTCGTTCCAACTGCCGCTAAAGCGATCAGCAGCCCCGCAATCACATATTGTCTGTACCCCAAAAAACCTTTCTTTTTCATTATTTCTCACCATCCATTATTTATTTTTAACCATAGTGTTTCCACATCCCGGATGGTTTATACGATTATTTTTTTATTTCTTTCCTATAAATTACCGGCCTGCCCGATCACTGCTCCCTTATAAAAATAAGCAAGAATCTCCCGATAACCATATCCCTCTTTTGCAAGTTTCTCTGCTGTATTCTGGCTCAATCCAAATCCATGCCCCATGCCCCTTGCCACGATGCGCACATGATCGTCTATTTCCGTGATCGTAAAGCAGGCAGATGGAAGCTCTAATGCATGGCGGAACTGCTCTCCATCGTATGTTTCCCCCGCAACTTTGATTTTTGTCACATACTCTGCCGCATCGCGGCTTACGATCTCAATCTGTGTCAGTTCCGTCAGCCCTGCATCAGGATATGCCGCACGGCATTTTTCCAGGAACTCCTCTTTTTCATAATAAAACACGGAAAGATAACCTTCCGCCGTGGTGTCCGCATGACATTCTGCCGTAACAAGATATGGCATGTCTGCATCTTCATATAACTCTGACATGCTGCGTGTCCGCCCACTGCTGATCGCATGATATGCCGCATATATGTAAGTTCTGTTATATAAGAGTGTCTCCCCCGCCGTCGCTTCCACACAGGATTTCAGTTTCTGATAATTTTTATCAAAATTTTCTCCCCAAAGCTCCTGCTGCTGATCCGGCGGCATGCTCTCCGGTTCCTTCGTCCCCGCCTGCATGGCATCATACAGATTCGTTCTGGCGATCACACATTGTGCTTTGATCGTTTCCGCTGATTTATCAATCCCGATCTCCTGCGCCACGATCTGCAAGACCTTCATCTCAGTTTCTTCATCCTCATCCTTACTGTCTCCACTTTGTGTCTCTGCCTGTCCTGATAAGATATCTTTTTTATTTTCCTGATGCTCCCGGACTTCCCTCTCCATACCCTCTACACTGTCTATTGTGTTCAGTACTTCCTGCGCCCCTTCCTTTCCATAAATGAGGTTTTCCAGGCGCATTCGCTGCATCAGTGTTGTGATAAAAACCGGCACCAGTAATATCAGACATATTCCTTTCAGCCAAAAACCTGCACGTTTTCTTCGTCTTTTTCCCATAAAAAAATCTCCCTGTCCATTTAATATATGAAACAGAGAGACTTCTCATTCAGATTTTTTACATCACATTCATTACCAGACTAAATGCCTGCATCATTACAAATCCGATCTCTGCCATGATCAGCAGTGCATAAAGTACGGTATACACGATTGGAAACGCCATTTTGCGTTTTAAAAGATGTGCCCGCCATACATAATAACCAGGCTTTAAAAAGATTGCAAACAGGATCAGTCCAAGTATTTTATAATTCTGCTTGTTGATCTTTACAATGTCGATGACAACAAAAATAATGAATGCCGCAAGCAATGCATAATTAAGCAGAGAAAATATCACATAACTTCCATTGTACATCACATTCATATAGCTGCCATCCATAATGCTGTCATAAGTCATTGCCTGAAATACAGATGATGTCGCAACCATGCTGATGATCTCACGCAGCGGCATTACGATCAGTAACAGATAGCAGAAAATATCTGAAACCGGACCATGCTGCTCCTGTGGTGTCCAGTTATTCTGGCTGTACTGCGGATTGCCATAGGTCTGCTGTCCTCCATTATACTGCTGATCCCCGTAAGTCTGCTGTCCATTGTTATACTGCTGATTGCCATAGGTCTGCTGTCCGTTGTTATACTGCTGATCCCCGTAAGTCTGTTGTCCATTGTTCATGTTCTGATTTTCGTCCATAATCTCCTCCTTAATTTTGCTTTATTTTTTCTGTCTGTTTCCAATAATATTGGAAAGAGCTGCAAACTGCTCTAACGTGAGCGCCTCCCCCCGGATGGTAAGCGGTTCTCCAAGTTCTGCGATACACTCCTGTATCTCTTCCTTGGAAAGATGTACCTGCGGCGCATTCGACAATCCGTTCGCCAGTGTTTTTCTTCTCTGGTTAAACGATGCCCGGATAATGTGAAACATCAGTTTTTCATCATCCACCTGTACCGGCACCTCCTCGTGTCTGGTCAGCCGGATCACTGCACTGCCGACATTCGGGCGCGGCATAAAGCAGTTTGGCGGAACATTGGCAACGATCTGGGGTTTTGCATAAAACTGCACCGCTAACGACAGTGCACCGTAATCTTTCGTTCCCGGTCCTACCTGCATGCGGTCTGCAACTTCCTTCTGCACCATGACCGTAATGCTGTCGATCGGAACATGGCTCTCAAAAAGTCCCATGATGATCGGTGTGGTAATATAATAAGGAAGATTTGCAACGACCTTGATCGGCTTTCCACCATTTCTTTCCATCGCAAGTTTTGCGATATCCAGTTTTAAAATATCCTGGTTGATCACAGTCACATTGTCATAAGCGCTTAATGTATCCTCTAAGATCGGGATCAGATTGGTATCGATCTCTACCGCAGTCACTTCCCTGGCATTTTCACACAGATACTGTGTCATCGTACCTATTCCCGGGCCTATCTCAAGTATCATATCGTCCTTTGTGATGCCGGCCGAGTCTATGATTTCCTCCAAAATGCCTGCATCAATAAGGAAGTTCTGTCCGAATTTCTTTTGAAAAATAAAATTATATTTTTGAAGCACCGCAATCGTATTCTGCGGAATCCCTAATGTAGCCATAAAACTCCTCTCAATCCTTCCGGTTACTTAACATTTCCTCAAACAGCGTATCTAAAAACTCTGTATACAACCCGTTAAATGTCTCATGAAAAGTCTGTGCCACACTTGCATCTCCCTGACCTGTCATCTGTGCCTCCTCAAAAAGTGCAAATGCCGTTTCATAAAGCTCCGGATTTTTATCATAAAATACTTCCGTCAGTCCATCCTGAAAAGCAAACTGCGCCTCCTGGGAAAGATTGTCCTTGAAATCTTCCTTGGAAATACAGCCTTTCTCCTCATAATCAGAAAGATAAATATGTCCCTCTGCAGATTTTACAAAATCGCGAAATACCGTTGCCACATCCTCGTATGTAACAGGAACATAATTCTCATTCCAGTATCTGTCAAATATTTCCCTGTCCGGAAAGTGTGAAAAAATATCGTTATCCATGTTATTCTCCATTTCTGCGTGTGAAAATTCTTATGTTTCACACTATTCTCCATTTCTGCGTATAAAATATTGTATACAATAAACAGACTGCGCATTCCATGGGCAGACCTATCGCCATAAATATACAAACAGGATGCCATCACGGTCTGTCCGTCTCTGACACCCTGTCTTTCATTATATACAAAAATCATATATAAGGCAAAGATTTATTTTTCATCGTGGAACATTTCGATAACACTGTTCAGCCGTACAATATTCTCACGGTTATTGTCCACAAGTGTTTCATTTCCCTGGACAATTCCGGAAACCTCAAGTGTTTTCTGTGCGATATCCGCCACACCGTCAGCCGCCTCGGAAACCGTCGAGCTGACACCCTGCATGGCATCCGCGATTTCAACAATAGATTTTAACAGTGTATTGATCTGTCCGCTGATGGCAGACATGTCATCATCGAACACCGTCGCATCCTTTGTGTACTGGTCTGCAACTCCCATAAAATCCTCATAATCTTTAAGCACCGTCTGCTCTAAGAAATCTGTGCTCTCTTTTAAGCATCCTGTCATATTCGCCACAGCCTCATTGACCTCAGCTATGATCTCATTAATACTGCCGACAGTCGTGGATGACTGGGTTGCCAGTTTACCGATCTCTCCTGCAACAACTGCAAAACCTTTTCCTGCCTCTCCGGCTCTGGCTGCCTCGATCGACGCATTGAGTGCCAGCAGATTTGTCTGGCTTGAGATCTCAAGGATTGCCTGTGTAAACTGGTTGATCTTTTCTACTGCTTTTGCCTGCTCCATGGCAGCTTCTGTTTTCTGCTGTACATTTTCGTACATCTGAACCGTTTTTTCGCTTGCAGCCTGTGTCTTTAACTTAAGCTGATCTGCACGTTCCTTTACCTCAACAGAAGACTCCCGTCCCTCCTTTGAATACCGCTCAATATCCGTTGCGCGCTCTTTGATGTCACTGACTGTGGTGTTGACCGTCTCCATCGTCGCCGCTGTCTCTTCCATTGCTGCTGCAAGTTCCTGCGTCGTATCTGTGTTGACGCTGCTCATCTCACGCACACGTTTCGTTGTATCAGAAAGCTGTTCTGTCGTATTTTTCAGATCTGTGTATACATGACGGATATTTGCTACCATTTGACGCAGATTCTTGCGCATGTTGTGAAGTGATATCGCCATTCTTCCGGTTTCATCTTTTCTTTTATAAAGGTGCTGGTTTGCCGGATTGCTCGCAAACTCAAATTCAGCCGTCTGTTTTACGATACCGTCGATCTGGGTGATCGGCTTTGTGATTGTAAATCCGAGTACTGTACCGATAATTATGGTAAGTATCATTGCAAAAGCAGCTCCTCCGAATATCTGTTTTGCAAGCTGTCTGGATTTTTCCTGCAGTTCAGTTTTTGGTGCCGTAAGGACAAATTTCATGCCATTTTCCAATGTCTTATAATACATGACCTTATCTTTTCCCTGATAAGTATAGGAAACGGCAGTCTCCTCCGTCTGCTCATTTCCAAGCGCATCCACTACTGACTGCAGTCCGCTGTCTGCATCCGCAAGATTACTTCCAATCTCAAGATCTTTGTGATACATGACCTTACCAGATTCATTGACAAGGAAACCATAACCACTGTCAAATATACTTAAAGAATCGATCGTATCCGTAAATTCGCTGAAATCAATATCCATTCCGATGATACCAATAGACTCGCCGTCCACCTCGATTGGAATAACATATGAGATCATATATACACCAATGTTGGAATTTAAGTATGGTTCCATCCAGGTTTCTTTTCCATTCTGTACCGGAATATAATACCATCCGACATGCTCCACATCACTCGGATCATACATGGAAAAGTCCGTTGGCGTCACACTCTCAAACTCACTGTCACTGTTATCTCTTGTTAGAAAAAGTCCGCTTGTTGGTTCCGTAAATTCAGGATTATAACGGATATACGCCGTGAGTGCTCCCTTTGTGTTCTGTGCAGACTGCATCAGGATAGGAAGCATCTGCTTTGTATAAGTATCCACATAGTCCTTACTCGTCCGGAAGGATGCTGCATGTTCCAGTTTGGCAACTGCAATGCTGTATACCATTTCCACTGACTGTGAAACATTCTGCATCATGGTATCAAGTTCATCGCTCTGACTCACACACTTAAGCTGCATTTCCTGCTGTGAATCTTCATAAGAAGTGCTGACTGAGTTTACAATACTGATCGCTCCGCAGATAAATGTAGATACCAGCGAACATAGTATTACAGTTACAATAATTTTTGTTTTTATTGATTTCATACCAATTTCCCCCTCTGTCCAGATTCCTCCTGTTGTTTCAATTTTACCATATTCGACTTTATTTTCAATAAAATATATACTGTTTCGTTATGTTTTCGTAGATTTTAAAAATTATATGCTATTTTTTTATTCATTTTATCGAACATATTTTCGTTTTTCTATTGCATGTGTTTTGATTTTGTGTTATATTGATTTTATCGAACACTCGTTCTGTTTTTAGTAATATGCGACCGATAATCCAACCCCGTTTATATGTAACTATGAAGAATATGAAAAGACCATGAGAAATGGAGATCAACATGAACATCCAGCAAAATATGTCCCTAATGGAAAAACTTTCTATACTTACCGCCGCTGCAAAATACGATGTTGCCTGTACTTCCAGCGGTGTGGACCGCCGTGGCAATGGCACCGGCATGGGGAACTCTCTCGCCTGCGGAATCTGTCACTCATTCTCTGCGGATGGGCGCTGTATTTCTCTGCTCAAGATCCTCTTTACCAATGAATGTATTTTTAACTGCGCCTACTGCCAGAACAACTGTAACTCCGATGTAAAACGGGCTTCCTTTACCCCGGATGAAGTCTGTGAGCTGACGATAGAATTTTACCGGCGCAACTATATTGAGGGACTTTTCCTAAGTTCCGGCATCATGATCAGTCCCAATTACACGATGGATCTGATCTATCAGACCCTCTACCGGCTGCGCAATGTCTACCATTTCAACGGCTATATCCATGTCAAAGCGATTCCCGGCGCAGATCCTGTCCTTGTGGAAAAAGCCGGTTTTCTTGCCGACCGTATGAGTGTCAATTTAGAACTTCCGACCGCCGACAGCTTAAAGAAACTGGCTCCCTATAAGTCCAGAACTACTATTTTAAAACCAATGCGCCAGATCCAGAACCGCATTACGGAAAATAAGGATGAACTTGCCATTTACCGCAAAGCACCGCGTTTTGTCCCCGCCGGTCAGAGCACACAGATGATCATTGGTGCCACTCCGGAACACGATTATGAAATCATGCGCGTTGCTGAGACACTTTATCAGAAGTTTGACTTAAAGAGAGTTTTTTACTCGGCTTTTGTCAATGTAAACCACGACTCAAACCTGCCGGTTCTGCCGGGTGGTCCGCCTCTTTTACGTGAGCACCGCCTCTATCAGGCAGACTGGCTGCTGCGCTATTATGATTTTAAAGTGGATGAATTACTGACCAAAGACCGCCCGGATTTCAATATCTATCTGGATCCAAAATGTGACTGGGCACTCCGTCACCTGGAGTATTTTCCGGTTGAGATCAACCGCGCCGATTATCACACCCTTTTGCGGGTTCCCGGCATCGGTGCAAAATCTGCCTCCCGCATCGTAAAGGCAAGACGTATGAATAAACTCGATTTTTCCGATCTGAAAAAGATCGGTGTCGTACTAAAACGT
>OHEL01001515.1_pt1 | contig 9649 bp, 8 predicted proteins | sample 1567251 | NCBI WGS metagenome assembly OHEL01 (sample SAMEA3879601, study PRJEB24766) | human gut metagenome | biome: human-associated habitat; feature: feces | place: USA | collected 1985/1987
CAAAGGAGTGGTATAATGTTCGTCCTTCTTTTTCAGACGTCGCTGCAGGTCCTCACGAGGATCACCCACCCAACTGGGAACGTTGACGAAAGCCAGCACTTTCTTTTTCAGATTCTTATCGCGATTCAGACGGTTCAATGATTCCAAGAACACATCGATGCCTTTATTCTTGAACTCGTAGCGCCCGCTTGTTCCTATAATGAGTGTATCATCATCGAACTCCTGCCCCAAAAGACTATTTGCCACACGCAGCATAACGGCACGTGCGCGCTTGCGCTTACCGGTAAATGTAGCACCTTTAGGAACGAAATCGTCCTCGAAACCGTTCATAAGGATTACATCGGCAGGCTTGTCAAGCAACTCCTTACATTCATTATTGGTAATTTCGCTTACGGTAGTAAAGCAATCGACATAATGGGCGGTCTGTTTCTCAATGGAATGTTTGGACTCCATGTTCAGCTCCTGCGCCATTTGATCGCCATTGTAAGCAAAAAGATAATCGTACAGCGGCTTGTTGTTACCCGCAATAGAGCGTCCTATCGAAGTGGCGTGGGTGGTAAATATTGTAGCAATCTCAGGAACGGCAGTCTGCAAATAAAGTGCAGCCATGCCTGTCATCCACTCATGCGCCTGAAACACCACTTTATCCGTTTCCGTCAAATTATACCGATAGAAACTCTCCACCACCTTTCCGGTGGCATATGCAAACATGGAGGCTTCATCATAGTCACCGTATGCATGCAGGGAGTCCACTTGATAGTGTTCCCACATTTCCGTATAAATTTCATTCTTTTGTGCAAAGAAAGGTTGGAAATCAACCAGTATGACAATAGGCTCACCCGGAATATTCCAGCGGCCTACGCGGACAGAGAGGTTATCTTTTTCAATAGCATATTTTTTCCATGCGGCACAAAGGTTCTGGGACTCGATAAATAAAGGATTCTCTTTCCCTTGCCAAAAATCCGGACCCACAAAAAATACTCTATCGTGAAAGTTTGTCTGCAAAGTGTTTGCTCTGGTAGACAACACTGTATAGATACCGCCCACTTTATTACACACTTCCCAACTCGCTTCGAAGATGTAATCGGGGGTAAGTAGCTCTTTAACCATATATGTTATAATCTCTTTATCATAATTACGGCTGCAAAAGTACGCATTATTCTTTGAAAAATAGCCTTTTAATCGAAAAAACTGATTAAAAGACTATATACAATCGTTTGCATAAATGTTATCGATAACGATGAAAGCCCGTCAAATCAGGGAATGGAGAAAGGACAGCACTGAACGGGAAAAACAAAAGACAAGAATTAAAGTAAAGGATATTGAAAAGCCCCGGAATTTCACAGGGACATTCCGAGGCTTTCAATATCTTTTAATACTTCTTTAGGCGGTCAGCGCACTACCGATCAAGAAGGTAGCAGCCAAAGCTACGATAGCATAAAGTTCAGGGAATACAGCAAGAATCAGCGTATTGCTGAACACATCATGTCCCTGTCCGATAGCAGCGATACCATTGGCACAAACCTGTCCCTGACGGATAGCCGAGAACAAAGCAACCAATCCTAAAGCAATACCTGCACCAAGAATAGCGGCTGCCTGAATAGCCGTCATGCCCGGAGTAAGAATACCGAAAATAGTCTGGAACATAAAGTAACCGGCGAAACCATACAATCCCTGAGTACCGGGAAGGGCTGTCAACACCAAGAAGTTACCAAACGCGCTATCGTTTTTCTTCAATGCACCAATAGCTGCATTACCGGCAATTGTCACACCATAGGCACTACCGATACCTGACAAACCAATCATCACTGCAATGCCAATATAGGCAATCAATAAATTCATTTCCATAATTTTATTCGTTTTTTATTGTTTATATTTTTATTTATTTCTCTTTATAAAGCCCATGTCATTTCCACACTGCCTTATCTCTCAATTTTAATTCTTAAATTTCATTTTTTAAACGGCTTGTACTCCTTCCCACCGCCTTCATATCCTGAGTTCTTGAAGAATTCCACAAAGGTCAGACGCATAGGATGAACCATCGCACCCAGCACATTCATAAAGATGTTGATGGCATGGCCTATAACGAATATCAATACCATTACAATAGGTCCTGCAATAACATTATCAGGGCTCATGCCCACCGCCAAACTATTGAACACGCCTGCCAGGATGCCACCCGAAAGCCCAAGGGCAAACAAGCGCACATACGACAATACATCACCAAGTAAACCGGTAGCCATATTGTAGGAATCCCAAAGCCCAAGTCCGATATTGAGGAATATATTCTTTCCCGGACTGTTGTAGAGGAAAATCATGGCTGCCGCTACACCAAGGATGCACAAATGCACCGTACCACCCAGCGGCATCACTTCCGGTAATAGGGCCCCCATTCCACAGGAGATCAACAGTATGATCCAGCCTATTGTAGCTACGGCATACTTAATTCCGAACTGAATACCCTGGTTTACAGCTTTCAGCACCATACCGAACAAGATCTGTACCACACCGAGTATCAATGACAGCTGGAACATATCATTATTGTCCATAAACAAGGTTTCTTTCATTTTCTGGAAGAAAGGCAGGTCAATATCGTAGATGTTCGCTCCGAAAAATGTACCCGTCAATAATCCGCAGAAGAAAGTGGATGCCGCCAATACTTGTATCAATGAAAGAACAGGCCTCATTGTCGCACTAATATTCTTGGCAAACAGGCGATACAAGGTAGCTCCCAAAAATAAGAACAACCCGTATCCGGAGTCTCCCAGGCACAAACCGAAGAACACCATAAAGAAAGGTGCAAAGAAAGGAGTCAAATCCAACTCATTATACTTAGGCAACATATAGAGCTTGCATATCGGCTCGAACCATGCAAAGAAACCTTTGTTGTTCAACTGTATAGGCACGTTGTCGCCCGGTACGGGGGATGTAACTTCGTAATACACATGCTGTGCATCAAGCCATGTGGAAATCTCTTCAATCCTGGAAGCCGGCGCCCAGCCTTGCAACAACATCAGCTTTTCTCCTGCAGTAGCCTCCGTATTCAGCATTACTTTAGAGAACTCCATATCGGTGTTCACCTCTTTCAAAGCAGCACGTAACGAAGGTAGTTCTTTTTCTGCAAGTCCTTTCAACTTCTTCTCATTGTCCGCCAAAGCCTGTTCTGTCTCGTCACAAAGAACCTGTACACGTTCCAGTGAACAAGACGGCAGCTTTGCCTGCTCCGCATCCAAATCCACACCTTCGGCATTTTTAGTTACCGTAACAAAATAGACACGAGAAGACAGGCGGTTGATAACCATTGCATTATAAGTCTCTTCCCATAGGTCATCGTAATTGCTTTCCGAACAGCTATAAAAGCCTACCGTCAGTCCGGCATCATGCAGACGTGACAGGCTTGCAGGTTCAAAGTTCCCCCAAGGTTCCAGCGCTGCTTTTTCTTTCTGGTAAGTTTGCAGCAATTGTTGCAACTTATTCTTTTCAGCCTGCAACTCATCCACTTCATTCAACACCTCCAAACCGCGAGCAGCCGAAGCTGCTGTTTCAGTTACCGCTGACTTGGCAGGCTTTAAAGCTTGCAGTAATTTTTCGGTCATCTGCAGACGACCAGACAGACGAATACTGTCCTGCAATTCTGTATTGTCGGCAACGCCTTGTTGCTTTTCAGCGACGTGCACCACACCGAGGTCGCGCACACCATTCAGGAATGTCTCGTACTCCTTATGATATACAAGGAACGTGAGCTTCTTCATTTTTGTAATCATGCTTCTGTCTCCTTCCTTTTCTCTTGGTGGGACTTCATGATTTTCTGCGATGACTTGGAGAGGTTCTCCTCATCTTCCATAAATCGTTTGATTTTGCGCAGTGCATCCTGATAGCCCGGAATCTGTACTTTCTCAAAAAGATTCACCTTCTGGGTGGTCTTTTTACGCGCATGTTCCAACAAATTCAGCTTAGCAACGGTAAATTCCCGTTCAATGGCCGTATGTGCCAATTCCTTAAGCAAATGCAGCCCGTCTGCATACCATTTGGGCGCATTAAACAAGCTGTAAGGGCGTATTTCGAAATCTACATTTTCGAGTAACGGCACTCTTACACCGGCAATCTTCTTCACGCCAAGATGAACATCGTTAACCTTTATTAATGAGGCATCAAACTCATTCCAAAGGGCGAACATGGCTTCATAAGCTTGGATTTCCTTTTCCAACCTCGCATCCAATGCAGCCGCATCAGCCTTGCAGCGTTTCACCTCCATACGCAGGGCACTCTCCTTATTCTTAATGATAGGAAGCGTACGCACGCGCACCTTCAGTTGCTTTTCCAGCTGCTGGAGCGATGTTTTATTATATTGAAACTTAATAGCCACTTCGTTAATAATTAATGATTAGTGATTAGTTTTCTGATTGAGGCCAAAACTCGTCCACAAGCTCTTTCTTGATGTTCACCTCTTCCGGACGGAAATACTTACCGAACAAACTCCATGCCACATCAAGCATTTCTGTCGTATCGAGGTTTACGTCAATAGCCAGCAATTGATTGGAGTAATCCTTGGCAAAGGCAAGAGTACGTTCATCATAATTCGTCAGGTCGAAACCGTTTTCAAGTTTAGTCTTGGCATTGGCGGCATCGGCATACAAACGTACAGCAGCGTTCATCACCTGCGGATGGTCTTTACGCGTTTTCTTACCGGTAACGAGCTGTTTCAAGCGAGACAACGAACGGAACGGGTCAACAATAACCTTACCGATATCACTGTCACGACGAAGGAACAGCTGTCCCTCAGTGATATATCCCGTATTGTCAGGCACAGCATGCGTGATATCACCACCGGATAAAGTAGTCACAGCAATAATCGTGATAGAACCACCGCTGGGGAATTGCACCGCCTTTTCGTAAATCTTCGCCAAATCCGAATAAAGAGAACCCGGCATAGAGTCTTTAGACGGAATCTGGTCCATACGGTTGGATACAATCGCCAATGCATCCGCATAAGAAGTCATATCCGTAAGCAGTACCAATACCTTTTCATTATTGTTTACCGCAAAATACTCAGCAGCAGTCAACGCCATATCCGGAATCAACAGACGTTCTACGGGCGGGTTTTCGGTCGTGTTCATGAAGCTGACAATACGGTCGAGCGCACCGGCATTAGAGAATACATTCTTGAAATAGAGGTAATCGTCATTCGTCATACCCATACCTCCAAGGATAATCTTATCAGTTTCCGCACGCAAGGCCACATTTGCCATAACCTGATTGAAAGGTTGATCAGGGTCTGCAAAAAATGGAATTTTCTGTCCGGACACTAATGTATTGTTCAGGTCGATACCCGCAATACCGGTCGCAATCAGCTCGGAAGGTTGCTTACGACGGACCGGATTCACAGACGGACCGCCAATCTCCACTTCCTGACCTTCGATAGACGGACCACCATCAATAGGGTCACCAAAGGCGTTGAAGAAGCGTCCGGCAAGCTGATCACTCACCTTAATTGTAGGAGCTTTGCCCAAGAACACCACCTCTGCATTAGTCGGAATACCTTCCGTACCCTCAAAGACCTGCAAGGTCACATCGTCACCGGCAATCTTAACCACCTGGGCCAGCTTGCCGTTTACGGTTGCCAGTTCATCATACCCTACCCCCGTAGCTTTCAACGAGCACGTGGCTTTCGTTATCTGAGTAATCTTGGTATATATCTTTTGAAATGCTTTTGTTGCCATTTACTTATTTACTATTTATTCCCTACGGTCATGATACATCTTATATCTTTAACACATAGGAACGTTGACAATTTACTATTTACTATCTAAATCTCCGCTTGACGTTTTCCTATTTCCTACCTGCAACTTCACTTCATGCACCTGCGTCTGCAAGGCCAAATTGCAAATAATATAACAGTTAAACTCTCAGACTTTACGTTCCGCTACCAATTCCTGCAGTTGCTTGTAGAACTTGTCATACTCTTCCGACTTGAACTTCGAATAGTTCATCTGTTTGCAGATATTTATCATCTTCTTGAAGTAATCCATTACCTCGTTGAAGTTATCGAACTCAAATTCTGTATGGCAGATATCAATAATCATGTTCAGAATATCTTCCTGACGTTCCATAGGAGTTACAGCATCAATCTCATCGAAAGCATCCTGCTGTAAGATAACAAAGTCGATCAATTCTGACTTCCAGAAAATTACGTGATATTCCACCGGCACACCGTCGTCACCCAGAATATTGATTTGCTCTGCAATCTCCTTACCACGCTGTAAACGGGTCTTGACCTCATTCACCTTAGTAATCCATTCGCCGTTGATGCGTTTGGCTATATAATCTTCAAATTCCGGATACTCAATATATTTGGAATACGAATCAATCGGATTAACGGCAGGATAACGCTTCTTGTCCGCACGATCTTGTTCAAGAGCATAGAAACAACGGGCTACTTTCTTAGTATTCTCTGTTACAGGCTCTTTTAAGTTACCACCGGCAGGAGATACTGTACCGATGAAAGTAATAGAACCCGTTTCACCGTTATTCAGTCTCACATATCCTGCACGACCGTAGAAATTGGAAATGATAGAGGACAAGTCCATAGGGAAAGCATCAGGGCCGGGCAATTCTTCCATACGATTGGACATTTCACGCAAAGCCTGAGCCCAACGGGAAGTAGAGTCCGCCATCAGTAAGACTTTCAATCCCATGCTACGATAATATTCGGCAATTGTCATGGCTGTGTATACAGAAGCTTCACGAGCAGCCACCGGCATATTAGAAGTATTGGCAATGATGATAGTACGCTCCATGAGCTTGCGTCCTGTATGAGGGTCAACCAACTCAGGGAATTCAGTAAAGATTTCCACAACCTCGTTGGCACGTTCACCACAAGCAGCAATGATTACAATATCAGCTTCCGCCTGCTTGGATATAGCATGCTGGAGCACCGTTTTACCTGTACCGAACGGTCCGGGAATAAATCCTGTACCTCCCTCTACTATAGGATTGACCGTATCAATCACACGTACGCCGGTTTCCAACAATTTGAAAGGGCGAGGTTTTTCTTTATAATTCGTCATGGCACGTTTCACAGGCCACTTCTGAATCATATTTACCTTAACTTCATTCCCTTCTTCATCAGTCAGGACAGCAATTGTATCCTCAATGCCGTAATCACCTTCCTCAACAATAGACTTGACAGTGCATACTCCTTTCTGTTCAAAAGGGACCATGATTTTCAATGGCTGGAAATTTTCATCTACTTGACCCAGCCATGCTGCCGCTTCCACTTGATCTCCGACTTTAGCCAAAGGTACAAAATGCCATTTGCTTTCCTTATCCAACGGATACGTGTACTGTCCGCGTTTCAGAAAAACACCATCCATCTTGTCGAGGTCGTTTTGCAAACCTGAGTGCCTACCACTTTAATAACCTCCGCCATCAATCTGTCTCCGCCAGTCGAGATATAACAAATCTCGTTCTGTGCCACAGGACCGTCAACGGTGAGGGTTACCATATTAGCTATTACGCCACTAACAGTTCCTTTTGTTGCCATATAATTTTATAATTTATTTTATCTGAATTCTGCGGGTATCTGTACTTCATCCTTTAGTGTAGCAATAATACTACGAAACAATTGACTACCCTTTTCTTTATCCAATGAGATCCAACGCTCTATCATTTCAAGCTGTAATAGAAAAACAAACAAACGCTCCACAGTGAAATAATTAAAGAAAGTAGCTTCCTCCATCCAATTCCACCGCAATAGGTCTATTTTTTTCTCTCGCTCCACCAGCTCTTCCGTTTCACTGATTTTCACCAATATATCCAGCCATTCCACTTCACCACTCAGGCCGAAATCTCGAGCACCGGATGTACGCAAAGCTTCACAAACTTCCGTATCTCCCACTATCAACGGAGCTACATCCACTTTGAACTTTCGTGCTGTCAATGCGACCAATACATTATTAATCACAAGATTAAAACTAAACCATGCAGACACAAACTTGTTTTTGCACTTCATGGCATAGGCATAATAAAGTGCTGCCAGACGATCTTCATGTAGGAAGTCATCTTCAACAGAGATATTGAAATACTCGGAAATAAAAGTAGACAGGTAAGACGGAAACATACGCTCAGACACTTCACCACCTTCTTTCAGCAATGAAATGTACTCTGCCAGTTCTTCCGCTGAATAATTCCCACGCGGATCAATAGCTGCATCCTTGTCTTTCAACAGTTTCAAGACATTCGCATTGTCAAATTGAAGATAAAACAAGTCTATCAACATTCTATCTTCCTCTGACAAAGCCGAATACAGTTCCGACTTGAAATCAGCTACCGTATAGCTCAATTTGCTATCCTCCAAAGTGAGTTCTGGCAAACCGGCTACCAAGTAATAATATTTACTCATAATCCTGAAGGGAATTAAAACAGCATCTCCACTAATTGCGGACGCAAGAATTCTTTAAAGTAATTCATAAATTCTTCCTCACCGAAGTTCACTTTATAAGAACCGTCAGCCGGCGAGACAGAGAAAAGTGTCTTGATACCATTCACTTGTTCAATCCTCACACCTTTATCCAATAAATCTTTAGCCTGAACAGCGAAATATTTCTTCAAGCCTTCCGCATCCGGTGTTGAAATTACGATAGGTTCGTTTACGCTCCATTTAGATGCCAATGCAACAATAAAAGCATTAAGAAAATCTTTGTTTGCAGCAAAAGCCTTTACATCAGCACTTACAATCTTATTCGTTACTAAAGTAGCAATTTCAGATTTCAAAGCATTCACTGCTTGGCCAGCAAACAATTTTAACTCTGATTTGGTATTCTCAGCCAACTCATCAGCAGACTTATGAGCAGTAGCTAAAATAGAATCAGCTTCTTTCTGTGCATTTTCTACAATTTTCTTGGCCTCTTCCTGAGCTTTTGTGATGAGTTTTTGGGCTTCTTCATTGCCTTTTTCCACCCCTTCACGATAAATCTTATCGGTTAGCTCTTGAATCTTGTTTTCCATATCTTACAGGAATTATTATATGATTTATTACAATATTAATTGCATGATTATTTTTCCGTCCTTATTAGATTCACGCCAAAATTACGAAAAACCATTTGATATTAGACAAAAAGAATGAAATAAAAGTTGCCCATTTTCCTAAAAAACATCGTTTTTCACCAATTTTGTTCTGTAAAGATAACAATAAGATAACAAAGAAAAAAGAAAGAAGGAGTGAAAACGGAAAAAAGACAGATGAAAGGGTAATATCCGGATACAAAAAAAAGCCCCTGTATCTTCCGATACAAGGGCTTCATCAAAAACGGCGACTACCTACTCTCCCACTGTTACGCAGTACCATCGGCGTGACTGAGCTTAACTTCTCTGTTCGGAATGGGAAGAGGTGGAACCTCAGTGCTATAGTCACCTGAATAAGGTAGACATGATGTGAAAAAAGTAAAGCAACCACCGGCAATACTACGAAAACCGGTACGCTGAACGTATATACCACCCATACTGGGTAAAACTAAAAGTGAACGGGCAATTAGTAATGCTCGGCTATGACATCGCTGCCTGTACACCTGCATCCTATCAACGTCATCGTCTTTGACGACCCTAAGAAATCTAATCTTGTGGCTGGCTTCGTACTTAGATGCTTTCAGCA
>OHEL01001518.1_pt1 | contig 9632 bp, 8 predicted proteins | sample 1567251 | NCBI WGS metagenome assembly OHEL01 (sample SAMEA3879601, study PRJEB24766) | human gut metagenome | biome: human-associated habitat; feature: feces | place: USA | collected 1985/1987
CAAGACGACCGAGAAAGCGGTTATGACCGGAGATGAAAAACCGGTGATAAGTGTGAAAAAAAGTAAGATATGTTCGTGGGCAAAGTAAGTTCACTTACTTTGCGATTTAAGTCCACTTACTTTGCTCGGGAATATATCTTACTTTTTCGTTAAATAAATATTAAAAGATAATCCAATTTTTGACCCAATTTATAAGGAAACTGCTTTAATGCGGTTTTCTTTATAAATTGGGTCAAAATGAGATGCTAATCCTAATAAATCCATGTTTAATTTACAGCAATTCATTGCAGACCATGTGATTTGTCGTCCGACAAGTATGTTTGCAGCAGATATTGAAGCTAATAAAGAAACGCTTCAAGCAGAAATAAGGAATAAAAGTGTATGCGTCATAGGAGGTGCCGGTTCCATCGGTTCTTCTTTCATTAAAGCAGTCTTGCCGTTCAAGCCCTCCAAACTGATTGTAATAGACCTGAACGAGAACGGATTGGCAGAACTGACACGTGACCTGCGTTCCACATACGGCATGTATGTACCTGCGGAATATCGGGCATATACCTTGAACTTTGCCGATCCTATCTTTGAAAGGATCTTCCGTGAGGAGAAAGGCTTTGACATTGTGGCGAATTTTTCAGCTCACAAGCATGTCCGTAGTGAGAAGGACAAATATTCGGTACAGGCACTCATTGAAAACAATGATATCAAGGCAAAAAGATTCCTTGACCTGTTGGCCGTTTACCCGCCTAGGCACTTCTTCTGTGTCTCCACTGACAAGGCCGCCAATCCGGTGAATATCATGGGAGCCAGCAAACGTATTATGGAAGATATGATTATGGCGTATTCTTCCAAGTTCAAGGTGACCACCGCCCGTTTTGCCAATGTAGCTTTTTCCAACGGTTCTTTGCCGGATGGCTGGATACAGCGTGTCATGAAAAAGCAGCCGTTGGCTGCACCCAATGATGTGAAACGCTACTTTGTTTCTCCGGAGGAAAGCGGCCAGATATGTATGCTTGCCTGCATACTAGGTAAGAATGGTGAAATATTCTTCCCAAAGTTGGGTGAAAGACAGATGCTCACTTTCTCTTCCATTTGTGATGAGTATATAAAAGCGGTTGGCTGCGAGAAAAAAGAGTTTGCAACGGATGAGGAAGCGAAGAAATTTGCTTCGGATATGACTTTTGATAATAAGGATTACCCAGTGGTGTATTTTAAAAGTGATACAACAGGTGAGAAGGCATACGAGGAGTTCTATGTTTCTGGTGAGAAAATTAATATGGATCGTTTTTGCAGCCTGGGGGTGATTGAGGAAGTGGTGAAACGGCCGATGACTGAGATAGATGCATTCTTTACTGAAATGGAGAATATATTTGCCGAACCGGATTTTACCAAAGAAGAGGTGGTTATGGCGATAAAGCGTTTCATCCCCAACTTTGAACATGAGGAAAAGGGGAAGAATCTGGATCAGAAAATGTAATTAAAACGATATACAGCTATGAATAACAACGCTGAAATCTGTGAATTCATTCACCATCTTTTTGGAACACAAGATTTTGTTCCTCTGAGTGCTCCCAAGTTTATCGGAAACGAGAAAAAATACCTCAACGAATGTATTGATACGACTTTCGTGTCAAGTGTCGGTGCTTTTGTTGACCGCTTTGAGCACGATATGGCTGTGTACACCGGTGCCAAGCGTACCGTAGTCTGTGTGAGTGGTACCAATGCCCTTCACATGGCCATGCTGCTAGTGGGTGTAGAACGCGATGATGAGGTGCTCACCCAAGCTCTGACCTTCATCGCTACTTGCAATGCTGTCAGTTATATCGGAGCATATCCTGTTTTTATTGATGTGGACAAAGAAACGATGGGACTTTCGCCCCGAGCTGTCAAGGCATGGCTGGAGAGGAATGCTGAACTGAAAGAAGGAGTTTGCTATAACAAGCGTACCGGTCGTCGTGTAAAAGCTTGTATTCCCATGCACACTTTCGGCCATCCCGTAAAAATAGATGAACTGGCGGATATCTGCCGTGAGTGGTATATCGAATTGGTTGAAGACGCAGCCGAAAGTATCGGCAGTTTTTATAAAGGTCGCCATACCGGTACATTCGGAAAGGTGGGTGCTATTAGCTTTAATGGAAACAAAACCATCACTACAGGTGGTGGAGGCATGTTGCTTTTCCAGGATGAAGAACTGGGCGCATACGCCAAGCACCTTACTACCCAGGCTAAGATACCTCATCGTTGGGAGTTTCGTCATGACCATATTGGTTATAATTACCGGATGCCGAATATCAATGCCGCTCTAGGTTGTGCCCAGTTGGAGAATCTAGACCGCTATGTGGCAGATAAGCGTGAAACAGCAGCCTGCTATGCTGAGTTTTTCAAGGGTAAGGAAGATATTACTTTTTTTACTGAACCTGCTGATTGCAAATCGAATTATTGGCTCAATGCGGTGGTACTAAAGGATAAGGCGGCTCAACTTGATTTTTTGGAGTACACAAATGATCATGGTGTGATGACCCGTCCCGTTTGGGAACTGATGAATCGACTGCCCATGTTCGAGCATTGCGAAACGGACGGGCTGGAGAATACCGAGTGGCTGGCTGACCGGGTGGTGAATATTCCTAGTAGTGTAAGATTAGATAAATGAAAAAAATCGCAGTTGTCACTGGTGCACGTTCAGAGTATGGACTGCTACGTTGGGTGATAGATGAGATACATCATGCTACTGAGTTACAGTTGCAGCTTATCGTTACAGGCGGACACCTGTCTCCCGAACAGGGGTTGACTTATCGTTGTATTGAGGAGGACGGATATGATATTGATGCTAAAGTCGATATGTTGTTGTCCTCGGATTGTGCTTCTGGTATAGCGAAATCTATGGGGATGTGCAGTATTGGGATGAGCGATGCTTTTCTGCATCTTCAGCCTGATATGATTGTTGTCTTAGGCGACAGATATGAGTTGCTTCCCATAGTTGGTACTGCTTTGGTGATGCGTATTCCGATAGCTCATATTTCAGGAGGTGACATCACTGAAGGAGCTATTGACAATGAAGTGCGCAATGCTGTTACAATGATGTCTACACTCCACTTTCCGGGTACTCAAACTTCTGCAGCCCGTATTGGTAGGATGATTGGAACTATGAAGAATGTTTTTGTTGTAGGTGAGACCAATTTAGATAATTTTTTACGTTTGTCGCTTTTGTCAAGGAATGAATTAGCAGAGTCTTTAAATATTGATTTAGGTAAAAAATGGATATTGATGACTTACCATCCAGTAACTAAAGAAAGCCGTGAGAAGAATCTTTTCGATGTAAATAGTTTACTCCATGTGCTCCAGTCGTTAGGTGATGACTATGAAATACTAGTTTCTAAGTCTAATACAGATTTATATGGTTCGGATATTAATCAACTTTTAAATGATTATGTATGCAATAAGCCTTGTTTTCATTTGTTTACCTCGTTAGGACAGAAGTGTTATGTCAGCCTTCTTCCTCAGTTATATTGTATGATAGGTAATTCGTCCAGTGGAGTATATGAAACGGGTTATTGGAAGTTGCCTACGATTAATATAGGACATCGTCAAGAAGGCAGATATATGACATCTAACATTATTTGTTGCGATAATTGTTCTGAGTCTATTATTCAGTCTTTAAAGAAAATTGAAACAGACGAATTTCAGCAAATGTTAAAGTATATTGATAATCCTTATGGTGATGGCAATGCTTCCAAACGTATTGTAGAACAGATAAAAATGTATTTTAATGCAGTTAAGTAATCTAAAAACACCTTGTTTTATTTTGGATTCGGATAAGTTGGTATCTAATGTTTTGGAATTTAAAAGAGCTTTGAACAGTCGCTTTTCAAACCATTGCATTGGATACTCAATTAAGACGAATTCACTTCCTTATATGTTGCACATGCTTAATGAGTTGGGATGCTATGCTGAAGTAGTATCTTATACAGAGTATGCATTAGCTTTGCAAGTTGGTTTTGAGAAGAGCCATATTGTATATAATGGTCCAGCTAAAGATAAGGAGACTTTTTTAGATGCAATAAAGAATGGTGCATATGTAAATATAGATACAAAACGTGAAATAGAATGGTTGAATGATTTGAACAAACTGCATTCTTATAAGGTCGGCATTCGTGTCAATTTGAATTTAGGGAAGATTTCGCCAGAAGATGCTAAAGAGGGTGAATCGGATAGCAGATTTGGTTTTTCGTTTGAGAATGGAGAACTGGAAGAAGCAATAAATAAGATTCAATTATGCAAAAATGTAAAACTTGGAGGTTTGCATCTGCATCGTACTTCATTGACTCGTTCTTTAAATGTTTATAGGAATATTTGCAAATATGCTATTCGGATCATTAATTCATTAGGTCTAGAACTTGATTATATTGATGTTGGTGGTGGTTATTTTGGTGACAAGCCTAATGCACCTACTTATAAAGAATATGTGGACACTATCTATTCAAGTTTGTTAGAGGAAGGGATTGATGTTTCTAAAATGAAAGTCATAGTGGAACCAGGAAATGCAATAGTTGCTTCACCTTTTAGTTTTTTATCGGAGATCATTGATACAAAAAAAATAGGTGACTCTCAAATTATAGTAACTGATGGTTCTCGTAATGATGTGGACCCTTTTTTCGGTAAAAAAGACTATTTTAAATCTTTCATCAGAAAGCAAGAGGAAAAAGTGTTCATTGATTCACAAATGGTTGTAGGATGTAGTTGTTTGGAGTATGACAAGCTTTTTACACTTCAAAATCAGCCATTACTAAATGTCGGTGATAGAATACTTTACCAAAATGTCGGTGCATACACTATGACTTTATCACCATTGTTCATTCGATTTTTTCCTAGAGTTTTTTTGAAAACTTTAAATGGTTATGAGATAATTAGAGAGGAATGGACTGTCAATGATTTAAAGCAATAACAATAAACTTTATAGTTATGAATAATATTCTGTGTTGTAATGCGGGCCGTAGAGGGCGTTTAATGATAGATATGCGTAAGACTATCGGTGATAGTGGTAATGTGGTTGCTACAGATAACTGGTCGGTAGCCCCAGCAATATTTTTCGCAAACAAGCAATATGTAGTTCCTAAAATTACACATCCAAATTATATTCAAGAAGTACTTGGTATTTGTAAGAAAGAAGATATTAAAGCTATTTTTACTTTAATCGACCCTGAAATAGATCTTTTAGCATCAAATAAAAAGAAGTTTGAAGAAATTGGTGTTCTTCCTCTTTGTCCTTCTAAGCAAACTGCTGATTTGTGCTTTGATAAGTACAGCATGTACCTGTATTTAAAAAATCATGGTGTTAATACACCGCTTACTTTCCATGAATTAGATGATTTCAAAGCTGCATACTTCAAAGGTGAAATTCAATTTCCTGTTTTCATCAAACCACGTACAGGTAGTGGTAGTGTTGGAGCGCATAAGGTCAATACCATGCAGGATTTGGAAAACTATTATGCTGAGAATGCTTTCGATTATATCATTCAGGAGTTTATGCAAGGTGATTGCGATGCAGATGCTTATATTGATTATTATTCAAAGGAAGTGGTTTCTATTTTTTCAAAAAAGAAAATTGAAACTCGTATCGGTGGGGCCAGTAAAACTATTTCATTCAAAGACCAGCGTTTGTTTGACTTCGTGCAGTCTTTTATGCATCTTTTCGACTTTGCCGGAGCAATTGATATGGATTTCTTTTTTAGAGATGGAGAGTACTATCTGTCTGAAATAAATCCTCGTTTTGGCGGAGCCTATTTGCATGCGTATGGTGCTGGAGTTGATTTCTTTAAACTGATCATCAATAACATTAATGGTGTTACCAATGAAGTTCGCATTGGTGATTATGATGAAGGTGTGCTCATGTTGATGTATGATGATGTAGTCATAACTAAGGAAGTTGACCTTTTAAGAGATTATCATGATTAATCACGTTTACATAATAGCCGAAGCCGGAGTGAATCACAATGGTCGGTTGGATTTGGCTCTTCAGCTCTGTAATGCCGCCAAAGATGCGGGAGCTGATGCCGTGAAATTTCAGACATGGAAAACAGAGAAGATTGTTACTCGGAATGCTGAATTGGCTGTTTATCAGGAGAATAACATATCCGATAAGACCAAGTCACAGTTTAAGATGTTGAAAGAACTTGAATTGAGCTATGATAATTTTGAAGTAGTGAAAAATCATTGTGATGAGATAGGTATCCAGTTCCTTTCTACTCCTGATGAAATAGATAGTCTAGACTTTCTTTGTAATTTTAATTTGCCTTTCATCAAGCTGGGATCGGGAGATGTTACCAATATTCCTTTTCTTCGTCTTGTTGGTAGCAGACATATTGATGTTGTCCTTTCTACAGGAATGTCGTATCTCGGTGATGTAGAGATAGCATATCGCACCTTGATAGAAGCAGGAGCTAAAAGTGTTTCTTTACTTCATTGTACTACTAACTATCCATGTCCCATGCATGAAGTAAACCTTCGGGCTATACAAACTCTTAAGGATGCATTTCATTGTTCCGTAGGTTATTCAGACCATACAATGGGTGTGGAAGTGCCTGTTGCAGCTGTAGCAATGGGAGCTGAAATCATAGAGAAACATTTCACGCTTGATAAGGAAATGGACGGTCCTGACCACAAAGCCTCCCTCAATCCCGAGGAACTCAAACAAATGGTGATGGCTATTCGTAACATTGAGCGAGCTTTAGGTAATGGCATCAAACAGCCTAATGAGAGTGAGAAACAAATTTCAGAAGTGGTGCTCAAACGTATTGTGGCGGCTACACCAATAAAGGAAGGTGAGGTGCTCTCGGCGGATAATATGACTGTGAAACGCAGTACCGTTGGTTTGAAAGCTTCTTTATGGGATTTGGTAAACGGGCGTATAGCTACCTGCAATTATGCTATAGACGAACCTATTATCATTTAAAAATAGACAATAGTAATGAATATACTTGTAATAATTCCTGCACGTGGTGGAAGTAAAGGAATACCTCACAAGAATGTTAAGGAATTAAATGGAAAACCGTTGATATGCTATAGCATTGATGCGGCTCGTCAGCTTACCACCGATGAGAATATTTGTGTTTCTACAGATGATGATGTCATTATCAAGGTTGTAGAGGATTATGGCTTGAAAGTTCATTTTAAACGCCCTGCAGAGTTGGCTACAGATTGTGCAGGAACAAATGGAGTACTGCTTCATGCTTTGGAGTTTTATGAGAAACAAGGTCGTAAATATGATGTAGTAGTTTTGTTGCAACCCACTTCTCCTTTTCGTGAGACTAAATCATTGAAGGAGGCTGTGGCTTTGTATACTTCTGACATAGATATGGTTGTTTCGGTGAAAGAAGCGGCAACTAATCCATATTATAATAGTTTTGAGGAGGATGCTGAAGGCTTATTGGTCATCAGCAAAGGGGATGGTACTATTGAACGGCGTCAGGATGCACCTAAGGTATGGGAGTTTAACGGTTCTATTTATGTGATTAATAGCACTCGCCTTAAAGAAGTAGGTTTGTCCAAACTCAATAGAATACGTAAATATGTTATGGATGATCTTCATTCAATAGATATTGATAGTATGTTTGACTGGTATATGGCGGAAAAGGTAATCAGTAGTCATCTTATTGAAAATTAATTTATATGAATTGCTCTCATATTATTCTCCAATCTTTCTCTATTATTGATGCCATTCGCTGCATCAATGAGATTCACAATGAACCACTGGTGCTCTTTGTGGTAGATGAGAACAGAAGGATGCAAGGTACCCTTACCGATGGTGATGTGCGTCGTGCCTTGATTAAAGGTATAGATGTGGATGCTCCTATTAGTGAGGCCATGCATCGTAATTTTAACTTTTTACGTCGCGGAGTGAACGATAGAGTGGAGGATATTCACCACCAACGTGATTTAAGGATGCGTTTGGTACCCATACTTGATGAAGAAAATCATATTTGCGAAATCATCAATTTGGAACATTATGTAACTAAATTGCCAATTGATGCTGTATTAATGGCCGGTGGTAAGGGGGAACGCCTTCGTCCGTTAACGGAGAAAACTCCTAAGCCCCTAATTAAGGTAGGTGACAAGTGTATCATTGATTATAATATTGATCGTTTGCTTTCATACGGTTTGAATCATATATCTGTAACGGTTAACTATCTTGGCGACCAGATTGAGGAACATTTCCGGGAGGAACGCGATGGGGTGAAGATAGTTACTGTGCGTGAACCGAAATATCTAGGTACCATTGGCAGTATCAAGTTCGTGGAAACTTTTTACAATGATACGGTGCTGGTAATGAACTCAGATCTCTTTACCAACATTGATTATGAGGACTTTTTTCTCCACTTCCAGATGCACGACGCAGAGATGTCGGTTGCTGCTATTCCTTACAATATCAGCATTGAACTCGGAATTCTTGATCTTGATGGTCGAAATATTAAGGGACTCGTTGAGAAACCCAAGTATAACTACTATGCTAATGCAGGTATCTATCTCATAAAGAAGAGGGCACTTACAGAGATTCCAGAAAACACCTTCTTTCATGCTACTCATCTTGTAGAGAAACTCATTACTCAGGGTAAGAAGGTCATTCGCTATCCGCTTAATGGTACATGGATTGATATCGGCACTCCACAGGAGTTTGAGAGAGCTAAGGAATTGGTGAAACATTTGAAATAATATCAACCATAATTTAGAATGTTTAGAAAGATAATTAACTATCTCAATCTGCGTCAGGCTGGAGGCTTGGAACTTTTCTTTGCTCTCTTGATGGTTCTGAGTGCATATAGTTTTATGGGTATTCCAATGCAGGTTATTCTGTGGGTTGGTTTGTTCGCAATGTTGTTTTTTAAAAGAAGAAGGGTTTCATTTCTGGCATTCCGTCCGTTATTTATACTAGCAACATTTGTCCTCATTCATGATTTCTTCTACTTGTTTATAGCCAATGGAAATCTAAATGCATTCATCATGCAAATATTGTATTTCGGATGTATGTTTATGGCTATAAAAGTATTCAATGTAGAAAAACTTAAAGGATCGCTGAATCTTGTAGCTATTATTTCAATGATAGGTTTGTTCTATCAGTGGGGAATAATTGCAGGAGGGGAAGAGGTACGTCCTATTCAAATTCCATTTTTGGAAATGTCGCAGAACCGATTGGAAACTTTCTCTATTCGCCCGTCATCCTTCTTTATGGAACCTGCTGCTTATGTCGCCTTTATGTATATACCATTAGCGTTTTCGCTGATAGAAAGAAAATTTGTATGGACAGTGGTTATTATTCTATCTGAATTTTTAACTACATCTACCACCGGTTTGCTCACCTCTTTTATCATGCTTATCGTGTATGTTTTCACTCAGAAGGTAAGTTTTAAGATACGCTTGTTGACTATACTAATGGGTGTTGGAATAGTATTTGCTTTAACATATTTCGAAGTATTCCAAACAAGCATAAATAAGCTTGAGAATACTGATATGGAAACGAATATGCGCTTGGCACAAGGTCCTTATGTGGTGAGTACAATGAGGTCTGAAGAGATGATATTTGGCGCTCCCTATCATAATGCATATGAATATTGTCTTGATGGTCGTGCTTCCAATGTGGTCTTTTA
>OHEL01001529.1_pt1 | contig 9584 bp, 10 predicted proteins | sample 1567251 | NCBI WGS metagenome assembly OHEL01 (sample SAMEA3879601, study PRJEB24766) | human gut metagenome | biome: human-associated habitat; feature: feces | place: USA | collected 1985/1987
CGGACGATACTGACAAAGGAGGCGTAAACGCATGAAAACCTGTCTGGTTGGCTGCGGCGGTATTGCCGCCGTACACGGCAGCGTCCTGACCTCCGGCATTGATACGGAATTTGTCGCTGCCGCCGATATCAAACCCGAAAAAGCGCAGACTTATGCGGAAAATTTCCATACCAAACCCTATCCGTCCCTCGAAAGCATGCTTGAAGCAGAAAAACCGGATGTCCTGCATATCTGCACGCCGCACTATCTGCACGTTCCGATGGCGATTTATTCCCGTGGGGCTTCCGTGCGCTTGGCTTAGGTAAATTGATTGGAACCCGTACTTGGGGCGGTATCATCGGTATTAGCGGCCCGCTTCCTTATATGGACGGTACGGATATCCGTGTGCCTTTCTTCACGAGCTATGATCCGAAGACGGGTAACTGGATTATCGAGAACCACGGTGTGGATCCGGATATCTTGATCGATAACGACCCCATCAAGGAATGGAACGGTGAGGATCAACAATTAGACCGTGCTATCGAGGAAGTCATGAAACAATTAAAAGAACGCAAACCGCTAGCCCCTGTCCCCGCACCAAGGGACTGGAGCCATAAATAATGAGAGGTTATTTGTAGAGATGGGGCACGCCTCGTCTCTACAAATAAATAGTAAACGGATTAAAAACTAGTAATCTATCTATGGAACGATTCGCAGCCATTGACTTTGAGACCGCTAATGGAAAGCGGAGCAGTATTTGCAGTATAGGTATCGCCATATTGGAGGATGACTGGGTAGTAGATAGCATTTATACCTTGGTACGTCCTACCCCTAATTTCTATACCCGTTGGACTACGGCCATACATGGATTGACTGCTGAGGATACGAATGACGCGTTATGTTTCGAGGAGGCTTGGGAAAGCATCGCCCCGAAACTAAAGGATCTCCCCCTTGTTGCCCATAACAGTCCGTTTGATGAGGGATGCCTGAAAGCCGCCCACGAGGTATATGACTTAGCCTATCCGAAATATCCCTTCTATTGCACTTGCCGTCTATCCCGGAAGATGTACCCATTTCTGGTAAATCATCAGTTGCAGACAGTAGCCGCCCACTGCGGTTACGACCTTACCCAACATCATAACGCCATGGCCGACGCTTACGCCTGTGCCCATATCGCCCTTACGATGATGCGGGAAAAAGAGGTCGATACCTTGGAGGCGCTTATGGCTTCCTGCTACTCTAGGTAACTATGGGGTGTTTTTCCCGGCTATTTTATCCACCACGACAGCGATAGCGCCATCTCCCGTCACGTTGCAAGCGGTGCCAAAACTATCCATGGCAATATAAAGGGCGATCATTAACGCTTGCAGTGTCTCATTGAATCCTAGCATACTTTGCAAGATACCCAAAGCGGCCATAATAGCCCCTCCCGGAACCCCCGGAGCCGCTACCATCGTAATTCCCAGCATCATGATAAATCCGCTGAAATTGGAGAAGGTAACCGGTTCTCCCGCCATGATCATGATAGCCATAGCGCAAGCTACGATTTTCATGGTGCTACCTGCCAGATGGATCGTGGCGCAAAGCGGAACGGTAAAGATCGCTATATTCTCCCGTACGCCATTCTTGACAGCCTGCGCCAGTGTCACGGGAATCGTGGCGGCGGAGGATTGGGTCCCCAGAGCCGTAGCGTAGGCCGGTAACATATTCTTCAAGAGGCGGAGCGGATTCTTCCCGGCTATGGCTCCGGCTATCGTGAATTGAATCAATAACAATAATACATGTAAGGCAAAGATGACTATGATAACCTTGAGGAACATCGTGATAATACTCATGACTTGTCCGCTCACGGTCATGTTCAGGAAGATACCGAAAATATGGAGCGGTAATAACGGGATGATAACCACCTCGATTAGCTTAATGATAATTTCCTTGAAATCCGTGAAAGAGTCACGCAGGGTGGTTCCCGCTATATTAGAAAGCCCTAGGCCAATCGTAAAGGATAGCAGCAAGGCTGTCATGACATCCATTAAAGGCGGCATATTTACCACGAAGTAAGGTGTCAGCATGAAATCTTCCGGATTCTCCATCGCCGTCAATTCCGTGTTGGTCGGTAGTATGTGCGGGAATATAGCCGATCCGCTCAGGAACGTGAAGAAACCCGAGAAGACTGTTGAACCGTAAGCGATCAAGGCGGTTATCAACAATAGCTTTCCGGCTCCTTTACCCAGATCTCCGATAGCGGGAGTCACCAGCCCCAATATGATTAGAGGGATGGAGAACGATAGGAAGTTGCCGAACAATGAATTGAAGGTTACAAAGATACGTGCGATTCCTCCCGGTAAAAACTGGCCGAACAATACGCCGGCGGCGATAGCGATAACGACTTTAGTTAACAATGATACTCTGATCTTCTTCATGGTGTTGCTTTATTTTGAAGCCAATGGCGGCCATCGTAATACTCATCAACGGACTGATCAGGTTAAAGAAGCAATAAGGAAGATACGTCAGGGTCGCTACGCCTAATATCGTGGCTTGCGTCATGCCGCAGGTGTTCCACGGTACCAGCACGGACGTTACGGTTACGGAATCTTCCGTCGTACGGCTTAACAGGCGACTCTCATATCCTTTTTTCTTGTAGATATCCTTGAACATATTTCCGGTAAGGATAATAGATATGTATTGATCGGCCGTAACGATATTCAAGAATAAACCAGAGAATACGGTAGACGCCACCATGCCGACCCTCCGTTTCATAAAGCGCAGGAATACGGACGTAAGGCTTTCCAGCATACCGCTGGCCGTCATGGAACCACCGAAGCACATGGCGCAGATGATCAGCCAGATCGTATTCATCATACCCGCCATACCCCGGGTGGCGACCAAGCTGTTCAAGGCCTCGTTGCCCGTATCGATTTGGGTACTCCCGTAGAATGTCATGAATAATCCCTTAAACAGGGAGGAGGCATCCGCTACCGACGCTCCCGCTACCTCTTGCAATAAATGAGGCTGGAAAAAGATCGCGAGCCCCCCCGCCATCGCTGTCGAGATAAACAAGGTGATCAAAGACGGTACTTTCTTGGCGATTAATATACCCGTTACCACCGGTACGATCAGTAGCCAGAGTGAGATATTAAAACTTTCGTTCAACGAGGCGGCGAACTCGGCTATTTGCCCGGATGCGTTCGAGGTATGCGTAAAACCCGCTATGGTAAAGATAATCAACGTGATCACCATAGACGGTATTGTCGTAAGCATCATATACCGGATATGGGAGAACAAAGGGGTATGCGTTACGGAAGAGGCTAATACCGTCGTGTCCGAAAGCGGTGAGATCTTATCCCCGAAATAAGCGCCCGAGATGATCGCCCCGGCTACCCACCCCGTAGCGAAGCCCTGTGCCTCACCGATACCCATCAAGGCGATACCGATCGTGGCGATGGTAGTCCACGAGCTACCGGTCATAACGGATACGACAGCGCAGATCACGCAACAAGAGGCAAGGAAGAAACTCGGATGGATGATTTGCATCCCGTAATAAATCAAGGTCGGGACGATACCGCTGATCATCCAGCTACCGGATAAGGCGCCAATCAACAATAGGATAATTATAGCCGTGGCCACTCCCAATATGTTTTTACATATCGCCTCTTCTATATCACGCCATTTGACTTTGCAGAAGATCATGGCCAAAAGGGAGGCCACCGCCGTGGTGGTAAGTAATACGACTTGGCTTCCGCCGCTCAACGCGTCGCTGCCAAAAGTGCGTATGGTTACAAACAAAAGAGCTACCAGCACGAGGATAGGCACTAGTGAAAGTAGAGGGGAGGGCATCTTCTTAAGATGATTTTCCATTGTTCATTCAGTCGCTTAAATAATGATGGTGCGAAAATACTAAAAATACCTTGAATAACGCTATGAATTATAGATTGATTTCCTTATTTCACAGTCTTTTGGACGATCTTATAACCGGTTGCCGCTATAAGAATGCTCATAAACGGGCTGACGATATTAAAGACGCAATAAGGGAAATAAGTCCAAGTAGATACGCCGAGGATTGTAGATTGCGTCATGCCGCAAGTCGTCCACGGGATCAGCACGGAGGTGACGGTGACGGAGTCTTCCGTTGTCCGGCTAAGCAGGCGGCTCTCGAATCCACGTTGCTTATATACTTCTTTAAACATTTCGCTGTTCAGGATGATGGCGATAAACTGGTCCGCCGTGCAGATGTTCAAGGATAATCCGGACACGACGGTAGAGGCGACCATGCTGGTACGGCCTCGCATGAAATGCAAGAAGATACGTGTGATGCTTTCCAGCATGCCGCTAGCGGACATGGCCCCGCCGAAACACATGGCGCAAATGATCAGCCAAATCGTGTTCATCATCCCGGCCATTCCCCGGGTAGAGACTAGAGAGTTCAGGGCCTCGTTGCCGGTCTGTATCTGCGTGCTGTCATAGAAAGTCATCAGCAGGCCTTTGATATAGGCGATAATTCCGCTATCCGTGATCCCGGAAATCTCCAATAAGGCGTTTGGCTGGAAGATCAAGGCGAATATTCCGGCGAGTATGGAAGAGGCGAAAAGCACTACGATCGAAGGTGTCTTCTTGGCGATCATGATTCCGGTAACGATCGGTACGATCATAAGCCAAGGCGTGATATGGAACGAGCCTTTCAAGGCTTCGGAGAAAGCGGCTATCTGGGACGCGTCCGCTGTCTCCCTCGAGAATCCGGCGATGCTGAATACGATCAGTGTGACGATCATAGAGGGAACGGTCGTATAAAGCATATACCGGATATGCGTGAAAAGGGGCGTGTCCGTTACGGAGGCCGCCAATACCGTAGTGTCTGATAACGGCGACATCTTATCCCCGAAATAAGCGCCCGATATAATCGCTCCCGCTACCCACCCCGTACTGAAGCCTTGCGCTTCGCCAATCCCGATCAAGGCGATCCCGATGGTGGCGATGGTAGTCCACGAGCTACCCGTCATGACCGATACGATACTGCATAGCAGGCAACAGGCCACGAGGAAGAAATCCGTTTGCATGACTTGCAACCCATAATAGATCAAGGACGGCACGATCCCGCTTACCATCCAACTGCCCGATAGGGTTCCGATCAATAAAAGGATGATGACAGACGGTGCGATCCCGTAGATGTTACGGGCGATTTGCCCCTCGATATCTTCCCACTTGATCTTGCAATGAAAGACGGCGATCAAAGAGCAGATCGAGGTGGCTATCAATAATACGATTTGGCTGGCTCCTCCAAGGGAATCGCCCCGGAAAATATAGATGGCTACGGCCAGCATGATGACTAATGTCACTACGGGTAGTAAAGAGATTGCGATGGAGGGTGTCCGGGGCTTTTCTGCCATGGGTTTATTCACGTCGTTTGTTATTTATCATGGATAATCCGAATAAATTCTTTATACGGACTTGCCTTGTGTTATCGATTCTAATTAATTTCGCTGCAAAAATAAAAAAGGATTTGGATAGGAGGGTAACTTATGGTAGTAAATAATCGGTTAGGCTATTTATTTGTCTTTTTGGGGATGAGTATGGCGCTATATGCCCAGCGAAAGACGGAAGCGATCCGTTATGGCGATCTGGATCAGTGGGTGGTACGTAAGATCACGGAATCGGCTATTATCGGGAAGGAGACGAAGACACTTTACTGTGTTGGCCCTACGGATACGATTATCGGAAATAGACCTTTTGAGTCGAAAGCTTCGCCTTGGGGCAGTTCTAACGTGATGGCAAGGGTGAGCGGGATTACGAAAGCTAGCGTCAGTGTCTACCCCGAAAGACGGGATGAGGGGTATTGCGCACGGCTGGAAACGGGTATAGAATCGATCTCGGCGATGGGTATCATGAACGTGAAGGTGCTGGTCGGTGGATGCCTCTATCTCGGCCATTTTCTGGAACCGGCGAAGAATTCTTCGGAGACGTGGGGACAGATCGTTTGCGGTATCCCGTTTCACCAAAAACCTACGTCCTTGTTATTCGATTATAAGGTGAAACTCTCCGGTGATCCCAATCGTATTAAATTGAGTGGTTTTAGCAAGAGATCGGAGGTAGATGGCATTGACATGCCTTTGGTGAATCTCTTTCTTCAGAAGCGTTGGGAAGATAAGGACGGGAATATATATGCTAAGCGTATCGGTACGCTGGTAATCCGGATGGATGAAAATACGGATTGGGTAAACGATGCCAATTTCACGATCTTATACGGCGATATCACGAAACGTAGCGATTATAAAGAATATATGGGGTTTCAACTCGGAGAGTCCGCTCGTTATAGTTTAAACAGCAAAGGTAAGAACGTCCCTGTCCAAGAAATCGGCTGGGGAACGGAGGACGATGAGGTAACCCATATGATCTTAGAGTTCTGTTCCAGTCACGGAGGCTCATACATAGGGTCTCCGGGAAATACCTTTTGGGTAGATAATATCCGGTTGGGATATTGAGCCTATTATCGTTGAAACCCTATGGTATTTGTCTCCGGTCTTGATACAGAAGCCAACAAATGAAGCGTAGCTTGTTTTATTCTATGGTTTCGTGATCAGAATATAATAGTCTGATATTAGCCTCTAATATTCTGAATCCACTCCCATGGTCGTGCGGCATACCATATTTGGGGCCAGATTTATAGCTCCCGATTCTTATATCATACATTATCTTCCCATCGGTTAAGAGTGATATAAAACGCTCAAATGATGGCTCTGTATATATATCGGCTTTATTGAAGTAGAAGAGTTCCTTACCTCCTTCTTTTTTCGTTTGGGCAGTTACATATAATAAGTTCTTTAGCTTCTTTGTTAGTGCTTTTTGAATGTCTTGATAGGTGTAACCTACGCTACAATCTAACAGCTCTTTTGTATTTAAGTCAAATACTCCTATTAATATTGTCTTGGCGACAGGGTTGTTTAGGAGTTTAAAAGAATATTTCTTCATATATGTGTTATAGCTATTTGCAAACATAGACGTATGCAAGCTATTTATAGATGGTGCATCTTCATAAGGTGTTCCAAATTTATCTTTTAAATAAGCATTCGCACGTTTGGGAAATGAGGGGCTTTTAGTGAATAGGGTAACGTAAGAGCATGAAGCGCCGCGATGAGATTTTATTTCGAATCCAGCTAAATCGGGCTCGTCTAAATTGTTCTCGACAACTCCGATGTAATCTTCAAATGTTTTTCCAATCCCAGTATTGTTGGCTCTATTGCTTGGAACATATTCCAAGGATTTAACCTCTTTGAACTTTGAAATAATAAAATCCTTATTCTCCATAACGTATTATATTAAATATGAGTAAGTCAATAATATCTCTATCTTTGGAAAAATCTTCCTCTGATATGAATAGCTGTTCTATGGTAATGTTGAAATAGTGGCATATTTTATAGATCTGACTAAGGGTGTACTTATGTGGAAATTTAGGGCTTTCTATACTCCCTATTAAGCCCGGAGCCACTTCGAGGAGATTCGACAACTCTTTTTGGCTAACATTGTTGGCCTCTCTTAGCTCCTTTATCTTAAGGATGATTTCAAGTTGATACTCGGTCTTTCTAATCATTATTGTTATTTTTGCCCAAAAATATAGTTTTATATATGCTTATGTACTCACAATATGTGAGCAAATGAGTATATTTGCACTCACATAATATAAGTAAGGAAGGTATGTACAAAAGAACGATTGATAATAGGTGGAGCTTTAAGGATGCCGATACCAAAGAATTTACTCATTGCTATCATGCGTATCCTGCGATGATGATTCCCCAAGTAGCAAGAGCTCTAATAGAGGAATATAGGCCAGAGGATGGAGTTGAGCTACTTTTTGATCCATATATGGGAAGCGGTACATCGTTAGTTGAGGCTTCTATAAAAGGTATAAATGCGATAGGAACAGACCTTAATCCATTGGCTAGATTGATGAGCCATGTAAAAACAACCCATTATGATTTATCTTGTATCAGAGATACTTTTTCAATGATGCAAGCCTTGTTCTTTGAGTATTCTGAAGATAAGGTCAAGAATAAGAATTTCGATAATATTTCTAATTATACTTATTGGTATTCCAGAGATAGCCTTTTGCGCCTTTCTTATATTTATCAAGTAATTAATGAATGTGTGGCTTTAGATTTCGCTGATTTCTTTAAAGTTCCTCTTTCCGAGACTGTTAGAGAGGTGTCGTTTACGAGGAATGGAGAATTTAAGCGGTTTAGGATGAAGGAAGAGAAAATTAAAGACTTCAAACCGGATGTCTTTCGATTGTTTGAAGAAAAGGTTATAAGAAATATAAATGGACTTGAGGAGTTTAATAGTATAAAATATCCATGTAATATAGGTATCTATGACTTTAATAGTACTATAGAAATCCCTTCCGATATAATACAGCCGAATAGTGTTGATATGGTTGTAACCTCTCCGCCTTATGGCGATAGTAGAACAACCGTTGCTTATGGACAATTTTCAAGGTGGGCAAATGAATGGTTCAATTTTGAAAATGCTAAAACACTAGATAATCTCCTAATGGGGGGACGAGTTCAGAAAGAGGAACTTTTTGAGACTAAAAGCATTAAATCTGAACTGGACGAAATAAAGAGCATTGACCCAAAGAGAAATTTGGAAGTGGTCTCGTTTCTTAATGATTATAGTTGTTCTATAAAGAATGTCGCGTCTGTAATAAAGAGTGGTGGAGTCGTTTGTTATGTCGTAGGGAACAGAACGGTTAAGGGGGTTCAAATTCCATTAGATTACTTTACTGCTGAAATGTTTGAGAAGAATGGTTTTACACATATCGATACTATTGTTAGAGAAATACCTAACAAAAGGATGCCTTCTAAAACAAGTCCTACTAATGTGGCAGGGAAGAAGGTTAGTACGATGTGCAATGAATATATAGTCATATTGGAGAAGAAATAAGGAAAGAGGCTGTTTTATTTGACTGAATTGATAGCCAATGGCTCCTAGTGTCGAGTTCTTTCTTTTTGACAGTTTGTAATCTTAACGCCCGTAGAATCGATTATTGCGGGGGAATGTACAGTCTACTCTTAAATTTGAGTTAAAATATATTTAATCGCTTGTTGGATAGTTGGATATCAAAAGATGCTCTTTTGTTCTAGCGAAACTAGCTCATCCTAATTCCTATTTTATGGGATGAAAAACCTATCTCAATGGGTTACGATAGGGAAGTGACAGGGTTATGATGGTTATTCTTGATAGTTCACGACCCTATTCTTGACTATTCACGATGCCTAACGGCACTATTGGCGTTGCCAAACACGACCGATAGTGTAGGCTTTTGTCGATACTCGTGTGTAAAAAGTAGTACTTTGCCGCATAAAACGCCGCTTACAACCTCCTTTTTCTCATTATCTTGCCTCTTTTACGAATAGCCTATGTCACGATATGCGCTTTATTTCAGTCAAAAGGATTGTATGAATGCTGTTTTACTGACAGGGAGATTCGCGGGAAATAGTCTGTATTGGAAGTAAAATATAAATAGATAATTGAAAGTAGAAATGAATTGTTCTTTTAATGTACGCTCGTACATTAATGTATAGTTAAATACGTTGATATTTGAGAATTTTTTATGGGAT
>OHEL01001538.1_pt1 | contig 9513 bp, 9 predicted proteins | sample 1567251 | NCBI WGS metagenome assembly OHEL01 (sample SAMEA3879601, study PRJEB24766) | human gut metagenome | biome: human-associated habitat; feature: feces | place: USA | collected 1985/1987
CGCCTCATTCATGGAATCGGCAAGTGCAAGTGCCGTACCGCTCGGCGCATCAAGTTTCTGGTTGTGGTGTTTTTCGACGATCTCCATATCAAAACCGGCCGGTGCTAAAATGGTTGCAGCCTGTTTTAACAGCTCCATTAACATATTGATTCCAAGCGACATGTTGGCAGATTTTAATACGGCAACTTTTTTCGATGCCCCGTCCACCTTTTTTAACTGCTCCTCAGAAAGTCCTGTCGTGCAGAGTACGACCGGGATCTGCTTGTCCACGCTGTATACCAAAAGATCATCCACTGCCTTTGCATTGGAAAAATCAATGATCACATCCGCTGCCACATCACAGACAGAGATATTGGGGAATACCGGGTAATCGTTTTTGATGCCATCGTAGAGATCGATTCCTGCCACGATCTCAATCTCTGCATCCTCCTTGCAGATCCCTGTGATCACCTGTCCCATTTTTCCGTTACATCCACTCATAATTGCTCTTATCATGTTGTTTTTCCTCTCTTTTCTTTATTTAAAGCAACACCGGAAACGCTGCAAACCAACATTTCCGGTGTTTTTTCAAATCTGGCTTTCCGTGTTCCACTGCCCCTTACGCCAGCTTGATCTCATAATTCTTCATTGCTTCCGCAAGTTTTGCAGCATTGGCATCTGTCATCTCTGTGAGCGGGGAACGAAGCGGTCCTGCCTCCATGCCCATCAGATTCAGCGCTTTCTTAACAGGGATCGGGTTCACTTCGGAGAACAGCGCCTCAATGAGCGGCTGTGCCTTTAGCTGGATCTCCATTGCTTTTTTCGTATCTCCGTCAAAGAATGCCATACACATATCATGTACATCCTTCGGTGCCACGTTTGACCATACGGAGATCACACCGATTGCTCCGATCGACATTAACGGTACTACGATTCCATCCTCGCCGGAATACAGATCAAGCTTTCCATCCGTTAAATACATGGTCTTTGCTGCCTGTGCAACATTTCCGGTTGCCTCTTTGATCGCAACGATGTTTTCAACATCATGGTACAGTTTTGCAGCTGTCTCCGGAAGGATATTGCATCCGGTACGGCTTGGAACATTGTACATGATAATAGGAAGTTTTACAGAATTTGCAATCTCTGTGTAGTAGCGGATCAGACCTCCCTGTGTTGCTTTGTTATAATATGGAGTTACGCAGAGCAGTCCATCCACGCCGGCTTTTTCCGCTTCTTCCGAAAGGTGGATTGCCTCTCTGGTACAGTTTGAACCGGTTCCTGCAACGACCGGAATACGGTGTTTTGCAAATTTAACAGCAGCTTTGATCACCTCTGCATGCTCTTCTGTCGTCAGCGTAGAGCTCTCACCTGTTGTACCTGCGATAATGATACAGTCCGTTCCCTGATTGATCTGATACTCGATCATCTGCTCTAATCTGTCATAATTTACTTCCTCATTGTTTTTCATTGGTGTTACGATTGCCACACCGGCTCCTTTAAAAATAGACATATTAATAATCCTCCTGCTTCCTGTATTATGATACGTTAGGATACACTGCTTTGTGCACACGGTATTTTATTTATTCATAGGACGTAATTTCCCTATGAATTAAAAAAACCGACTCTGATGAGCCGGTTCGTAAATTCTAATCATATGTATTACCCAGTATATGTCGAATCCGATAGCGCCCCATCTTTCTGCCATTTCAGCTTAAGATGACAGTCATAAGGTTCTTTACCTTATGCCCAGGAACATATCCGCAGCAAATATACTCCTTCGGCGTTCTTTCCTTTTATCCTCCATCCTCTGCTTCTGCCACATCCGGAAAACTACTCTTAAAGCACGCAACCTCTATCAAGCAATATGTATCTTTTAGCAATCATAGCACCATCTATTTCTACTGTCAATCCAATTCCTCTAAAAAATCAATTTTGCTGACGGATACTTCGTATGCAACCCTTTTTTCCGTCTGCGTCTCCGATAATTTTTTGACATATTCGCGGCTCTGGATCCTACCCCAGATCTGCACATGTCCGCCCACATCAAAACCGGAGGCAAATCTTGCATTTCGTCCCCAGCAGATGCACGGAATGTAATCTGATTTTCCATAAGAGCGGTTCACAGCGATCAGAAGATCTGCGATCTCTCTTCCAAGCGGTGTTTTCCGGTAAATTGGCTCCTTACATACATAGCCGTCTAAAAAGATCTGGTTGCTCTTTACCTCATCGTCAATCTCGTCTAAAAATTCCAGTTCTCTCACAAAAACGGAAAGTACAAGCCGGTTTTTCTTTTCCTCGTGCCGGTTGAATGAGCGGAACTGTCCTGTCACATAAATATTCTGTCCGACCATGTCCTCATTGACATCGATCAATCGTTCCGAAATCATCAATGGTATGTAATCCATATAATTGCTGAGACGGTTGACTGCCACGTCGACCATATAAAATCCCTCTCCGTACACTTCGTGGCTGAACCGGAAATCCGATACAATCTCCCCCACGATCGACACCTGGTTGTTTTCAAACATTTTATCTGCCATGAATATTCTCCCTTCCTTGCGGTCATACACCTATATATTTTTTTGTGCGTTTTTTCTTTTCGAACCGTTTCTGCCCGGTATGACCTGCCTGACATAATATTTTTACCATGTATCACATTCAAATTTTCATGGAACATGTCGATAAGAAAACGAATGTAATGACAACTTTTGTCAGGTTTTTGAATAAAAAAATATTGCAGAATCCCACAAATATGATAAAATATATAGGTTGGTTTTTTAACCTTATGTTACAGTTAATACATTTCACACAGGAAAGAGAGATTTTGTATATGAAAATGAAACGTGAAGATGTCCGTAATATTGCCATTATTGCACACGTTGACCACGGTAAAACAACTCTGGTCGATGAGCTGCTAAAGCAGAGCGGCGTATTCCGCGCGAATCAGGAAGTTCAGGAACGTGTCATGGACTCCAATGATATCGAGAGAGAACGTGGTATCACGATCCTTTCAAAAAACACAGCCATTACCTATAAAGGTACAAAGATCAATGTCATCGATACTCCTGGTCATGCGGACTTTGGTGGTGAGGTTGAGCGTGTCCTTAAAATGGTAAACGGTGTTATCCTTGTCGTTGACGCATTCGAGGGTGTTATGCCTCAGACCAAATTCGTACTGATGAAAGCATTAGAACTTTCTCTTCCGGTTATCGTATGTTTAAATAAAGTAGACCGTCCGGAAGCCCGCCCGAACGAGGTTGTCGATGAAGTACTTGAGTTATTCATGGACTTAGACGCATCCGATGAGCAGTTAGACTGTCCGTTCCTGTTTGCATCTGCAAGAGACGGCTATGCCGTTCGCGAGATCGGAGATCTTGTAAATAACAAAAAAGATATGACACCTCTGTTTGAGACCATCATTGATTACATTCCGGCTCCAGAAGGTGATCCGGATGCAAACACACAGGTACTCATCAGTACCATCGATTACAACGAGTATGTCGGACGTATCGGTATCGGTAAAGTCGACAACGGATGCTTAAAAGTAAATCAGGAAGCTGTTGTGGTAAACCATCATGAACCGGACAAACAGAAAAAAGTCCGCATCAGCAAATTATATGAATTTGACGGCTTAAATAAAGTAGATGTCGCAGAAGCAAAGATCGGATCGATCGTAGCAATCTCCGGTATCGCAGATATCCACATCGGAGATACGATCTGTGCACCGGAAAATCCGGTTGCAATACCGTTCCAGAAGATTTCTGAGCCTACGCTTTCCATGAACTTCATGGTAAACGACAGCCCGCTCGCCGGACAGGAAGGTAAATTCATCACTTCCCGCCATTTAAGAGACCGTCTGTTCAAAGAATTAAATACCGATGTTTCTCTGCGTGTAGAAGAGACAGAGAGTCCGGACTGCTACAAAGTATCCGGCCGTGGTGAGCTTCACTTATCCGTTTTAGTTGAGAACATGCGCCGTGAAGGTTATGAGTTTGCAGTCAGCAAAGCAGAAGTTTTATACCACACAGACGAGAACGGCAAAAAGACAGAGCCTATGGAGATCGCTTACGTCGATGTCCCGGATGAGTTTACCGGTACTGTTATCGATAAATTAAGCCAGCGTAAAGGTGAGCTTGTCAATATGAAACCGATCACCGGCGGTTACACCCGTCTGGAGTTTAATATTCCATCCCGTGGTCTCATCGGTTACCGTGGAGATTTCATGACAGACACCAAAGGAAACGGTATCATCAATACCATTTTCAACGGCTATGCTCCTTACCGTGGTGAGATCGCATACCGTAAACTTGGTTCCCTGATCGCATTTGAATCCGGCGAATCCGTAACTTATGGTCTGTTCTCTGCCCAGGACCGCGGTACTTTATTTATCGGACCTGGCGAAAAAGTTTATGCCGGAATGGTCATCGGTTCCTGTGCAAGAGCTGAGGATATCGAGTTAAACGTATGTAAGAAAAAACATCTTACCAATACACGTTCTTCTTCTGCTGATGAAGCACTGACACTGGTTCCGCCAAAAGTTTTAAGTTTAGAGCAGGCGCTTGACTTCATCGATGTCGATGAGCTTCTTGAGGTAACACCGGAGAGCCTTCGTATCCGTAAGCGTATCTTAGATCCAACCTTACGCAAACGTGCTAATATGAAAAAATAATCATTTTATTCTCATGAATCACAAAAAGATGATCCGCACTGTTATAGTTACGGATCATCTTTTTTGTTTTATGCTGGCAGGCTCATCTGGAAAATATAGCATATATCGTTTTCACGGCTCTTTTTCCATCCCTGCATCATAAAATGCCCGGCTGTTCTTTCCGTTTTTCTTTACTTTATACATTGCATGATCCGCCGCAGCGATCACTTCTGTACTGTTCTTTCCATCTTTCGGATACACCGCAATGCCGATACTCGATGCCAGATACTGCTCTCCACCGGCAATCCGATAAGGTATTTTAAATGTATCTAAAATCTTCATTGCATAGGAATCTATCACTTCTGCCTGACCGCTTTGCACGATTGCAACAAATTCATCCCCCGCCAGCCGGTAAACCTCGAATATGTCATCCACCAGTGCTCCGGCACGCGCAGCCATTTCCTTAAGCACCGCATCCCCTTCGTTGTGTCCATAGACATCATTGATCCGTTTAAAATTATCCATATCAAACATGATCAGACCAAACGGTTCTTTTTCCCTGATCCGGTACTGCAGGTCTTCCATAAACACACGCCGGTTCAAAAGTGAAGTCAGCGCATCATAGCGCGCCATAAAATTTAACTTTTTATTGAGTGAACTGATCGTGTCGTTCACTTTTCTTTTATGCATATTATCCCGGACAAGCCAGATGATAAACAAAACCATGATCCCACCGATCACAGATGTGATACGGATCACTTTTCCATACTGCTCCATAAAAGTTTCTTCGTGATTGATGATCTTTGCATCATCCGGTAACATGCTGCGCGAAATTCCAAAACGCTTCATAACCGTCTCATCAAAGCAATATGTCATCGGTGAATCTGTTATGACATCCATATTCTCACATGGTTCACCATTTAAAATTTTAAGAGCCATCTCCCCGGCGATCTCGCCCATCTCTTCATGGGAAACGATCTCACCTCCAAGCAGTCCTTTCCCCATACCTATCGATATACCGGAAAACATGGGAATATGTGCCCGGCTGCTCAGCATCTGGACAGACTCTGCCGATGCATAAACATTTCCATCCTTATCATTACTGCATAAAATATATAAAAGAATCGTACTCTCATCGAAAGATTCTACGCTCTTAATCAGATCTTTCTGTGAAAATTCTGATGCATTGATATCACTAAACTCCAGATCCGGAAATTCATCTTTGTAAGAATAAAATTCCTTTCTTGCACTAAGCCCGGTTACCGTATTGTCAACAATTGCAACAATATGTGCTGCTTCCGGATATATCTTTTTGGCAAGTGCTATGGTATTTCCATAAGTCTGATTTTCTATGATTCCTGTTACATTGGGATTGTAATCCATCGCCAGCGCTTTTGAAACATTATTGACCCCTTCAAAAACAATCGGCGTATTCCCAAAAATTTTCCGATATACAAGCACAAAATTATACGCCGCATCATCTCCCACTATGACCACGTCATAAGCTGGTACCTGGCTTAAATAATAACTCAGGCTCTTGTAAAATAAATGTACATTTTCCGCTGTATCGACATTCTTAGTATCCATAAACTTATAGTCTATGGTCACATCATCCCCCAGTGATTTTCTGATTCCCTCAATCTGCTGTGGAATCGTCTCCCATGCATAGGAATAGGAACTGATGAACAGCACACGTCCTCTTCCTGTTTCTTTTGCATTGACCGGAAAACTTCCCCCTATCCATAGCAGTACAAAAAGAAGTGCTGCCAAAATACAGCCTTTCTCTACTTTATGATTTTTCATATGTGTCCCCCGATTTTTATGCAGCATAACTTTCATTCTGTATGTTTAGATTTTAATTTCTTCAAACTATAATCTAAATTTTCCACCCAATTGTATAAAAAGTCAACATAATTCATCATTTTTTGTCACTTTTTTCCAATTTTTCTTTCTGTTTTTTCGCCCGCTGTAAATAATTTTCCTTCATATCAAAAGTCCTCTTCCACTCTTTCGTTCCTTTCACTTTGTGCACTTCGGAACGGTTTTTATATAAAAACCGTGTCAGATTATAACAGTCCACCCAAATCTCATGCCCACTCTCCCTCCACTCCTCATCAAAGATCAGTTCGAGTCCGTAATGAAGATGTACAGTATCTATATTGTTGACATTTTCTTTTGTACTGTAACCGGTGTGCCCCATATAGCCGATCACATCCCCTGCCGTCACAAGATCTCCCTCTTTTAATTTTGCCTGATATGGGTAATCCTGACGCAGATGCGCATAATAATAATATCTCTTTTTATCCGGACTGCGGATTCCAACACGCCAGCCTCCGTACTGATTCCAGCCCAGAGCCTCCACATATCCTGTTTCAATGCAGATCACAGGCGTACCGATCTGTCCCATCATATCATGTCCTAAATGCTGTCTTTTATATCCATAGCTTCTCGACACGCCAAAATCATCATAATCACTGTACGGAAATCCCTTTGCGATCGGGGAAAATGCTTTCAGTCCATATTTTTTCACATAGGGACCACCCTCACTCTCCTGTATCTCATACTCGCCGACCAGACCGCCAAGCACCGCCGAATATGCCTCCTTATAATAGGAAAAATACTTGAGCTTCTCTGCCGCCTCATCAAATGTCAGCTCCTTATTTTTCACTTTCTCTGCCGCCTCATTCAGTTCTGACACTGCTGTCGCGCCAAACTCCCCGCCATTTTTCGCTGCCACATAAGAAAGTAAGTCGATCCAGTCGATATGCATTTCACTTCCATATGTGTCCACGTCACACTCATATGCCTTGCACAACGCCTCATAAGACACATTAAAATCCACCCACCGGATCGTCCCGTCCGATGTGGCAGTAACTGTTTTCCCCCCTGTTCCTGCCGTATTTTCCCATAAAAGAAAAGCAGCCAATAATGGCTGCTTTAATACGCTGACACCAGGTTTTCCTGCCTGCTGATATCATGTTCATGACACTCCTCCTACCCTGCCATTCTTTTCCATTCATTATATGAGGCGGGATGAAAAATAATCATGCATTTTTATTATTTACTTTCCTGGCACGCACTGCACATTCCATACAAAATTGAATTTTTGCACTGCAGTTTAAACCCGTGATCTTTTAAAATGTGCTCTGAGATTTCATCCATAAACTCACATTCCAGATGGATGATCTTCCCACATTTCACACACTGCAGATGCAGATGTTCCTCACAGTGGTGTCCTAATTCCACATACTGATATACCGCCTGATTGCCCTTTTCGGCAACGTATTTGATTACCGTACCATCCTTTGCCAGCTTATCTAAATAACGGTAGATCGTCGTGATATTGACCTCACAGTCCTGCGCTTTCAGATAATGGTCGATATCCGCCACAGCGACTGTCCGGTCACTGTTCTTCTTTAAAAATTCCAAAATCTTTTTACGGCTGATCGTCGCATAACCACTTCCCGGCATATTCCTCGTACCTTCCTGTTTCCTTTATTTAAAACACAATCCCACACACTCTTATGATAACACCCCAGAACACGCCAAGTCCATACAAAGCCGCAACAATTCCGGCATTCTGCTTCCAGTCACGGTTCAGACGGAACAAAACTAACAGTCCGACGCCGGCATTCACAAGCAGTCCAGACATCATGGCGCCCGCTCCGATGATACCGCCTAAATAAAGTTCTGTGATCACAACTGAGGATGCACAATTTGGGATCAGTCCGACAAGTGCTGCTACTGCCTCACCCACAAGCGGCATTGCAGTAAAAAAGCCTGCAAGTGTATCTTCCCCGATGAACCCGATCACTACATTTAAAAGGAAAGAAATGATCAGAATATACGCAAAAATCTTTAAGGTATGTTTGAATGCAGACCGGAAAATGCCGTCCTCGCAGCTGCAGTGTTCTTCCTCACATACCACATGGATGTCCATTTCTTTTTCATGCTTTTTCATCACACCCACATATAAAAACTCCACAACAAGTCCGGAAATCATACCAATGATGACCTTAGCTGCAAGGATCTTAACGATCACGACAGGTGCAACCGCCTCTGAGATCATGATCGGAAGCATCTCATCGGAGGTCGATAAGAAAATCGCAAGCAGTGTTCCGACTGTGATCACATGTCCCGCATAGAGGCTTGACGCCGCTGCAGAAAAGCCACACTGTGGGATCACTCCAAGCAATGCACCCCAAACAGGGCCGCTTTTTCCAGCGCTCCTGATACGGTTCTTTGCCTTTCCTCCAGTCTTATGCTCTAACTCTTCCATCAAAAGGTATGTGATAAACAAAAACGGAAGTAATTTTACACTATCTAATAAAGTATCTAAAATAATATCTAACATATTGCGCCCCATTTCCTACATGACATGTATGTCGATTTCTTACATTTGCGACCAATTCGTATTTGCAATCAGTTTGTATTTGCAACTTGTTTGCATTTTTATTATACGCAGAAATATCAGAATGTCAAGCTTTTCCCGAAAGAGATTTTGATTCATAGGATGTAATTTCCTATGAATCAAAAAAATAGAGGCAAGCTCCATGCTCTGCCCCTGTTTTTCATCCATATTAATAAATTTTAGATATCATCTAAAGATTCTTTTATCTTTGGAATACCAAGTTTTTCACAGCAATTCACATAATGCTGATATACAGAAATATGATTTGGCTTTTTTTCTGTCTGCATTACAACAAAAAATCTCCTATTTTCTGCCGAAAATACAGGTACAATTTTTATATACAAAAATTTCTCATTTCTGATAACGATTCTCATTTTTAAGAATTATAATAAATCATATTTTTTCAGCTTACGGTACAGCGTTGCACGGCTGATTTTCAAATTTTCTGCCAGCTGATTTTTTTCCTCCAGCGTTG
>OHEL01001543.1_pt1 | contig 9472 bp, 8 predicted proteins | sample 1567251 | NCBI WGS metagenome assembly OHEL01 (sample SAMEA3879601, study PRJEB24766) | human gut metagenome | biome: human-associated habitat; feature: feces | place: USA | collected 1985/1987
AGACGAAGGACTGCCGTTTAACTAAATCAGGTTTAGCTGAGACGGCACGAATCATTTGAAGAAGGAGGCAGTACCAATGGCATTCAATAAGACTGATAAAGCAGATGGCGCTAAGGTAAGAAGAGGCGGCATGCGTAGAAGAAAAAAAGTTTGTGTATTCTGCGGCGAGAAGAACGGCGAAATCGATTACAAAGATACAAATAAATTAAAGAGATACGTATCTGAGAGAGGAAAAATCCTTCCGAGACGTATCACTGGCAACTGTGCTAAACATCAGAGAGCTCTGACTGTAGCTATCAAGAGAGCAAGACATCTGTCCCTGATGCCGTATGTTTGCGAGTAATCCTTGTAAAATAAGGTTTTTTTAAGGGTAAAAGAAGATTTTTACTCAAATTTCACTCAATTATTGAGGATAAAAATGATTGGGATTCCATGTGAGAGATCATGTGGGATCCCTTTTTGTATAATAGGAAATTCCATGGAATTCCCTATTACACAAAAAGACAGATTTCGAAAATAAGTGCTTTACAAAAACGCTTTAGTATGCTAATATGGTAGCATATTAAAAAGCGAGACGGAAACCGGCAAAGGGAGAACGGCTTCCACTGTCTGAAAATGAGGAGGACACCAATTATGAAAAAGAGATTTGTGAGCGCAGCGCTGGCTGCAGTAATGGCACTTTCCATGACCGCATGTGGCAGCAGCAACAGCGCAGCAGAGACAACCGCAGCAGACACAGAGGCGGCTGAGAGCCAGGCAGAGGAAACCACCGCAGAAGAGGCGAAGACAACCGACGGCGGCACTCTGATTGTTGGTTTTGATCAGGATTTCCCGCCGATGGGATTTGTAGGCGATGACGGCGAGTACACCGGATTTGACCTGGAGCTGGCACAGGAAGTTGCAAAACGTCTGGGTCTGGAATATAAGGCACAGCCGATTGCCTGGGATTCTAAAGATATGGAGCTTGAGTCCGGCAATATCGACTGCATCTGGAATGGATTTACGATGACGGGTCGTGAGGATGATTACACCTGGACTGAGCCGTACATGGCAAACCAGCAGGTATTTGTCGTAGCCAATGATTCGGATATCAACAGCCAGGCGGATCTGGCAGGCAAGATCGTAGAGGTTCAGGCAGATTCTTCCGCAGAGGCAGCTTTAAAAGAGGCACCGGAACTGACCGCTACTTTCAAGGAGCTTCTGACAACCGCTGATTACAACACCGCATTCATGGATCTGGAGCAGGGCGCCGTTGATGCCATTGCGATGGACGTAATCGTAGCTGGCTATCAGATTCAGCAGAGAAACGCTGATTTCAAGATTCTGGACGATTCCCTTTCTGAGGAAGAATACGGCGTAGGCTTCAAGAAGGGCAACACCGAGTTAAGAGATAAAGTTCAGAGCACTCTGGAAGAGATGGCAGAGGATGGAACCTTACAGGAAGTTTCTGAGAAATGGTTTAGCAAGGACGTAACTACCATCGGCAAATAGTAATTAATCGTTGATTGTAAAAACGAAACATTATTAAATAATAGGAATAGGGACGGCTGTGAATGATTTCATGGCAGTCCCCATTCGCGGTTTATGTGTTTAACTGTGAAGTCACAGCACATTCCGTTACCGGGCACGTATGCGTGAACAGTAACGAATCTACATTTTAGAAAGCAGGTATGGGATAATTATGAGTAAGATGACACTCCAGCAGATGATTACACAGCTTGCGGGTGGTATGGCAGTCAGCACACAGATTTTTGTGATCACACTGCTATTTTCACTTCCGTTAGGACTCGTGATCGCGTTTGGGCGTATGTCGAAGAACAAGCTGATCCAGACGATTGTAAAAGTATATATTTCGATTATGCGAGGCACGCCGCTGATGCTGCAGCTGATGGTGGTGTATTTTGGACCGTATTATCTGTTCCGCATCAAAGTCGGCAGCAGTTACCGTCTGTGGGCTACCTTCATCGGTTTTGTCATTAACTATGCGGCATATTTTGCCGAGATTTACCGTAGCGGCATCCAGTCGATGCCGGTCGGACAGTATGAGGCAGCGGAGATTCTGGGTTATGGAAAGGCACAGACCTTCTTCAAGATCATCCTGCCGCAGGTAATCAAGCGGATTCTTCCGTCGGTGACGAATGAGGTCATCACGCTGGTAAAAGATACGTCTCTGGCGTTTACGTTGAGCGTGGCGGAGATGTTCTCAATCGCCAAGGCGCTGGCGGCAGGAGCCGAGCTCCGCGGCGCCGCGATGTACTCCTCGATGGAGCCGTGCTCGCGTCGGGCGAGCGAGCCCGAAAGCTGCACACAGCTCATTATCAGGCATGGTTTCGCCCGGGCGGCCTTCGCACTCTACGAGCCCGACTGTTTCGTATGCTGCCGCGGAGCGCTGACCCTGCGCGAAGCGGGCGTCGACGTCAGGGCATACCCGGCGCTGGCCAACGGCGTATGGGAAGCCAACGCGCACCTGAAGCGATGAATCGGGCGTAAATTGTGTCCATAAGGGCCTAAAATTGGCCTCTTTTTCCGGAAAATCGCGCAACATATCGGGATAACTTATATATTTGCCCCATAAACGCATTGATTAATATGAAAATAGCAGTCAGAACCCTCCTTGCGGCGGCGGCACTTGCGACCATCGTCCGGCTGTCTGCGCAGGAGGCCAAGCGTACGCTCTCGCTCGACGAGGCGATCGCCGTGGCACTCACGGAAAACCCCGCGATGAAAGCAGCCGAGTTCGAGGAGAAGGCCGCCACCCAGGAACGCCGTGCGGCCATCGGCCTGCGTATGCCCAAGATCAGCGTCATGGGCGCATACGCCTATATGTCCAAGGATATAGGATTCGATTTCAACGAGATGAAAGGCCCGGCCAAAGAGCTCGCCGGGCAGATACTCGGCAGCGGGCTCATACCGCCCGAAATGATCCCCTCGATCAACGGGCTGCTCAATCCGCTGATGAACGCCGACTGGTTCCTCAAGGTGCAGGATCAGAGCCTGGGGTTCGTGGGCGGGCAGGTTTCGGTGCCCATCTGGCTGGGCGGCAAGATCAACGCCGCCAACCGCGCCGCCAAGATCAACGAACGCACGGCGGCGGAGCAGGGCAACCAGACCCGCAACGCGCTGATTTCGGAGCTCGTGGAGCGCTACTTCGGGCTGGCACTCGCCATGCAGGTCGTCGAGGTGCGCCGGCAGGTGGTCGACGGCGTACGCCGCCACCTCGAAGATGCCGTCGCGCTCGAAAAGAACGGCATGATCGCCCAGAGCGAACGCCTCTACGTCGAATTCAAGATGGCGGAGGCCGAGCGCGAGCTGGCCAATGCCGAATTGCAGGCTCAAACCATCGCCAGCGCTCTGAACAGCACGCTGGGGCAGGACAACGCGTGGCAACCCGTGACGTCGATGTTCATCGTCGACCGGGTCGAGGACGTGGCCTATTACCAGGATCTGGCGCAAGACCGCAACCCGCTGCTCAACCAGGTCTCGCTCAAGCGCCAGCTGGCCGAAGAGGGCGTGCGCGCCCAGCGCGCCGACTTCCTGCCGCAGGTGGCTGCCATCGGCGGCGGTTCGTTCTACAACTACCAGGTCGCAGGGCTCGTGCCCCGCTGGGCGGTGGGCGTGGGGGTCAACATCAAGATCTTCGACGGCCTGAACCGCGAGTATAAATATTCGGCGGCCAAGCAGACCGTACGCCGGGTCGGCGCCTTGCAGAACAAGGCCGGCAAGGACATCTCGGTTCTGGTGGAGAAACTCTACAACCAGATGATGAACTACCGCAACCAGATGACCTCGATCGACGCCTCGCTCGCCTTCGCCGAGGAGTACCTCCGCATGAAGAACGCCGCCTTCCTCGAAGGCATGAGCTCGTCGACCGACCTGATCGACGCCGAGCTGAACCTCGCGGGCGTACGCACCGAACGCCTCCAGGCGGCCTACAACTTCGACCTGCTGCTGGCGCAACTGCTCGAAGCCGCGGGAATCAGCGACGAATTTTCGGCTTACGCCCGCCGCGCCGACGCCCGGCCGATCCTGTTCGATAAAAAGTAAAAAAATATAGAATCCTATGAAGCGAAGCAACATTATCGGAATCATCGCGGCCGCTGTGGTCATCATCGTCTCGGTCGTCCTGATCAGTTGGTACCTCCGGAAAACGACCCCGATGCTGATACAGGGCACGGTGGAGTGCACGACCTACAAAGCCTCGTCGAAAGTCCCGGGGCGCATCGACGACATGAAGGTCAGTCAGGGCGACCGCGTGGAGAAGGGGCAGCTGCTCTACACGCTCTCGACCCCCGAGCTGGAGGCCAAACTCCAGCAGGCCGAGGCCGTGAAGAGCGCCGCCTCGGCACTCGACCAGGCAGCCTTGGCAGGCGCCCGCATCCAGCAGATCGAAGCCGCCCTGAACATGTGGGAGAAGGCGCAGGCCGGGCTGGAACTGGCGCGCAAGACCTACGACCGCGTGAAGAACCTCTACGACCAGGGGGTAGTCCCCGAGCAGAAGCTGGACGAGGCGTCGGCCAACTACAAGGCGATGGAAGCCACGGCGCTGGCCGCCAAGGCGCAGTACGACCTGGCGTCGGACGGAGCCCGCAAGGAGGACAAGGAGGCCGCCGCGGCCCGTGTCCGTCAGGCCGAAGGAGCCGTCAGCGAAGTCGAATCCTACATCGGCGACGCGATGGTCTATGCGCCCGTGACGGGCGAGGTTTCGACCATCATCGCCGAACAGGGCGAACTGGTGGGCAGCGGCTATCCCGTGGTGGCCATCCTCGACCTGACCGACCTGTGGGTGACCTTCAACATCAAGGAGACCCTGCTTCCGGGGATCGGCGTCGGCACCCGCATGAGCGGCTATGTCCCGGCACTGGACTACGACGTCGAGTTCGAGGTGACCTACATCTCCGCACAGGCCGACTTCGCGACATGGGCGGCGACGCGCACGCAGGGAGGGTTCGACATCCGCACCTTCGCCATCAAGGCCCGGCCGGTGTCGCATGTCGAGAACATGCGCCCAGGCATGAGCGTAATCGTGGACTGGGACGAAATCCGGAAATAGGAGGGGACGATGCCGGGATTCCTGCATAATACCTACGCCGTCCTGCGGCGCGAGCTTGTGCGGCTGACGCACCAGCCGATGTATTTCGTGCTGATGCTCGTGCTGCCCGTGGTGTCGTTCGCATTCTTCGCGCTGCTGTTCAACAAGGGCGTGGCCCGCGACATCCCGATCGCCGTGCTGGACGATGACCACACGTCGCTCTCGCGCAAGGTCACGCAGATGATCGACGCGACCCCGACGGCCCTGGTCGCCTACGAAATCCAGGACATGGACGAAGGCGAGCGGCTGATGCGCGAAGGGAAGGTCATGGCCATCGTGCAGATCCCGTCGTTCTTCGAGAAGAATATCCTGAGCAACAGCCAGACGCACATCGAGAATTACGTTTCGGGGACGAACATCACGGTCAACGGACTGCTGTCGAAAGACATCCAGACCGCCGTGACGACCTTCACGGCCGGCATCCAGCTACAACTGCTCACCAAACAGGGGCTCAGCGAGAAGCAGGCCATGGCGCAACTGATGCCCGTGCGGTTCAGCCGGCACGTATTGTTCAATCCCTATATCAATTACGGCTATTACCTCTCGCCGAGCTTCATGCCCATGATGCTGCTCATCTTCGTGGTCATGGTGACCGTCTTCACCATCGGCACCGAACTCAAGCACGCCACCGCGCGCGAGTGGATCGACACGGCGAACGGTTCGGTAGGGGCGGCCCTCACGGGGAAAATACTGCCCGTGACGGTCATCATGTTCCTCATGTCGCTGGTGATGCTGCTCATCATCTTCAAGGTCGTGGGCGTGCCGCTCAACGGCAGCCTGACGGTCATACTCCTCGGCACGCTGCTCTTCATCCTGAGTTACCAGGCCATCGCGGTGTTCATCGTGTCGCTGCTCTCGAACCTGCGCCTGTCGCTCTCGATCGGCGGCGGGTACTCGGTACTGGCCTTCACCTTCTCGGGCCTCACGTTCCCGGTCATGGCCATGTGGCCCGCCATGCGGTAGCTGAGCAAGCTGTTCCCGTTCACCTACTACACCGACATCTTCGTCGACCAAATGCTGCGGGGCGCCCCGGTCGCCTGTTCGCTGCCCGACATGGGCTATATGTCGCTTTTCATCGTCTTACCGCTCCTGTGCCTGCCGCGCCTGCGGACGATCTGCACGGAGGAAAAATACTGGGGGAGGTTATAACATGGGTAGGTTCACACATCAGATGGCATCCTACCGGCAGCAAATGCTGTCGGTCATGCGCAACGAATTCCGCTCGATATTCACCGATGCGGGCGTCGTCCTCATCCTGGTTCTCGCGCTGATCATCTACGCCACGGTCTACTCGATGGCCTACGGCGCACAGGTGCTGCGCAACGTGCCGATCGGCGTGGTGGACGAATGCCGCACCCCGACCAGCCGCAGCCTCGCGGCAACGTTCAACGCCGGGCCGAATACGTACGTGGCCTACAACCCGACGAACATGGAGGAGGCCAAGGAGCTCTTCTTCAACCGCAAAATATACGGCGTGGTCTATATACCGTCGGACTACGAGGAAAAAATGCTCGGGGGCTCGCAGGCCAACGTGGCGATCTACGTCGACGCCAGCTACTTCCTGATGTACCGCCAGGCGTTCCAGGAACTGGTGACCTCGATCGGCAGCACGGGCGCGATGGTCGAGTTCCAGCGCCTGATCGCCAAGGGGGCGGATATCCCGCAGGCACAGGCCACGACGCAGCCCGTAATCTACCAGTCGCACAACCTGTTCAACCCCTACCTGGGATACGGTACCTTCGTCATGCCGGCAATCATCATGGTCATCATCCAGCAGACGCTGCTCATCGGCATCGGCATGATCGGCGGCACGTGGCGCGAATTCGGGCTTTACCGCAAACTCTGCCCGCCCGACCGCAAACGCATGTCCACGCTGCCCATCGTTCTGGGCAAGGCCACCGTCTACGGGCTGATCTACGCCGTGACGACCTTCTATATCCTCGGATTGCACTACCGGCTGTTCCATTACCCGATGAACGGCGCCACGAGCACCGTCGTGGTCTTCATGCTGGCATACCTGGCCGCCTGCATCTTCCTCGGCATCGCCATCTCGACGCTGTTCCGCTACCGCGAAAATTCGCTGCTGCTGTTGTTGTGGACGTCGATACCGCTGCTGATGCTCAGCGGCGTGTCGTACCCCCGCGAGGGCATTCCCGACTGGCTGTTCAACTTCGGGCAGCTGTTCCCCAGCAGCCACGGTGTCGACGGCTTCATCCGCATCCAGAGCATGGGCGCATCGCTCAGCGAGGTGCTGCCCGAAATCCGGATGCTCTGCATCCTTACGCTCATCTACGGCGGGCTGGCCTGCATCGGCATTCACCAGGTGATCGGCCGCGAACAGCGCGAACGCCTCGCGCAGAGGATGAACGACAAAGAAGAGTACTGATTTTTCGCCGCAACCGAAAAGTCGGGACAGACATGAAAAACCGGGGTGAATACCCCGGTTTTTCATATTTTTTTATACCCGCCATTGCTTGCGAACGACGGAATTTATATTACCTTTAGACTGAAACCCCAAATATCTTGCAAAATGATTCCGAAGTGGCTTTATTATCTGCTCAACGTTACGGCCTATCCGTTAGCGATCTATCTTGCAATCTGGCTGTCCAACAACGTTCGTTACGACCCACAAGGCATGGCCGGCGGATACCAAATGTTGTATTATGCAATGGTGGCTGTCGTCATCTGTTTTATCGTCAGCCTATTCGCATCGTACAAACTGGTCGGCAGCTGCTGGCCTGCAGTGATCGTTCTCATCGGATTTATCGTCATGCTTTTTCTGTGGTACAGCATCATGACGAGCTGATTTACCGAGGGCCGTGGAACATTCCCGGAGGAGGGCCGCCCGGGCCGCCGGGCCCCATGCGGCGCGATCCCGAAGGTTGTGCCACGCCGTCGTAATCCTTGATGTTTTTCGCCCCCTTCTTGCCGAACCGGCGCAGGTTGTAGGTGAACTGCACCATATAGTAGCGGCCGATCACGCTGTTGGTCGAATTCTGCGTCCAGCCCGAGCCCGTCGAACGGGCGAAAGCCTTGTTCTGGTTGAAGATGTCGTTCACGCCGACCATGATCTCGCCGCGCTTGTTCTTGAAGACCTTTTTGCCGATCCAGGCGTTGCACAGCAGGTAGGAATCGTCGTAATCGTTCGTAAAACCGATGTACTGCGTATAGGCCACGCTGCCCGTGAAGGTAAAGCCCAGCGGGAAGACAAATTTCATATTGCCCTGCGCCGTATGGTTGAAATAACGGTTCTTGGAACCCGATTCGCCCAGCGAGTTGGTCGCCTCGTTATAGGTGCCGGCCCACGAAAGGGTAAAGTCCACGTTCTCCGAAATGTTGCTGCCCAGTACCGTGCGGAAGTCGTAGCCGATATTCTTGGTGTCGTTGCGCTCGCCGCCCGTGATGAACCCGTCGCTGTCGACTGTGCCGCCCAGCATGCTCGGGGTCTTGGTGAAATTGACGCCCGCCATCACGTTGAAGTTGCTCTTCAGGAACCCGATGGGGAACCCGTAGCTCAGGTGCGTGCGCAGGTTCCAGTAACCGTCGAGGTTGACGGGAGTGGAGTAGTAGTTGGGGGTGTACTGCTCGCCGCCGAGGGTGATCGTACCGGGGTTCGACACCAGGTGGTTGGCGTTGTAATCCGACGTATTCTGCATCGAGAACATCCACATGAACGTCCGTCCCTTCTCCACGTTGGAGTTCGTATAGTGGAAATTGACCCGGTGGCTGTACGACGGGTTCAGGTTGGGGTTACCCTTGGTGATGTTCTGCGCGTCCGACACGTCGGCCACGTTCTGGAGGTCGGTGATCGAGGGGTTGTCGGTATAGGACGAGACGAACAGGCGCAGCGAATTCTCGCGGTTGATGTTCAGCTGCCCCATCATGAAATAGGTCACGTCGTTATACGAATGCTTGATCTTGTCGGCGGCATCGCGTACGATCTGCCCGTCGAGCGTGGCATGCTGGTAATAGACGTTCGCCACGAACGTGTTGCGCTCCTTCGAATAACGGAAGCCGGGGCCGGCGCTCTGCGTCAGGTAACCGCTCTTGTAAGAGTTGGAAAGCGCCCCGTCGGGGAGAAGCCCTGCGACCGAATAGTCCGGCCCGGTTATGAACGACCTCTTGTCGCGCTCCTGATAATCGTAGCGGATGCGGTACTGCACGCTCACCTGGGCATATTTGGCCACGGGCTCCGTATAGGTGAACTGCCCGCGCAGGCCGTAGCTGTTCGAGGGGGCGAGGTTGCGCAGGTAGCGCAGCCGGGTATAGCCCGTCGTGTCCCAGCCCCACGGGCCGTCGGCACCGTCGGGACGTACGGACGAAATCGGCAGGACGTTCGAGAAGGAATTCGAGTTGTTGGTATTGTCCGAATAATTCACATTG